>CENL01053915.1_pt1 | contig 34211 bp, 29 predicted proteins | sample 530221 | NCBI WGS metagenome assembly CENL01 (sample SAMEA2619791, study PRJEB7988) | marine metagenome | isolation source: saline water (ENVO:00002010), including
AATTTGATGGAGGTCGGTAGCCATTCGAGTAACTGATCGAATTCGACGAGCTGCTCACCAGCCGTTTTTCTGAGATCTTTATATGCCTTCTCAAACTCTCCCAGGCAATCCGCGCGGTCGGGCTCATCCTCAGGTCCACTGAGAATCTTGTACCATTGATTGAGCATTTGTCGCACCTGGAAGTGAATCGAAGATGCATCCCTCACAAGTCGTGATGGATGAATCATCATGGTGCGGTTTTCAGGATCGAACCTTTTCTTGACATGATTAGCACGGTCGACATGCCCTAGTGCCACACCAACCAAGAACAGCCGTAGCGCTTTGAGCAAGGAATCCGGTGGTGTGTTATCTTTCTCAGCCTCATCGAGTTCCTGAGTATTTATCTTCTTAACAAGTGGTGAACTCTGCTCAGGAAAAAATTCTCTGCCTCCAACATAGCCCCCACCAGGCTTGAGTACATGCGCAAAATCAGGTGACAATAGGTTGACCATCGGAATAAAAATAGGTGCCTGAGGTGTTGCTGTATACTGCAAATAGGTGTGGTGTGGAAGTGCGTTCCGAATTCGCTCGATCGCGGCAAAGTTTGGGCTTTTGCGACCAGCCCTTACCTGTGTGTTGAGCGATACCTGGTCCGCCTCATCGTCAATAATCAATGCTGCTCCAAGGCGATCGCTAGGAATGGACTCTAGTACTTCCGCAAGTTTGTGTAACCGCCCTCCACCGGATGAGTTTGCATTCTTAAGCACTGTTATGAGCGCTGTCTCACGATCCCCTTTAGGATCATCCCATGTGGAGAGAATCCGTATGAGATTCTCACGTTGCTTGGAGTCGGGGTTCTGGATACTGGCCCATGGCCGACCGGGGTGTTCACCGGTTTCGAGATCCTCTTCGATCCGTTCCTTCGTCTGCTCAAGCAGAATATTTACGGTTCCGCCAAGAACGATCACGATCTTGAATCCATTGTCCTGTGCCGCAGCAGTAACCGCTGTGAAGGACATAGTCTTACCTGACTGAACATACCCTACGATGAGTCCCGTGTTTCGAGCGGGTTCACCTTTGGGGTCGATGCACTTCGAGAGAATCTCAATGGTTGATTGCCTAACAACGCTTATCGGAGACTGCGGATCAGATCCGTCCACCCCTTGAAACTGACGTTCTAGCATCTCCTCGAGCTCGTTACCAACGATGGGTTGCCAAGTGGAGCCTGACACAGGAGTGGGCTGAAATGTGGCTGTTCCAGAGACCAAGTCTGACATATATGCATACCTCGCTCATAATTTGATTCACTTCGAGAGTGATTCACTTAATAATTCGTTCAGCGAACGTCTTAAGTGCCCGGCATTCTTTTGGCCACCAGCACGTGCAAGATGCTCGGCAAGCGCAAATCCCGCTGCGAGTCGTATCACTGGGTTGATTGACTCAGGCGTGTCGATCCTAACTATCTTCTTCATGAACGGTGAGTCAAGACCTATTCGCACGGTAAGTGACATAATATCTGCATCACCATCCTTCTGGCGAGCTTCGCTAATCTGGATCCAATCCTGCATCGATTCCTCGTCACAGAGATCGATCTCAATCGACCATTTTGTACCACCAGAAATGGTAATATCGAAGGTTTTTGAAGCAAATCGGGTGAGTTCGTCGAGTTTCTCCGGAACCTCTGGGACAGGGTCATTCGTCTCGAAAATATGCTCAACTACAGGGCCCGCGTAGTCCTCAATTGCTCTTGCCGTCGAATCGACTGAATCCTTCACAACCTGTTTCGAGGCCTTCTCGGCGGCTCTAGTTCGATACCGCTCCGCCTGCTGAAGAATCGGCAGTGATTTCTCGGTCAACTCGCGATGAAGTGCCTCAAGAAACTTAGTCTCTGAGTCGTCGTCCCACCGAAATGAATCCTTCGTATGACTAACGGGCATGCCGTCAAGATTCAGTTCCCCATATACACGCTGCGATCGAAATGTGTTGCCGCCCCCAAAGATAGATACTGGCTTGTATTTTTCGTCAGCGGTTCCCTCTATTACCCGACCTCTGCGCAGAAGGCTAAAACCAGCGTACTTTGAACTACCGGTTTCCCGGATACCAACATGACCGTGACACCGGAGACCGTCCCCAAACTCGAAGTCGATTTTACGTCTCCAAACTATTGGTGTACCTTCAGGCTCCAACTCCTTGTTGTATACAGGAGCTTTAAGAGGAGTCGGTTCCTCATATTCCAATGACTCGCCTTCATACTGGATCTCAAGCCAACCGGCGCGAAGGAAAGATCGGTAGAGATCGGGCAGATGCTCACGAATTTTACCTTTGGTTCGACCGACCGGAATGGAACGAACTTGTTCGATCTCGATTACAGTGTAATGCGATTCGGCAGCAACTTCGCGTTCAATAACCTCGAGCTCCTCGATCTTCTGCTCGACAATACGCGGAATGTCAAATTCTACGGTGCGCTCGACAGGGTCATCAATGGCGGATGTTCGTACACGCCACACCTTGCCAAACCAACATGCTGCGCTCTTCATTCCCATCCCAAACTCTGACAGGCCATTGCTATCGGGTGGAACCTCTGCAGGCCTAAAGGCTCGCGAGAAATCCCCAAATGCGATGCCTGCGGCATTATCCGTGATCCTTATCAAGTCGTTAGCCGGGTCGGTATCGATACGAACAAGCAGTCCTTTACCTGGCCCGTCTACTTCCTTGATGCGGTCTGCCTTTTCAAGATAACTCTGGATTGCGTTATCGACAAACTCTCCAAGCGCATGCCAATGGGTATAGCGCAGGTGTGGCAGTACGGACAACATAGATACACCAGGTCGAACCCCGACGCTACGAATGTGTTCGTGTTCTTCATTTCCTGCATGCATTAGACAGCCTCCCTGGATCTCCATCATACAAGTGACAGATAGCTACGGAGTACCTGCCCTCGTTCATTGTACTGTGGTTTGGGTGCTCAACCCACAGCGATCAACAACTGGTAGAACACCTCTTTAATCGTTCGACTTCACTACGGAATAATGCTTGACCTTCCGAGTGACTTGCTTGTGATTCGATGGAGTACTACCTATGTACAAAACATCAAAGCTTGCACACCGACTTCATTTTGAAAAGTAGTATGCGTAGTTTTTCAATCCTGTACTGGTCAAAATTAGGAATACAGGGCCATCTGCCGTCCTGCCTTGCCCCGACTTGTTTTCGGTGACGGAGACAAAAGTGCCTTCGCGACGATTTGCACTAGTTTGGCGTTGACCGCATTCCCTAGGGCTCGGAAGGCCCCAGAAGAAGATTCTGGAAGATGTTTGAGTTGGCTCATCGATTGCAAGCCAGCACATTCACGCACTGTCATGTATCGCTGAAGGCGGCCGATGATTGGCACTTGGGTGCTTGTCATTGCAATAAGTGCGGGTGCCGATGTACTCCGCTTCACGCGGATCCCGGAGGCCCGCATCTGAATTACATGTTCCCAAATGTCATACACCTCCCCCTTACAGTTCCATTCAAGCTTCTGAAGGCTTGGCGCAAATTGCTCCAGTTGCGACTTCCATCCGTCTAGCCAACAATGGTCGCGGTTATAGAGATCTCGGTTTTGCTGGATGAAGCTCTGCTTCCAACGAGGAAATGTGCTCGCGCGAGCGTACGGAGGTAGTGCTGCTAGTCGTTCCTTTGGTGGCACATGACGCAGTTCGTTACCAAAGCTGCCACAGTAGCCCGCGAGTTGACGCGTGGTCAACTTGCTAGGAATTCGAGTCGAATCGAAAACAGGATAGTCTGCGCCGAACTCCATTGCCCAAATCGGAAATGAAGGTAGTGTCCACCCATTCGAGTCGAATCGGCAAACGAATTCATTCCATATGTCTACAGCAGCGGCATAGTGATCCGGTATGGAGCGGACTGCAACTGGATTGTCCTCTAATACGGTGTAAATTGACGGCTCATGAATCGAGGGTCGAGGCCAATCGAACTCTTGAAGACCGCCTGTCTCAATTAGTTGCCCAACGATGAACATCCGTGCACGTACCTGCGGCATGTCAAACTGATCTGGAGATAGTACTCGCCAGTCGATATCATAGCCCAATTCCTTGAGCAACCCTGACATGTGTTCCCAAGTACGGCCATCATCATGTCGCGCTAAGTTCGGAACATTTTCAAGAAGTATATAGCGAGGACGATGCCTTCTAATCACACGCAACAAGTGATCTTCAAACAAATCTCCATTGCGTTCGCAGGCTAAACCAAGTTGCTCCCCGGCCTTAGAAAATGGTTGGCAAGGAAAGCCAGCGCATAGCAGATCGTGTTCCGGGATGTCATTCGCCTTGATACTTGTAATGTCGCCATAACATGGTTGCTCAAAATTCATCTCATAGAGATGCCGCAGCCCGTCATCGAGTTCGCTCGCAAAGACGCATCGTGCATTGACACATCTGAGCCTGGACAATCCAGCATGAAAGCCGCCGAGTCCAGCGAACAAGTCCACAAACCGAACTGTCTTTGACTTTTGTTTCACCGTGACTCCGTACGGGCTATGGTAGGCGTGCCTGGAGCGCAATGCTGGCATCACATTGTACTATATGCTGTGGGAGAATGCTCCGAGTACACTGTATCTAGCAAAAAACTCCGTGGTCGTTGATATGGTCGTACTCGGACTAGATTGCGGATGGGTGTCGACGGTTCTGAGTCAGTGACCTCAGCCTTCACGGTCATGTCGAGATGTGGCGAGCTCACGAAGAGTCTGAAGCCCCCTCACCATTGCCTGCGTATCCATTTTGCAGTACGCCAGTAATGCACTACGAACGGCTTGGGTCTCATTGTCGGACGTACTATCTGACGCGAGCCTGGCAAAGGCCGCAACCGCCAAACTACCGTCACCGATGTCGAGGTTGGCGTAGCTCAGATCGGGTGCGAGCACCGGGAGCACGACCTTGATACTCGATCGGCCACCGAAATCCGGATGAACCAGCCCCTTTCGCACGACAGGTTCGAGGTCGAACAACTTCGCTTCCAGATTGGCAAGATCCGTTGCCATGGCGGACCGGAGTTTCGCAAGGCCTCGGATCGTGGTCTTCTCGAAAGAGCTGTAGACCACTATGGCCCGGCACCCCTCAGTGTCGTGGATCAACCGAGAAGCGAGTTCCTCGCGGCAATCCGTGGAGTGATCAGCTAAATACTCCTGATGCATCAGTTCGCCGCCGGGCGAGGCCTCAACATGAAGCGAGTACTGGGTCACAACCTGTTCGTGCGGAGCAACTCCCGGATACAACGGGATCGCGGTCTTGACTGTTTCAAAGTCGAGGTAGCCCACTGGCCACTCCAACTCATCCAGACTGGATCGGATCAACTCCTGATCGATCAGCGGCTCCCTTGTCCGTATGGCTTGTGCGACCGCAGCTTGATTCTCACTGAGCTTGAAATCAGTTGGGATGCCCTGGATGGTGAACACCCCTCTTGATCTCAGTTCAACGAACTTGCTCTCCCGAAGCCTTGGCAGCACGAAGATCGGATCTCGCACACCAACGCCAATGCATTGATCCTCGAAGTAATCACAGTTACGGCAGGCGAAACACCAGTGTGGGCTCGGCCGAGCGTTCCTCAGCAGCAATGGTCCAGTTCGTTCCCAGGTCTGATTGAACTCATCGGCTCGTTCAACGACCATCTCAGTGATATCCGTGACGATGAACAGCGACGGATCATCCATCCCCAGTCTCCAATCACGGCTCATCAGCACAAGCTCACACGACTTGACCGGGAGCCCCGACCTGCGGAGGATCATGCAGGTGTAGGCGAGGTCATCGATATGCTCGTCCTTGGGACCATCGTCGTCGTGTAGACTTGATTTGATCTCGCCGATGATCCAGCCACTATGTGTCCGACGGATCCAGTCGGCGCGGGCCGCGTAACCATCCACCTCGAACGCCGCTTCGAAGATGACTTCGATGGCCGAATCGAGAATCAGCTGTTTCGTTCTTTCGACCTTGCCCGCGTAGACGCCGTTTTGGTGAAGGCTTTGCGCTCGGCGATGGACTTCCTTCCCCTCTTCCATGCGGAGTTGCTCACCAGGCGTCGGTGTGCCACCTTTATCGCGCATCAGGTACCAGCCCTGAGTCGTGCATTCCATCGCGGTCAGGAATGCTTCCTTGGTGATCAATCGTTTAGCCATCGCGAAACTCCGTTGCCTTCATCGTATCAGGAAAGAGGCTTTCCCAGTGCAGACCACGCAGGGGCAAGCTGTGTTGATGCGACTTCTTGCCCTATCTCAGTCAAGCGCCAAGTCCGTGCAGCTGGGCGTTTAATGAGTCCGCAGAGTTCCAGGAGCTTCGTGGTTCGGTTCCAGCCTGGTCGGTTGCCGTTCTTCGGGTAGTACTGGTGTGTTTCTGGAAGCCGAGAGAATGCGTCATCCCACACTCGGTAGGTCCATCGCTTGGCGAGCATCGCCGAGAGCAGACTCAAGTCGAATGCCATCGAAATAAATGGCTTCCGCTTGCTTGGGTCCCACGGTCGCTCGATGCCTTTCTCCGCATACATCGCCGCGACGGGACCGTACTCAACCACACGCTCCCCCAGCGTGATGAGTGGATACATCACCAGCTTGCCGTTGATGATGTCCGCGCCGTTCGCGAAAATTTTTTCGAGCCCCTGAGAATCAACCAGTTCGAGAAACTCGCTGATTTCTCCATCACTGATATCATCTTCGGGCGTACCTGTGCTGCGGCTCGGGGTGACGCGTTTGGGCGTCTGTTCCGGTTCGTGCTGGCGCGGATGCATCCAAACTTGGTAATCAGGCACCTCGGTCATCCGGTAGAGCATGCCCGACGCCCCGTCATCCATACGCTCGATATTCGTCTGGATGATGTCGTACTGCTGACGCCATTGCCCCATCCGACGCATGAGCGAAATCTGGAACGGCCTGCCCAGGTTCAGGAGGTCTGAATGCTTGAGGATGAGCCCCGCGGCTTTTTCCATCGCGGGAAGGGAACCATTGCACAGCAATCGTTCGATGCGGCTGAGGATGCGTTGCTCGGCTGGGTTCATGTCGTGGACCTCCATGTGGGCGAATGGCACGCCGCGATCTCTCGATCGCGGCGGCCTTGACAAGGCTCAAGAGCCTCGGCTGGGAGCTAGGCTGCCTTGCGGCCAGAGTGGTCAGAACGGTTCTTGCGGGACTTGCGTCGACAGGCACCGCACCCAAGCAGCTTGGGCTGCTTCCGTTTTGCGCTGAGACAAGGCGATGGCACACGAACCTCAAAATCGGCCTTCCAAGCCATCTGTGGCAGTTTGGTCCACCATCCAACTCTGCAAGCAAGTGTGGATGGCAGACCAACTCCGTCGTCGGCCACCGCCTTCCAATCGGGCATCGCGAGCGTAATCTCGCATTCGAGCGTCTTCATGTCGATGACACAGTCCTTGACGAACAACTCCACGAGCCGTCGTTTCTCGGCGAATGTCGCGTCCGCCAAGAGGTCCGCGCCGTTCCGAACGGCTTGGGCCCAAGACCGAAGTTCGTCGTCGGTCGGTGGCTCGGCGATATCCGCGGTAGCAAGCTGCTCACGCACATCATCGAGTTCAGCCATCGCGGCTTCGAGCCGTTCGGTGAAGTAGTCGCGCCGCTTCGCATCGAAGCTCTGAGTGAGCCAATCGATGGTACTGAGCAGCCTCTCTTCTCGCGCATGAAGCTGGTCGATTACATTGTCCGCGAAAATAATTTTTCGTTCGTTTTGCAGCGCGGACAGGTATTCTTCCATCAAAGCGGGCATGCCGCAGAGCGTGTTCTGCAATGCATTGAGCACAGCCGACTCAATGGGCTCGGCGGGCACGCTCTTACGCAGGTACCGCTCGCCATCACGGTTGTACTTCTTCCTTCCACTGACCACATAGTACCTGTAGGCGGATTTAGTCCCACCGCTGTGGCCGCGCATGGTCAGGTTGAGTTGCTTGGACCGAATGATGCCACTGAGCAGGTAGCTCGCTGCGACAGGACTCCGCTGGCGCATGGTGGGTGTGTGGCCGTTTGCCTTTGCTTTGAGGTGCTTCTCGATGCGCCGTTCCGCGATGTCACGAAGCGGGGATTGCAGATACTCGCTCAGCAGCGGGTACTCGATTTCAAGCCAATCCTCGCGCGGGCGAAACTCCATCGGGGGACGCTTTCTCCCCATCATCTCAACTTGCGATCGTGTCACACGCTCTGGGGCGTTGCGGCTGCGTTTGACTTTCAGAGCACTTGATCTCTGGTTCGCATAGCCCTTACCCAAGTAGGTGGGGTTGTGCAAGATATTGTGGACTGCAGACGCATTCCAACGGCCACCACTCGGGCTCGGAATCATCGCGTCGTTGGACTCCTTTGCGATCTGCTCGCAGCTCATACTCTCGATATCGAATGCTGTGAACATCCGTACCACATGGGCGTGCAATGAAGCCATGCCTGGGCACAGTGTCGCTCGCTCTTGCCGTGACTTGATGTAATGCGTGGACCCACCACGCCCATCATTGGGCTTGTAGGTGCGGATCAGCTCCTTCGTCTTCGCGTTGTACTGCTCTTGGGATCCATCCGCGAGATGCCGCAGGATCCACAGGGCTTCGCCCTCGCTGGTCGTGATCAGCTTGTCGATTCCGTATGGAGGAAATGCACAGTGCGCCCGCCTTCCGTCTTCGAGGCTCTGCTGCGCTCCGCGCGATGCGTTGGTCGCGATGGCTTCAGCGTGCGCCTGGGCAGCCATCGCATCAAAAGTCGTGATCATCTGGCGCGTCCGTGGGTCTTCGATGTACCGAGTAACACCGATGACATCGACCCCCATCGCGAGCAGGTCGTACCGCACCTTCGATGAGTGCAGCGGGCCGCCACGCGTCAATCGGCTCTCGTCGAAGACAAAGACGAAATCGAACTGCTCGCCGCGATCAAGCCGCTCCTTGACCTCACGCACAAACTCGTCAACATTCCATTCAACAGATGCGGACACGCCCACACGCACGATCGGCTTTGTGGCCGTTGCCCCTCGCTCAGTTCCGAAGCTGAGAATCGCTCCGAGCTGCTGTTCCACGCTGTTGTCGCCTTGTGCTTTGGTCGAGCACCGAGCGTATGGCAAGTATCGCTTGCCATTGATGTAAGAGTCATGAATCATGATCTCTCTCCTTTGTGGGCGGTGAGACGTCGATGGGCTGAACCCATCAACAAGAGCATCACCGCCTCCTCGAACAGACGCTGCTCTCTGTGCGTCAGTCGTCCGCAGACGACATGGATGCCCACCCTCCGAGCACCTCGGCCTCCGATTCGGTGACCAACGCGGTCGCCGTCGTGGCGGTCGGTGTCGGAGCGTGGAGCTCCATTCCTCTCTCTACTGTGCGTACCCATAGAGTCCTTCTTTTTCGTTGAGAATTAGTTCTTCTCGGGTGACCACGGGTTCAGAGGCACGGGGATCAGCCGCATCGTGGGCTCGCTGTGCTCCTGCAAGATCCGATACGCGGATGTGAGCGCATCGCCAAAGTCGTCGGGGTGCTGATCGCGATAGTGCGCGATCAGGCCATCGATCTGGACCTTCGCCGAGGCGAGCAGCAGCGCCAGCCGCGACCAGTGTTCTTCGTCATCAGGGGAGACCAGCGCGAATCCGCGGGGCATCAGCGCCGGTGCTGAGCCGATGCTCTCGCACCGCTGGATCTCGTCCTGATCCATGTGGGGCGGGAGCACTGCACCGATGACCATCGCGCCCACCATCTGCTCCAAACCGATCGTCGCGACTTCCTTGAGCACGGCGTGCTTGGTGTCGAGTGCTTCCTGTCCGGTGAAGTCGTTCGTTGTTTCGCTGTTCACTTGTGAACTCCTTGTGGTTCTCGCGTACGGCATGCACGCTGGCCGAGTACAACACCCACAAGAGAAAAATCAAGCGCAGGCCACCGAAAGAGGAGTAAATTTGTGAGAATTATGTGCGACTCGGAATTAAACCGAAGAAATGAAGCCACATATCAAGATTCAGCCACCACATTGTGTGTCTTGGGCAGCTGGCGGGAACTCAATCGACGCGATCGCGGCCGCCGCGTCGTCGTCAAACATCGTGTAATACAAGTCCAGAATCGCGCTCGATGACTGACCCATGAAGGCAAGCGCGTACCTGTAGCCGATGTTGCTTCGTGCGAGCATGCTCGCGAATGCGTGACGGAAAGTATGCAACTTATATTGCTCAGGATTGTCAAACCCGCAGCGGGTACACAACCGCTTCAAGGAACGGAGGAGTCGACGCTCATCCATCGGACCGTCACCATTCGGGTGCTTCGCTGATCGACTAGCGGGGAATACCAGCTCGCAATGACGAGGCAGAGCTTCGAGCAGTGGACGCAGTTCCCCGTGGATTGGGACCCGTCGTGTATTTCGGCCCTTGGTCGTCTGAGCCCCGCCCCGCTTGATGTGGATGAAGCCCCCATTGGGGCCATCGAGATGCACATCCGCCCATCGCAGATCGCGGAGCTCTCCAAACCGCATCCCTGTGTACGCAAGGGCCGCGAACCGTGGGCGAAGGATCTCATCGGCGTTGGCGAGCAGGGTCGCGACCTGCTCAGGAGTGAAACAAGGCTGATCAGTTGGGGGCGGTTTGCGGACCCGCACTTTGCGTATCGGGTTCTTGGGGATGAGTTCAGCCCGCTCGCAGCCCCACTTGAAGAGCTGCTGGACCACGATCAGCCGATCGTGCCTGGTCTTCTCGCTCAGGTGATTCATGCTCTCGGCGAAAGCCCAGAACAATTCTTCGCTGTATCGGTTCGCATAAACGAGCTTCTGCTCGGCGCAGAACCGCAAGAGCTGATCACACACAAGCTCGTACTTCTGCAGCGTCTTCGGTGCTCGCCCCATCCCACGCACAGTCGCGAGGTATCGCTGGGCCATCTCTTCGAGCCGGATCTCGGCAGGCGCGGTTGTTGGCTCGCCTAATCGGATCGAGCGGTGAAGCTCATGGGCCGCCTGGATCGCGGCGACCTTGTTTGTCAGCTTCAAAGATCGGAACTGCTGCTTTCCTTCGAGGAAGTACTCGGCGGTGTAGGGCTTGGCGGTCCGCACCTTCCCGGTGCTGTCCTTCCACACCCGCTTGCCGATGTAGATCACCGGACGCTCGGTCCCATCGACTGGTTGACGACCAACCAGCTTCATGAGCCGTTGTCCCGCATCAGCTCGATGAGGAAGGCATCGCGCCAGAACAAGAGCGGCTTACCGCGCTTAGCACTCTTTGGGAAGCGTCCTTCGCTGACCAAGCGTTTGAGCGTGCCCGGTGCACGGCGAGCGATGGCCGCCGCTTCTTCGAGCGTCAGGACGAGGGGGAGGTCAGCCGTCTCAGCGGCGACACGAGCTTGTTCACGAGTGATTGTGGCCATAAAAGCCGGTTGCCACTCGTGGTCGCTTGCCCGGTACGCACCGGGCGTTTGCGTGAGATCGGGATGGTCTGTGTGTTGATCATGGATTACCGAAACAAACTGCTTTCGGTAGAAGTATACCACGCCACCCAAACGAGTCAAATCGTGTAGAATAGGGCATGCCAATACCCAAGGGTGATCCAGTCCAGACGCTCGAAGAGCTTGCCCAAGCCCTCCAGAAGCTGGAAGTCCGATGTCCGAACGCTAAACGGCAACTCACAGCCGTCCGAAAGCTCGTTGATCGCCTCGGATCGGAGTTTGAGGAGCAAATCCGCCTCGCCGAGCGCCGAGGGTACGCCCCGCGAAAGAAGCCCAAGGCCGCCAAATCGGTCACGGGATACACCATCGAGCCCAGCCGCAAGGGACCGGCCCTCGCTGAGCACCGATCAACCGGCGCGGCGGCGTTCCACTGCCCCAAGTTCGCCTACGACGCAGTCGCCAAAGTGATCAGTGCTGGGCCTGAATCTCAGAAGTTCGAGCAGATACGAGAATCAGTCGCCGGGATTCTCGGCTATGAGCCCCCGGTGTATTGGCTGCGCGTCTCGACGAGGTTCTTCTGCGAGCGAGGCATGCTCAAGCACTCCCGAGCGACATTCACCCGATCGATTGATCGTGGTTTCGTCCGCAAGGCAACTCAGGAGTGGGCCAAGCTCAAAGCGCATGGATAAAAGAGTTCCACTTACGCCGCAAAGTAGGTAGCAACTCTTTGTAAATAAATCAGGCATAATTAATATCAAACGCCTCATCTATCATGCTGGATAAACTCGCTACCAGAGATCTCACCTGTCACCAAAACCTTGCCGTCGCTGCTGCAGATGCGGATGAGTAGTCCGTCAGGGCCATCGAACCAAGGAGCCTTGTGTAAATTAGCTACGATAGATTCGATTGTGTGCTTCCTAGGGATTCTCTTTGACCAGTGCGACCAATCTCCTCCGTGGTATGAGTACTGACTCTCTTTCAAGACCTCGGCTCTCTCCATTGTGGGCCCAACTCCTCGGCCATCAGCATTACCGATAATCAGAATCCAATCGCCGTCATCCGGGCAGAATGGATCAAGCTGTCCAATATCGAGGCAGGTGAGATCCTTCTGCACCTCTTCGAGAAACGGCGACTGTCGCAGGCTATCGGTGAGAATGATCAATCTCTCGATGGCTCGCGAACAGCCAACATAGAACAACCGTCGTTCATCATCGATTATCTTCCTCGGCTCGTCACCGAAGACTCTCCCGAAGACCCAGTCTGGATGCAGCTTCGGGTAGCGTCGCTCTACAGCATCAGGGATAATCACCACATCAGCTTCTCGCCCTTTGTACTGGTGCACGGTCCCGACATGGAGTTGTTTCCGAGCCGCATCACTCAGTCCGTGGGAGAGTAGAACAGCGAGTCGTCCAAGATCATCTTTGGGATGACTACCATTGGATGGGATCATCACTTGGAATGGCAGGTATCGTTGTCGTGCAAGGACTGCAACAGACTTGCCTGCGTCAAGGGGAGTTCTTATCAGGCGGCGAATGGCGGGTGTGATCTGGTCGCCTTCCCATGCACAGCGTTCTGCTGTATCGGGGCGAAATTCTGCTAGATCGACAATCTCCACCTGGCCCCGCTGTACATCAGGGCGAGGTGTTGCTGGCGCACCGAACTTGGACATGATTCTGTTTCCGAGATCAACCACAGCTTGTGATGATCGATAATTGGTAGTGATACCAAGCTGGATCGAAGGAGTATGTCGGTTCGTGAATTCGTGGAAGAAAGTAAGGTCAGATCCAGCGAAGGCATTAATTGCTTGCCAGTCATCTCCAACACAAAAGACTTGCGCCTTGTTCTCGGTTTGCTTTAGCGTCGCACTAAGTAGAAGGTCAAAGAGTGGCGTGAAGTCCTGATACTCGTCGACCATGATGTAGCGCATCGAAGAAAGGTTGCCTACCCCAGATTTGCGTTCGAAGATAGTTTGACCATTTGCGACAGCAACACCAGCACGCTGCATCAATCCATCGAAGTCTTCGAGTCCTTCCGCAGTCATACGATCCAGATACGCGGCATAGACCTCTTGCAAAATCGCCAATACATCCTGCTCAGTTTCATCGAGACAAGCGTGATTCAGAATACGCTCCTGCAATGCTGCTGGTGTTAAGAGTGCCTTGCGAGATCTCCCAACCAAAGCCGTCAAGATCTCAGCAAACCGAGTGAGGTGACGGTCTTGAATGCGACGCCATAGCTCATCTTCAGGAACCCGACGCAGAGGAATACCCTGCCCGAGAAGGTCAGCTTCAAGAGCGTTGCGTAATCCATCCTCACCCCTTGCTGCGAGAATTCCAGGACCGTACTCAATCAGCGTCCAATCTCGCTTCTTGGCCCAATACTCTCTCTTTGCGGCTGTTTCTTGGTCGTAATCGGGGTCGCCCTCCATACCGAAATACTCGATGACGACCTTTCGGCCAGTGAGTGAAAAGTCTGGCTTGTAGTTTCTTTCACCCCACCAGTGATTTCGCTCGTACCCATATCGAACATCGTGCTCGAAAAGAAAGTTGGCAATCACCTTTTCGCCAAACGACTTGACTCGGGTGCCATCGATTGCCTCATGTTCAAGTGATCTTCGTAGAAGGAGTCCCTGGGATTGCGATAAAGCAGCTCCACTCGTAGTGATGCTATCCCAGTCACGCTTGAAGTGTCGTGACATCACCGATCGGACTCTCTCCTCGCTATCGGGCTTGGATAAGAAGTCGTTCACTACACGCTGTGTCAGTGCTGAACGCTGCATCTCGCCATCAGTCGGTTCATCACGAATCAACGACTCTTCCGGATGGACCACGGCGAATGCTAAGGCATGGAATGTCATGACATGAGGACATTCAATCTCAGCAGCTTTTAGTCTCTGCCGTATTTCTTCAGCGGCCTTCCTGTTGAATGCAAGGATGAGGATTTTCGAGGGTGACACTTTGCAGTTTTTAACCAGAAAAATTGTTCGAGCCACAATTGTTCTAGTCTTGCCACTGCCCGCACGAGCGGTTACGAGTGTATTCGAATGAAGAGCGGAAATTGCCTTCGCCTGCTTTAGGTCAATGTGGAGACCTAGATTGTCTGAAGACCATCTAGTCACGAAGTCCGTGCATTCACGCCTCAATAAGTTGCGTGTTTTCTGACTTGCACACTCATTCACGAGTTTGATTGCGTCAAGAAAGTTGTACTGGAGTGTCGAAAGCAGGCACGATTGCAATGATTCGATAGTAGTATCAACGCGTAAGCGTGCGTTCTGGAACGATGCAAACTCACGCCGTGTCTCCGTCTGCAAATACGACTCAAGTTGAGGATCATCGATCTGTCTGTTCTCGCTTGGCTCGTTGTATATGAGTTTCAGTATCTGAATGAGGCATGTGGACAGCTTGCTCTGTGGAACTTGAGTCATGGGGCTGCCGAGAGTTTTGTGGTAGTGGAGTGCTTGTCTTAGCTTGTCAAGATGCGCCGTATGGAGAGCATCAAGTGACTGCGCTAGTGTTTTCGAGTGTGCAGATATGTCTGCGAGATAGCTTGAGATATCCGTATTAGGATCTTCCGTAATTGCCGTGTTCAGTCGATGGAGGCTTGGAAGCAGACGGCTTAGGGCTGAATGCCTAGCGTTTTGGAGCGTGGCTGCTTCTACATCAAGCTGTTGTTCAGCATCCTCAACAGAAGCCAGCAGCGACGGGAGTGAATCGTGCTGGGCGTAGTTGGGGGGCATGAGATCTCGTCTTCTACTGGTGGCTACTCACATCTTACTCTAGGACAGCTTTAGGACACTTGGGCAGAATGAAAAGATCGCGTTGCTCGCAAACCCTTGTATCTAAGGGTCTTTGAGCAACGCGGTCTTTTTCAAACGGAGAGGGGGGGATTCGAACCCCCGAGGGTGTTGCCACCCCACACGAATTCCAATCGTGCGCCTTAAACCGCTCAGCCACCTCTCCAGTGCTGGGTATGCCATCGGCACAGCGGGTGCGTAGTCTAGGGCACCGACCCGCGGGAGGAAAGTACGAAGGCCCATCGCGCGTGCTATTGCGATCCGGATTTGGGTGCCTTGGCGAGCAGTTCGGTGGCCATCCGTTTGGCAAGGCGGGCCGATTCGCCGGGGTTCTCCCCGTTGTCCGTCACTTGCCCAACAACGCGAGCAGCAACGATAGAGCCCTCGAGGAGGATATTGAGTTGCTCCGCGAGATCGGACGGATCGTCATACCCTTCCTGTTCGCACAGGTCGCGGACATATCGGACGATCTCCTGTTTGTGTTCCGCGGCGAGGCGGCGCGGCGCGGACTCTGCGACAGAGAACTCCGCCGCGGCATTGATGAACATGCATCCGCAGAACTCGGACCCCGTAAACCAGTCCTCGTGAAAGTCGAAGACGGCGAGGATCCGCTCTCGGGGTGTCTTGGCCTTGGATTCAACGAACTTCATGAGCTTGTTGCGGAAGATCTCGTCGCGACGGCGCATCGCGGCGAGGATGAGCTCGTCCTTGGATTTGAAGTGGTTATAGAGGGTCATGCGGCTGATCCCGCCCTCTTTCAGGATGTCGTCCAGACTCGAGGCGTGAAACCCGTGTCGATAGAAGACACGCATCGCGGCGTCGATCAGTTCGTTTCGTCTGCTTGGGGGCAAAGTGGATCTCCAATGTCCGTTTCAGCATGAAGTATACTGTTTAGTCAGGATCGGTCGAGGGTTTTTCCGATTTTTCTTGCAGGGTCAAACCCCCTAAAACCCGTTTATATTGCCATAAATCAGGTTGTGCTCGAATTGCAAACAAAAAATCATCCAGACTGATGAATACACATTGGCATATACTGATTAGTCAGTATACTTGCACCAAGCTGCGTCCATTCATTTGTGATGAGTTCAGGACAATGCGGAAACCCAAAGGAGGCACACAATGACACAGTTCGACATCCACACCGCACAGACCGCACCAGAATCTCAGCAACTGATCGAGAACGCAGAGAAGGCATTCGGATTCCTTCCGAACCTGCTCGGCGTGATGGCGGAAGCCCCCGCGTTGCTTGAGGGGTATATGACGCTTGCGGGAATCTTTGATCAAACGGATCTATCCGCAACCGAGCGGCAGGTTGTGTTGATGGTGAACAACCGGCTCAACGGGTGCACATACTGCATGGCGGCCCACTCCGCGATTTCGAAGGCGCAGGGGGTGTCCGATGATGTGGTCGCGGGGTTGCGTCAGGGGACGGCCCTCGCGGATCCGAAGCTTGACGCGTTGCGCCGCTTTGCAGAACGCGTGAATGAGACGCGTGGTTGGCCCGAGCAAGCGGATATCGATGCGCTGCTCCAAGCGGGGTATACCAAACGCACCGTGCTGGAAGTGATCCTGGGCACAGCCGTGAAGGTGATGTCGAACTACACGAATCATGTCGCCGAGACACCGCTCGACGGCGCGTTCTCGGCGATGCAATGGAGTTCATCCGAACTGGTTGATTCGGCTCGTTAATACAAAGGACAACACAGTGGCCCGCGTTCATCGGCGAACCGCTTCGCCGCGTGGGTATCGCATGGATTCAGATAGGGGAATCAGAATGGTACAAGCACACACACATCCAAAGACAGCATGGGGCGCCTGGTTCAATCAAGAGATCATGGACAACCTCGAACAGAGCATGAGTGAGGTCCCGGAAACGGCACAGATCCTTCAGGAACTCGCCGTCTGGGCGGGCTCATGGGATTGGTCGCAGTACTCGATCCGGCAACTGGGGCAGCCGTACCGGATGATCCAGGTCGCTGCGGAGTTAATCGCAGAGAAGAACGCGCTCGAAGAATCCGAAGCGATGCGGATCGTGGTCGAGTCTCTCGCGGATTTCGGCGATGGATCTGAGCGGATCGCGAGCGCGTCGCCGTTCGTTCGCTGTGTGATCGATGTCTGCGGGACATTCGATCGGAAAGAGATCGCGGCAATGCGATCGCGCGGGTTCGAGGATCAGGAGATCTCCGAGATCGCGGGCGCTGTGGCGCTGACCTTGTTTATCTCACTCATCACCAATACGCCGGAAGACGAGCATCCTCGTCTCCGCTCGATTGCCTTCGCGGGTTAACGCAACCCCTCAGGCAGGAATCATTCAGGAGTATCGACATGAATAAATCAACGACACCCAACACACCGAGCAAGCTTGTGCCTCCATTCACGATGGAGACAGCCCTCGCAAAGGTCCGCGCCGCGGAAGACGCGTGGAACTCACGCGACCCCGAGCGAGTGTCGTTGGCGTACTCCGCAGACAGCCAATGGCGAAACCGCGATGCCTTCGTCACAGGGCGCGAAGAGATCCGCGCGTTCCTCAAGGGCAAATGGGATCGGGAGCTCGATTACCGATTGACCAAGGCGCTCTGGGGGTTCCGTGAGAATCGGATCGCGGTGCGATTCCAGTACGAGTGGCACAACGCGGACGGGCAATGGTTCCGCAGTTATGGCAACGAGCTCTGGGAGTTCGACGACGCGGGATTGATGCGCCGTCGCGAGGCGAGCATCAACGATATCGCGATCACCGAATCAGAGCGCCGGTTCCATTGGGATGCGCCGGGCCCGCGACCGCTCGATGATGCGGGGATCCCCGAAGTTCAGTAAACACCACCCTCGGCACGCGGGGACTCCTCGCGTGCAAAAACCAGATCAGATTGAAACCACACTGATAACTACAAGGAGACGACGATGACGACAAGCACACTCACCATGATCACAACGATCACCGCATGTGCCGCCGGAACGCTTGGGTGCGCCAGTGCCCAGCCGATGGATGATTCGCACGACACCATGAACGGGCACGGCACCAAGTATGTTCACTACATCGATGGGCCTCGTGAGGATGCGCCGATCCCGCGCCCCGGCGTTGAGCTCTCTCGCGGGAACTTCGCGGTCGTCGTGATCGACCCGCAGAACGACTTCCTGAGCCCCGAAGGGGTGACCTGGGGCGTGGTGGGCGAGTCCGTCACGGAGAACGGGACGGTCGACAACATCGGGCGTCTGTTCGAGGTCGCCAAGGATGTCGACGCGCAGGTCGTCGTCAGCCCGCATTACTACTACCCGCATGATCATGATTGGGAGTTCGAGGGCGCACTCGAAACCCTGATGCACGACATCGGGATGTTCAACCGCAAGGGTCCGCTGAATGTTGATGGGCTCGAGGGTTCGGGCGCGGATTGGCTCGAGCAGTACAAGCCGTATATTGAGGATGGCGAGACCATCATCGTCGGCCCGCACAAGGTGTACGGTCCGGAATCGAATGATCTGGCGCTCCAGCTCCGCAAGCGGGGGATCAATCAGATCGTCCTCGCGGGGATGTCCGCGAACCTGTGCGTTGAATCGCACATGCGTGACCTGATCGAGGACGGCTTCGAGGTGGTTGTTGTTTCTGACGCGACCGCGGCGGCGAAGCTGCCCGGGTACGACGGGTTCGAGGCGGCGTTCGTGAACTACCGCATGATTGCCAGCGATGTCTGGAGCACCGACGAGGCGGTCGAGAAGATCGCGGCGGCTCGGGGCGAGCTGGTCAATGTGTCCGGGGCGAGCGATATCGCCCTCGCCGGGTTCGACCCCGTTTCGTTCTTCAAGGGCGGAGCGCCGAAGAACGGGTCGCCGATGATCCGCGCATCGTACGGCGGTGCAACCTACCTCTTCGCGGACGAACAGAGCAAGTCCGAGTTCGAATCCAACCCAGATCGCTACGCGCCGCAGTACGGCGGGTTCTGCGCCTACGGCGTTTCGCTCGGGATCCTGCTGCCTGTGGACATCACGACAGCGCAGGTCCGCAACGGGAAGCTGTACCTGAATGTGAACTCCGAGATCCTCAAGAAGTTCAACGCGGACTTCGACGGGAGTGTCGAGCGTGCGAACGGGAACTGGCCCAAGCTCTTCGCGGAGCACGCCGAATAAAGGACTGATCCTCTTCTCTCTACTCATACGGCTGACGCGGTGGAGACGCCCCGTCGGCTGATTCCCAGACTTATGTTTGCTTCACGGCGTCACACACCGTGTGCGCTGATTTCAAAAGGAGATTCGCCATGACTGTCTTACTGCGAGTTGATGCGAGCGCACGCCTGGATCGATCGATCACGCGTCAGTTGACCGAGCGATTCGTCGATGGGTGGCGATCGAGCGAGCCGGGTGTTCAGGTCCTGCCCCGGGATATTGGGCGCAACCCGCCATCGATCGTGACGGAAGCATGGATCAGCGCGGGGTTCCTTCCGCCCGAACAGCGGACCCAGGAGATGAAGGATGCGCTCGCGGAGTCCATGGCCCTCATCGACGAGGTGCGCCGAGCGGATGTGATCGTGATCGGGTCACCGCTCTACAACTACGGTCTTCCCGGGGCGCTCAAGGCCTGGGTCGATCAGATCATCCGGATCGGCGAAACCTTCTCGTTTGATCTTGAGCGCGGGGATTTCCCGATCCAGAGCACGCTCAGCGGCAAGACGCTCGTTGTGCTGTCGTCCAGGGGCGAGTTCGGTTTCGAGCCGGGCGGCATCCGCGACGGGTGGAACCACATGAGCCCACACCTGCGGACGATTGCAACGCGTTTGCTGGGTATCGCCGAAGGGGATATCTACGAGATTGCCTCGGAGTATCAGGAGTTCAACGATGAGCGGCACCAACGATCGCGAGAGCAGGCTCTGCGTGACGCGGCGGAGCTCGGATCCCGCCTCGCGACACTCGCGGAGTAAACACGAATCTTCATGTGTTGGGTGCTGACTTCTCTCTCTTCTCAGTGCCCCCTCTTGTCGTCGCCCGGGTCGAGCCTTGTGCTCGCCCGGGCGGCGCTTTTTTTCAAAGGTCAGCTCAACGGCACGAACCGAAACTCGATCGATTGCAACGGCGACGCAAGAAACCGGGACATGGGTTGATCAGAGCAAGACGGCGTATCCGGGACAATCCGCGCTGGCATCGAGACGACGAGCCCCTCGGTATCGAATGGGTACGGGTCGAGACCGATCGTGCGATCGTCGAGTCGTTTCCAGGTCAGCGTGATCCGGTCATGCCACCCCCCGCGGGGGACATGGGGCAACTCGTGCGTGTCTGTGTCGTTGAGCGCGAGGTAGAGCGACATCGAGTCGAAGAGTTGGAGCAGCCGAGCGTGACTGTCGAGGTACTCGGGCTCGAGCACCCGCGCCATGGTCGGGTCCTTCGCGATCCGCCCGATGAGCTTGGCCTGAACATTCGAGAGTTCTGCGAGGAATGCGCGTGCCTTCGGCTCGTCGCTGACCAGTCCTTTCGCAACCTCGGGTGAGCCGAACACGAAGTGACGACGCAGATCGGTGTCCTCTGTGTGCAGGTCCTCGAACACGACCGCGTACAACCAGTACGCGTGCATGCTCGTGAGCAGCGCGGCGTACGGGTGGTGCGCCTCGAGCCGATCGATCCCGATAAACCAGCGCTCAAAGCCCCCGGCGTGCCACGCGCCAAACTCGTTCTCTTCCGTCGGCGGCGCGGCCTCGCCGACCCCGACGGGCAGCCCATCATTCGCGGAGAACCGGGGCATCGCTTCGGTTTCCCACCACCCGTTGTCGTGCTCCGCGATCCCCAGCACGATCTCGTCGCGCCATTTCGCGGGGTGCGTCGCGTTCTTCTCGAACCCGGGGCGGACGAACCCGTTGGGGCCGCCCCAATGGGCGGCGAGGAAGCCGCTGACCTGGGCGTGGTGGGGCTGCTGGATCATCCATGTCTCGTTGTTGACGCGTGCTTTGAGCATGTCGTGCTCCTTTCGTTTGTGTGCGGTCGGTGGGTGGGTCAATACGCAGCCGTAAAATGCCGGCCCGTGTGCTTGGGTGCTTCGATCTCGTCAAACATCGCGACGGCGTAGTCCTCCATCGAGATCTGCGATTGCCCGTCCGAATCGACGACGAGTGTGTCGTGGTGCGTGCGGTAGGTACCGGTGCGCTCACCGGGCACGAGCATCGCGGGTGGGCAGAAGTAGGTGCCGAGCGATCCGAGCTTGGGAAACGCGGCTTCGAACTGCGTCTGCGACGCGTGCGCGATCGCGACGGACGATTCGGGCAGGAAGTTCGGCTTGGTGAGCACCGTGTGCTCGGGCGCGTCCGGCGTAATGAGCGGCGCTGCGCCGCCGACGATCATGAATCGCGTCCCGGAGCGGTTCGATGCGTCGATAATCCGGTCGGTCATCTCCACCATCCGCGATTCCAACCCCGCGGGCGGGCGCAAGGCACTGAGGACGATGTCGTGCTCGGCGATGATCGCGTCCAGGTCCGATGCACTGAGGACATCGCGGCTCAGGTGATCGACTCCTTCTGGGTGAATCCCGGGCTTGGGCGTGCTGCGGGCGATCGCGGTGATCCGATGTCCGCGCCGGGTGCCCTCGGCGACGAGGCGCTGCCCGACCTGCCCGGAGGCCCCGAAGATCGCGATGGAGAGTGTGTCTGTACTGATCTGTGTGGCTGTCATGGTTGCTCCTTTGGTTTGTCTTGAAATCAAGATAAAAGACGAATGCCTTGAAGTCAAGATATATTTCTTGATTTCAAGATAAATTGCCGATATGCTGAATACATGAACCATGTCGATCGCATTCTCGAGCAGTGGGGGCGGGTCCGCCCGGACCTGGATGTCACGCCGATGGGGCTCACGGGGCGCCTCAAACGCATCTCCCGCATCCTCGAACGCGAGATGGAATCCGTCTTCGCGGATCATGGGTTGAACCTCGCAAGCTTTGATGTGCTCGCGACATTGCTGCGATCGGGCGAGCCGTTCCAGCTCTCGCCGGGCGAGCTGATCGCGAACAGCATGGTCACATCCGGGACCATGACCAATCGCATCGACCAACTCGTCAAGGGTGGACTCGTCGAGCGTGTCCCGAATCCAGATGACGGGCGCAGCGTGCATATCGCCCTCACGAAGAAGGGAAAACGCGTGATCGATCGCGCGATCGAGGACCATGTGGAGAACCTGCACCGCCTCACGGGTGGGCTCAGTGAGAATGCGTTCTCAAAGCTCGATCGATTGCTCGATCAGTATCTCGACACGCTCGAACGGGGTGATTGTTCCGTGAACCTATGATGCTCTGAACACGGCACACATGGAAACGGAAGGGAACACACCACATGAGAGCAACCAAGGCCTACGCGGCACAGTCCGAAACCTCCGGCATGGCACCCTGGTCCCTCGAGCGGCGCGACCCGCGCCCGGACGATGTCGCCATCGACATCATGTACTGCGGCGTGTGCCACTCGGACCTGCACTTCGTCGAGAACGATTGGGGATGGACGATCTACCCCGTCGTCCCGGGGCACGAGATCGTCGGGCGCGTCACGAGCGTCGGATCAGATGTCACCAAGTTCAAAGAGGGCGACATCGTCGGCGTCGGGTGCATGGTGGACTCCTGCCGTGAGTGCGAGTCCTGCAACAACGGGCTCGAGCAGTACTGCACCGGCGGGAATGTCTTCACCTACAACGGCGAGGACAAGCACGACGGCTCGATCACCTACGGCGGGTACTCCGATCATGTCGTCGTCTCCGATCGGTTCGTCGTCAAGGTCCCCGATGGGATGGACCCGGCGAACGCGGCACCGATGCTGTGCGCCGGGATCACAACCTACTCGCCGCTCAAGCATGTGGGCGTGAAGAAGGGCGACCGCGTCGGCGTCGTCGGTATGGGCGGGCTCGGTCATCTGGGCATCAAGTTCGCGCGTGCGATGGGTGCCGAGGTCATCGTCTTCACCCGCACGGAAGACAAGGTCGAGGAAGCCAAGTCCCACGGCGCGTGCGAGGTGGTGGTGACGGGCAAGGACGGCGCGTTCGACGCCGTCGCGGGCTCGCTCGACTATGTGCTCGATACCGTCCCCGTGAATCACGATTACAACCCGTACATCTCGACATTGAAGATCGACGGCACATACATCATCGTGGGGCAGCTCACGCCGCTGGAAACCCCGATCGAACCGGCCCAGCTCATTTTGGGGCGACGCTCGATCATTGGCTCGGCATTCGGCGGCATGCCCGAGACGCAAGAGGTCCTCGACTTCGCGGCAGAGCACGGCGTGACCTGCGACATCGAGATGCTCGACATCAAGAACATCAACGAGGCGTACGAGCGGATGAAGAAGAGCGATGTGCGCTATCGGTTCGTGATTGATATGGAGTCGATCAAGGGGTGATGTGATCATGCAGCGGTGAAAGAGTAAGCCCCGCGGGGTTCGCGGGGCTTTTTGTGTCTCTCGACTCAATGGGATTGGTTACGGGCACCCGGCTTGGTATGCGATGAGAAATGCAGAGACATCAAAGAAATTCAGATCCCCGTCATCATTGAAATCGACATCTAGATTGCCCTCTAGGAAAGCGACAAGGAAGGCTGAAACATCAAAGAAGTTCAGGGTACCGTCAGAGTTCAGATCAACCGAGCATGAACCTGAGTTGCTCAAGTTCGGGTAGATCAGGATTTCACCCTGATTCTGATCGGAGATGGCGATAAACTCGGGTGCCAGATCGTGATTGAGGTCTCCCAAAGCAAACTCTCTTGGTGAGTTGCCATCATCAAAGACTATCGCCTCGCCATATCCACCAGCGGGTAAGCCGAGGCGATAGCGATGTCCAGTTCCGGGATTAGAGAAGAACTGAACAAAGAGATCTGGGATGTTGTCATTGTTTAAGTCTTCAATGCGTACTTGTAGAGGGTTGTTTGATGCGATTTCTTCCGAGAGTACGAAGTTGTGGTCTGCACTCTGCAGGAAGACCCGGATGGCATCGTCATACTGGCATGTCAACAGGATATCGAGTAGGCCATCTTGGTCATAGTCGTGTATCGTTGCGTCTTGGAGTCCTCCGCTCGTCGTGATTGTTGATCCCGTGAAAGTGGTGAGATCCGATGAGCCGTATATGATTTCTGCCTGTTCAGTCAGGGCATATACGATGATGAGATCGGAGATGCCGTCCTGATTCAGATCTGCCGACTTGATGCTTCGGATGCTTGAACTGAGCGGGATCGATATTGGGTCACCAAATGATCCTCCTCCGTCATTGGGCACGATTACAACCTGATTGTCATCTGTGGGTACTGCGAAATCGAGTGCGTTGTCGCCGTTGAAATCGCCCGTGACAATCCCATCTAGGCTGTTTGGTAACGCAACTGTCGCCATTGCATCACCGAATCCACCTGAGGTACCTGGGAAAACAAGTGCCTGATCGCTGGAGGTGAGCACGATCGCATCTACAAACTCGTCGCTATTGAGATTCGCAAACTGCATATCAAGCGCTTGTATTTCTTCAAAGACAAGAGTTGGCTGCTCGAACCCTCCTGTCCCGTCACCGAGATATGACGAGATTGTTCGTCGCGTGAAGTTCACGACAAAGAGATCAAGATTGCCGTCCTGATTGGAGTCTGCGAGGCGTGGTGTTCGAGCGAATCCCATCGTTTCAGCGCGATCAACAGTTGCTAGATTGCCTTCATCGATGTTTGGAACGAACTCTAAATCCACCCCATACGAATCGTTGAGCAAGACGAGTTCTGGGTATCCGTCTCCGTTCAGATCTCCGCTAGCAATATCAAGTGGGTGAGTGAATGTGTACAGAGATTGGAGTTGCAGTTCGCGATCGGATTCGGAGCACAACACAAAGAGTCCGCCATCCGTCAGGTCGCCGATAGCGATTTCATCAACGCCGTCCTGATTGGGGTCGGTTCTGGTCGGTGCGGCAAGCTCGTTTGAAGGAGTTTCAACTCGGGAGGGCTGCGAGTATGAACCAGTACCGTCACCAAAGAGCACCTCTATTGAGTACAGATAGTTATCGTTGTTGACAGTGGTTGCGATGATGTCTTGTACGCCGTCGCCATCGAGATCCGCGATAGTGACCTCGGTTGGGGTTTGGATGAGTGAGAAAGACTCGTAGGGGCTGAAAACGCCCAGTCCATTGTTGCGGAGTACGCTGATGCTCTGGGCAGATTCGCTTGCTGTGATGACATCCAGATCGCCATCCAGATCGATATCGTGTACCACAATTGAGATTGCATTTCCCTCGCCGTCTAGGCGAATGGGTGTTGAGAAAGTTCCGTCACCAATGCCGTGGCATACATAGATCTCGTCAGTCTCAATCGAGGGAGATCGTGTGGTGAGAACATCAACGATGCCATCTCCGTTCAGGTCGCCGATAGAGAGTTTCGTAGCTCGTTCGATCAGATCACAGTTGTCGACGCGTGTAAAACTACCTAATCCATCAGCAACAAGAGTCACCAGTTCGCATCGAAAATCATTGTGTACAACCACGATGTCCAAGAGACTGTCGTTATTGACATCGCAAATCTTTGCGTCATAGGCCATCTGGCTCGTGATAAAGCTCACGGATCGCTCAAATGATCCATCGCCGCGACCGTAGGAAATGTACGCGGCACTGCCGTTGATTGATGCGGATAAGATGTCGAGGTGCCCGTCTTGGTTTAAGTCGCCGATATCGAGCGAACGAGCAGTCAATGCTTGATAATGCCGTTCCCCAGGGTAGACCAGTTGGGCTTGCAGTTGGCTGTTTCCGAGTCCAAGTGTAACTATGGTGATCAGGGTTCGAAAAGCGATCATGCGTGACTCCAAAGAGCGAAACGGATAACACTGAAATGCGATTCTAAGCGATGCCGTGCTTGACGCAAGTGATTTTGCGTGGCTTCGTCGAGAGCTGCGATCGTTGGGATTGCTCGTCGGTGTGATCTAGATTTGATCAGTTATCGGTTCATACCAACGAACACAAGACGCGCCCGTTCACCCGAGCGTCTCACACATCACCCGGCAGATATCCTCCGGCTCACTCATCCGCCCCGTCCCCGTGTGTCGGCACGCCTGCCACCCCACGCCGGGGCCGACTTGTTTGAACCCGTCCTGCTCGGCGAGTTTGACATTGCGCAGATTGCTCGGCTGATTCCACATCTGGTCATTCATCGCGGGCGCGAGGATGACCGGTGTCTTGGTGCGGTTGATCGCGCTGAGGATCAGGGTGACGACATCGTCCGTGCGCCCGTGCACGAGCTTGCTCAGCATGTCCATCGTGCACGGTGCGATCAGGGCCAGGTCGCAGCGGTCCGCCAGCGAGATGTGCTGGGGGTCTTTCGATTCGATGTGTTCCCACGAGCTCGTGTAGACGGGGTTGCCCGAGAGCGCCTGGAAAGTAATGGGGGTGACGAAGTTCGTCGCCGCGGGGGTCATCGCGACGGTGACCTGCGCTCCGGCCTGGGCGAGGCGCGAGACGACGGTGCAGACCTTGTAGACCGCGATGCCGCCACTGATCCCGACGAGGATCGATTTACCCTCGACATGCGGGCGCAGGGAGTCCGGCGCGAGCCAGTTCTTCGCGTTCGAGTCAGATGATAACATGGGTAAACCCCTTGTTGTGGGGGTTAGAGCAACGGCTCTTCAGCGACCGCCTGTTCGGGAGCCTGATCGATGAACTCGAGGGTGATCTTGTCCTGCATGATCTCTTCGACCACGATTTCAAGATCGGTACGCCCGTCGCGAGCGACGAGCGGGCGTGCGCCCTCCATGAGCTGACCGAGTCGGCGCTGGATCAGGGCCGTGAGCTTGAACTTCCCGCCGACCTTTTCGACGATTTCGTCACTTTTCAGGGCTTCGATCATCTGCTATCCTTATGGAGCTTCGTGCGTTCCCGTCGGGATCGATCCCGTTCGGGCGGTTTGGCTGACATGCAGCCGCGCGGGGGCAAGTATAGACACGCAACGGGTTTGGGACCAGTAGGAATCTGGTTTGGGCGGTTTCTCGGCAGAGGAGAAATCGGACGATCTGATCCGAGGCGTCAAGTGTGCGAGAGGGCTTGTATGACGATGTCCACGATGACGGGGATGAACCCGGGTTCTGATTCTATGTTCAAAATTGGCGATCAGGTCGTTCACGCGTCCAAGCCCGAATGGGGCAAGGGCACCGTGGTCAGCGCCGGCGCGGCTACCCACGAGGGGAAGAAGTGCCAGCGCCTGAGCGTCCGGTTCTCCCGCGCGGGGCTCAAAACGGTGATGACTGGGGTGGCCCCGATCGAGCCCGCCGGGCAGGTCGCGGAGGTCCTCAAGCCCAAGGACGACGCGCACCACGATCCGCTCCCGATCGCATCCGCGGGGCACAAAGAACTCCTCTCGATCATGACGGGGATCCCCGAACGAGCCCGAGACCCGTTCGCGACCGAGGCCCAACGCCTGCGTGCGACCCTGGATCTGTATAAATATGACTCCGATGGCAGTGGCCTGGTCGATTGGGCCGCGGCACAATCCGGGCTCGCGGACCCGTTGTCGCGGTTCAATCGCCACGAGCTAGAGGAATATTATCGGATGTTCGAAAAGAATCTGCGCAAACACCTTTCTCAGGTGGTGCGAGACGCGAACAATGTCCCAGCCGCCGAGTTGGTTTCGATTGCGAAATCCGCTCCCCCGGCCGCCCAACGGGCGTTGCAGAAGCTGCACCGCCCGCGTTGACGAAACGCAACACCCGGCACAGCCGGACCCGTCTCGGAAGGATCCGGGACGACTCAAACATCACACGGATGCTCAAAACGGACTGTCTGGACCCCACGGAGGGGATCTTCCCGGACCCGGCGATTTCGTGCGCCTTTGGCACGGCGTCTGGCCCAATGCGTGCAAGTGGAGTGGTGTCGGCGGCAACGCGTCGGCAGACATCCAATCCAGAAGGGAATCAGACTATGAAAGAGAACGAGTTCCAGAGCCGTCTTCAGAATCTCCTTGAGCAGATCGACACACTCCCCGAGTCAGAGCGCCCCAAACTCGCAAAGCTCGCGGAAGAAACCCAGCTGCGCCACACACGCATGAAGAAAACCATCGGCGAACTCCAGGAGTCGCTCGATCATCTCCGTCTTTCCGTCAAGTACCTCGTATTTGATCTGGAAGCGACACGCCGCGAAAACAAGTACCTCCGCAACATGCTTGAGAACGGCAACGGCGCCGAGGGCGCGGATTGAGCATCGAGCAGCGGTCACGCTCACACGCACAAAGAATGGATCGAATCGATGCCGGGTGGGTAGGACGAACCCGGTGTGCTCAGAACGACGACTCCTGAGCAACAGGCACATTCATTTCGGGTGGTTTTAGTCTCCCGCTCGATCTGAATGCCTCTCTCCACAAAGCCCGATCCGTTCTTCCAACGGGGTCCGCGATGCGGGCCCCGTGTGCAATTGAGGGCGTGGAGACGATTGAAGCGCCGCGAGGATGCCCCTATCGTCTCTGCCCTGCTAGAATGCAGCAGGCCCAGAATATCTGGGTTGATTGGATCGGTGCCCGAGAGGCTGAAGGGGCCGGATTGCTAATCCGGTGTACAGGGTAAACCTGTACCGAGGGTTCGAATCCCTCTCGATCCGTTCAATGAACAAGCCACCTGCAATAGGTGGCTTGTCGCTTTTTGCAGTTGGATTGCGGCTTTACCTCGAAAATGAAGCCCCTTTCATGCACCCTCCCGTATTGGTTTCATCTCTCATACCGAACCTATTGGTATCAACGACGGAGCAGCCATTGCTCTGTCCAGACCGCAGGGAGACGAAACAATGATCAAGGTTCAGCCCAAATATCTGAAACGGTACGCCCAGATCGCGGGGTTGCTCGTCAAATACGGGCGACGCGATCTCGCCGATCAACTCAAAGTCGAGGGCGTGCCCATCGAAAGCGACGAGAACGATGCGCAGGACCCCGCGGATCTCGCGCGGGATCTGGAAGAGATGGGGCCAACCTTTGTGAAGCTGGGTCAGCTTCTCTCCACGCGTGCGGACCTGCTCCCCCCCGCATACCTCGACGCGCTGAAAAATCTTCAGGACGATGTCACCCCTGTTTCGTTCGAAGAGGTCCAGGACCTGATCGAGCATGAGCTGGGTGCCAAGGTTTCGAATATCTTCGAGTCTTTTGACGAAGAGCCCATCGCCGCGGCATCGATGGCTCAGGTGCATCGGGCGACGCTCAGATCCGGCGTCGGGGTCGCGGTGAAGGTTCTGCGGCCGGAGATCCGCGAACAGGTCAATATCGATATCGAAGCGATCACCAGAATCGCAACGGTGCTCGACAAGAACGCGAAGTTCGCTCGGAAGTACGATCTGCTCGGCATCGCGGAGTCACTCGAACTGACAATCCAGCGTGAGCTCGACCTGCGGATCGAACTGAAATCGACCCAGCAGATCGGGGCCATGATTGAGGAATACCCAGATCTGATTGCGCCACGGGTGTACGAGGATTACTCCAGTGCGAGTGTTCTCACGATGGAATACATCTCGGGCGCAAAGGTTACGGATGTTTCCCCGGCTGTTCTTATCGATCTCGATCGAAGCGGGCTCGCCGATCAGCTCTTCGATGCATACCTGAAGCAGGTGCTCGTCGAGGGTCATTTCCACGCGGACCCACACCCCGGGAACATCATGCTCACGCACGATCGAAAGCTGGCGATCATTGATTGCGGGATGGTCGTGCATGTCGGTCCCCAGACGCGAGGACACATGATCAACCTGCTCTTTGCGATCAGCGAAGGGCGAGGCGAAGATGCCGGCCGAGAGGCGGAGAAGCTTGGTCGCAAGATGGTCCACTTCGATTCCGAGGGGTTCCGCCACGAGCTCACGCAGATCATCTCCGAGCACCAGAACGACACGGTTCATCGGATGCCCGTCGGTCAGGTGCTCATGTCGATGCAATCCGCTGCGGGGACGAACGGTCTGCGTATTCAGCATGAGATCCGCATGCTGGGCAAGACCCTTCTCCATCTCGATCGAATCATCGAGGTCCTCGATCCTAACTTCAATCCGGCTGAGGCACTGAAAAAGAAGTCCAGCTCGGTTGTTCAGCGTCACGCGCTCGAGGATATCTCGTTCAATCAACTCTTCCGGTCCGTGCTAGAAACGACGGACCTGCTCCAGCATCTCCCGCACCGGATAAACCGGTTCACGGAGTTGCTCTCAGAGAACAAAATCGAGATCAAGGCCGACGCGGTAGACGAGGAACATCTTGTTCAGGGCCTGCAGCACATCGCGAACCGGATCACGGTGGGGGTGATGCTCGCCGCGTTGGTGGTCGCCGCAGCGCTGATGATGCGGATTGAAGCAGACTGGACCCTCTGGGGATACCCCGGTATTGCGATGATTCTGCTGATCTTCGCCGCGCTTTCGAGCTTTGCGCTTATCCTGCGGATCATGTTCAGTGGATACCGAAGAACATGAACGAATGATTTCGAAGACTTCTATAGGGCTCTGATCTGCTCGAATGCGTCATGGATTCGTAGAATCTTTGCATGATGTATCGACGATTGATTATCGTATTGGCTTTGTTCGTCTTGAAGGCTGTCCCGTCTGCGTACGCGCAAACGCACATACACGAGACACAAGAGTCTTTTCGCCATTCGGGGTACGAGTTCCTCTGGGACACGATCCGGGATGAGTTTGAAACACGCGAGTTTGAGCGAGATCAGGACGCAGAGCAGTATCAGGGGATGATGGACATCATCATCCGCACTGGTGCTGTATACGCGCAGCCTTACAGAAATATCAGGTTCGGCACATTCGAGTTGTATCCACACATCATCGAACTCGATGAGGATCCTCCGTTGTACGCGCAGTACCGCTATCACGGGACCGTGGCTCAGAATGGATCGGACTCGCCGAGTGACGATTTCGAGGGGCACGCAGACGCGTTGGTGCGGATTGCGGAACGGATGGAAGACGCGGCGTATCCGGCCTATGTCATCGGTGCGACCTGGATCCGTGCAGCAGAGTTTTATCGCGACGCGGGATTGGAATCGACTCCCCGGGCAGTGCTCGCGCGTGATCGCGGCATGGATGAGCTTGTGCGTGCGGCATCTCTACAGGATGTTGCGCCGGAACACCGTGAGTTTGTCGCTGAGCGTGTGAGCAACTTTGGGTGGAAGTACAGCGCGCTCACCGACAAGGACAAGGAACTCCTGTGTGAGCGTTATCTCACAGACCCGGGTGTTGATCGATGGGTCGCGCACTTTGCGATCGGCAAGCTCCTGATGCAGCGTGGGTGGGATGCGCGTGGCGATGGCTGGGCGTACGAGGTCACCCAAGAGCAGTGGGCGGCCTTCGGTCAGTACATGAGCGATGCATACGGGCACCTGATGCGTGCGTGGGAGGCACACCCGCACTGGGTCCTGACCCAGGCGCAGCTCATCAATATCGACATGGCTGCTGATGTCGATTCGCAACGCGATGAGCACTTCTGGTTTCAGGACGCGCTGCGATATCGTGCGGATCATGATGGTGTATGGGATAACTACGCCCGGGCGATTATGCCGCGATGGGGTGGGAGTCTTGAGGCGATGTATGCGCTCCTCGATCAGGCGATCGAACTTCACAACAACCCTTCGAGCATGGCGTATATTGTGGTGGATCTCATGGCCGACATCACCTGGTCCGAGGAAGATGCCCATCTCGTGCTGCTCGATGCAGAGTACCTGAACACCGCGACCCAGCTCATGCGGGATGAACTCGCAGATCCAACGCCATACAAAAATGTGTGGCAGCAACGGATGATGCTGCGGACCCTCGCGATGGGGCAGTACAAATCAGGGAATCTGGTCGTTGCGAGTGAACTCCTCCGAGCAGGAGGGGGGATGACGGACACGGTGCGGTACCCATGGGCAGAAACATCCGAGTTCACAAGGCATGCGCCGATGCTCTCAACCACGGCGTCCGAAGAGATCATCGCCGCGCTGCAGGCGAGTCGTGATCGAGATCTGAACACCGCTCATCGCGCATTCAAGGACGCTCGGCGAATACTCGTGCGAGACGCTCCAGATGCGGAAATTCACGGCGATCCGTTGGGGGAAATCGATCGATTCATCGATTCGATTTCGTCGCGGATGCCGAAGATTCCCTTTTACGCTATGCCCGTGTTCCAGATCGGGGCGGGCATCTGTGTTCTGGCAATGATCGGGTTTCTGCTCTTCGCTCGATTACGCTCGCAACACTGACAAAGAGCACAATGATCTCGCGAAAACAGTTGACGAACGCCCACGAGATGATAATGTGTTCTCAATAGCAATGAGACATCTCCGTGCCACATGCTGGATGATCATCGCGATCCTGCTCCTCAACGGGAGTGGGGTGGTGTCGTCACTGCACAAAATAGTGCACCACGCCGGGGATGACACGCATGTCTCGCATTGTGATCACGACGCGGACCACAGCGAGCAGTCGAACGAGAAGGACGATCTTCCCGTGCCTCAGGATGAGGGCTGCGAGATCTGCCTTGGTCTCGCGGGGTTGAATCTGATCCCTGTCGAGGAACCGCTTCGTGTTGTGACCTTTGCGAACTTCACGGCCGAGTTCATTGTCGCATCCCATTCCGCTCACACGCGCGATCCTCTGGGTGAATGCCCCGCTCGCGCTCCCCCTGTCTGCTGAACCTGATGGATCTTTGAATCACTCAAGGTTTGTCGTGCGCGTGCAGCTGCGCGCCGACACAGGACAGGGATCAGCCCTATGCACTCACAACCGAATCGTGGACGCCGCGGCGCGTTCACGCTGATCGAGCTCTTGGTCGTTATCGCGATCATTGCGCTGCTCATCGGGATCCTGCTCCCATCTTTGAGCAGCGCCCGTGCGAGTGCGCAGCGGGTGGTCTGTCAATCGAACATGCGCCAGCTCGAGTTGGCGCATCAGCTGTATATCGAAGACTACAAGGGGCGGTTCATCGACGCGGCACTCCCACACGGATCACTCGCGGGTGATGTGCGATCAACATGGTTGATCGCGTTGCAGGACTACGGCGCAGCGCCCGAATCGCTGTACTCGCCGGTTGATCGATCCATCTGGCGGAGCGTTGAGGACGGGGGGAGCGACGAGGGAGCTTCCCTCGTCCAGCTCCGTTCCTGGTTCGTGCAAAACGAGGATCTGCTGACGGACAATGACTTTGGAAATGATCCGGAGCAACCCGAGATCGTGCGTCTGACCAGTTATGGCCTCAACGGCTATACGGCCCAGACCGTCTCACCGTTCCTGAACCCGGATCCGGTGACCGGGCGTCGTCTGGATCAGGGCAACGCGTACACCAAGATCACCCGCATTCCCCGGACATCTCAAACCATTCACTTCGTCATGATGACCCCGATCGCCAGACGCTTCGGTGAGCCCATCGATTCGGAAGCGGACTTTGCCAAGGCGGACCATGTTCATCCCAACGAATGGGACTTCTCGTTTATCTCAGAAACGGCCAGCGCCACATTCGCGAGTTCACAGATCTGGCTCAACGCGCACGGCGGCGAGCCCACCAGCCCCAGCGGCAAGAGCAACGCCGCGTTCTTCGATGGGTCCGTGCGGACTCTGTCGTTCGACGAGATGTATCGCGATACAGACCACAATCTCTTCCACCCCGAAGCAAGCCCGCCCACCGGCGTGCAGCCATGATCGGAGATCAAGATGAAGAACATCATGAATACATGCATCCCGCTCGCTCTTGCGATTTCGTTCACCAACGCGAGTGACCTGCACGACGCGGACTACATCCTCGCGATTCAAGACAACCAGATCGTCACGGGTGTGGTTGATCCGGATTCTGGCGAGGTGGTGTATCCCTCGCAGATCAAGTCCGCGATCCTCGGTGCGGAGGGGTTCCCCAACTTCACGAACGACCCCGGATTCAACGCCGAGCTGGGGCAGCTCAACCCGGGCATGTTCATCGGGTTCTCGATTCTGCGGGCTCCGCGGGTATGGGACGATGTCGCGATGGACTTCGAGACGATCGCGACAGAGCAGATCACGGTGCGTGCTGCGGCCCAGAACATCGTCGCGCCGAGCACCGATACCCATCTCGATGGGATCGTCTTCGGGCAAGCATCAATCACCCCGAGTGCCACATTCCATCATCACATGCAGTATCTGCTCAACGGCGGGCTCC
>CENL01049725.1_pt1 | contig 33380 bp, 32 predicted proteins | sample 530221 | NCBI WGS metagenome assembly CENL01 (sample SAMEA2619791, study PRJEB7988) | marine metagenome | isolation source: saline water (ENVO:00002010), including
GGTCCGGAACCTTATCTGAGTCGACGTAGGGCGACGGCTCGTACTCGACGACTAGCGGGTCCGAGTATTGCCCGCCCTCGTGAAGCGCGCAGAAGTAGAGCTTCGGCGTGGTGTAGTCCGATCCAACCCAGTCCCTGTTGCGGCCCCAGTTGAGCGAGCCCGGCGACGACGTGAACACACGGTACCCGAGCACCCATCCGCCACGCCTGCACTCGACGCTGAGCTGCGTGTCGTCAGGCGGGAGATCCCAGTCGTAGCGAGCGTAGCCAGCCTGTTCGCGTGCTTCAGCGAACGTTAGCGCGGAAGGCGGGGTAGACATCCCGAGGATGTAGATGCGACGGCGTGCGCATCTCTCGATCGAACGCGACATGCCAAACCGAGTCACTGGCTGAACGGCGACCTCGACGTACTGGCCGGGAGCCCCGAACAGGCAGGCGCAGTCCGCGAACCTGTCGCCAGGCGCGGAGGTGCCCATGAGCTGCCAGCGCGCGCTCTCGCTGTCGATGGGCCGTCCCCAGATTCGGTACTCCTGGAGGACTATCAGGTCCTCTTTCACCGGGTCCCAGTTGACCTTGATGTGCGAGGTCCAGGAGCCGTTCGCGGTCTTCACGTTCCAGTCGTCAACGCCCGTGATCGTCGGGTTGCTCGGCGGCCTTAGCTGCCCCTGACCAGAGTCGACACCGCCGGACGCGCCGCCGTGGCCGTCGTTCGAGATCTCGATGATCTGGCCGTCGTCGGAGCGGTCGCTGTAGATGTCCTCGTTGTACTCGACGAACTCCACCTTGCTGACGAGCCCAGGCCCGAGAGTCATCGAAGTGATCTCAACGACCAACTCGTCGCCTGTGGTCACCGCCATGTACGGGTCGTGCCTGCCGGGCTCGAAGCCGAGGCCGAACGCGACGTTCGTGAAGAGCGTCTCGCCAGGGCCGAACGTGCCGACCTGACCGTCGATGAGCGGCTGACTCTGCATCTCGTCGTTGCGGTCCTGGACGTACAGCGTGTCCGAGTCGGCAACAGTTAGCTCGCGGTCGATCGTGACGCCACGACGGGCCAGGCCAGCGTTGAACAGCGGGTGCTTGCCTTCGCACAGGGCAGCGTTCGAGACAAAGCACGAGCCTTCGGCGCTCTGGGTGAACCCGTCCGCACCAGGAGCGGGGTAGATACCCACACGGATTGCGCTTGCGGCCAGGCCAGGTGAGTAGCGGAACCAGATGGTTAGGAAGTAGTCCGTCCCGTCGATGTTGGTGATCGTTGCGCCGCCATCGACCTCCTTGTTCTCCAGCTCGATCTCTCCGCTGCTGAGGTTGAACAGAGCCCAGTAGCGCAGCCCGCCAGAGCCTGTGTCGAGAAGCTCCGCACGGATCAGGCCGTTGCCCGTGTCGTTCGACGCGACAAACGAGAAGCAGTAGACGCCGGGCGGGAAGCCAGCAGCGGTCGACTGGTTGACGTACCCAACAGTTCCGCTCTGCGCGTCCTCCAGCTTGTACCTTGTGGAACCGAAGACGTCCGTGCCGCTGGAAACCACGGTCTCAAGACCACCCGCGATGTTCCACGACCCTCCAGTCAGGTCGTCGCCATCGCCGATGATCGACTGCGTACCAGGGGGCGCGTTCAGTGCGTAGCCGCCCTGTCCACGGGGGAGCAGGTCGCTCGACAGGCGCACGGTGTCGCCGACCTGTAGAGACAGCGCGCTGGGGCCGATGCTGAACTCGCCGGTGCGGATGAGCAGGCGGTTGGCGTTCGCCTGGAAGTTGCCCTCCCTGGAAGCCTGCCCGTAGTTCGTGACACCGAACAGCTCGCGCTGGTCGCGGCGGATCTCGTTGAGGTCGGACGGGTTCACCACGCTGTCGTCGATGACCGTCGCAGTGTCCTGCTCGAACAGCCTGTCTCGGTTGAGGAAGAGGAAGTCGAAGCTGTTGAACCGCTCCTTCCTGTCGGTGTAGCTGATCTTGAAGCTGCCCGCCTGGATGGCAGAGTTCGTGATCAGCGCCACGGGGGTCTGCGGGTGGCTGTACCGGAAGCGGATGAGGTTGCCCTCCTTCACCGGCGCGGCACGACACACCGAGAGCAGCTCGCCGAGCGCGTCCCACGCACCGCGCGCTGTGTCGTAGACGCCGTTGAACTCGAATCGCGCACCGGCGCCCTCGACGATCCAGCCTGCGGGCAGCTTGTTGTCGGCGTCTCCAGTGCCGTCGCCCATCGAGCCGGTGAGAGTCAGGTCGTCATCGTTCTGCCCCGTCCACCAGCTACCGACGGCGATCTCGCCGGGCTCCACAGCGAAGCACTTGATGACGTGGTATCCGGGCGCGTAAGCAACCGTCGCTCCAGGGTGAGCGGTGCCCAACGTGTCCACGCCGATGCTGTAGATCTCGTACCCACCGACGCCAGCGGGGGCGGAGTCCTCTGGCGTGTTCCCGTTGTAGTTGATGCCGGGGGTGGCGTCGTCGGGGAGGTTGCGCAGCCTGATGTAGTGGCCGGGCACCCACTCCTTCGGCAGTGATCCGTTGATCGTATCGCCGGTCGTCTGGTCGCGGTAGACGACGTGGATGGTGATCAGGCCACGGATCTGGCCGCTGACCGGGTCGACGAAGTTCGGGTCGTACCAGATGTTCTCGCAGATCGCGTTGTCAGCCGTGCCGGTTGAGACGAGGGGCTTCGTGCCGTCGTAGACGATCTCGTCACAGTAGTCGGCGAGCGCCTTCGTCTCCGCGAGGTCGACGCGGTAGTCACCGGGGAGCTTGTAGAGGTTGTTCCCCTGCACGATCGAGGCGGCGTGCCACGCAGGGTTCGCCGTGTACTCCGTCGAGTAGCTCGGGTTGTCCGTGCTGACGCCGTCCCAGATCGGAACCTTCAGGCACTCGTTGATGGCGCTCGACTGCGGGATGCGACCCCCGAGCTGCTCTGTGGCCTCGATGCGGAAGGCCATCAGCGCGTGGTTCGGGTAGATCAGTCCAGCGTAGGTGACGCCTTGCACCTCGACCCACTCCATGTCGTCCCTGGTCCTCGTGCTCGTCGAGTCCACGTTGGTTCGGACGATCTGGATGCGGGCCTTCATCTTTTTGACCTCGCCCGGCTCGACCGTGTCGACGATGCCGTCGCCGGCCAGAAGCGTGCCGCCGTTGGTCGTGATGTCGAGCGAGCCCCACCAGGGGTCAGGATCTCCGACCACAGGAGAGGCCGTGTTCGTGTCGGGGTCGGTCTCGATCAGCCACTCGCTGTTGATCTGCGGAACCGAGATGCCGCCGATCGAAGCGCCGACGCCTTCCTGGTAGAGCGCGACGACCTGAGACCCAGACAGGTTCGTGTTGAAGATCCTGACCGCGTCGACCAGCACGGTGTCACCCGTGTTCGTGCACATGAAGTCCGCCTGCGTGTGGTTGCGACCGATGCACAGCGGCGTGTCCGACCATGTCGGCGGAATCGGGGACAGATCTACGTTCTTCGCCAGGACACCGTTGATGTAGATCCTGTTCCGGCGAACGAGGTCGTCCGTGATGAACCACTCGCAGTAGATGTGGTTCCAGTTCCCTAGCTCGAACGACTGGCTGAAGTTCTCCTCCGTGTCGACCTGTCCGGTCTGCGACCAGATCTTCCAGACGACGGAGATGAAGACATCCGTCGGGTTGTTGATGGAAGCCTGCGACTCCAGGTAGACGGTCCATCCGTTCGTTGCCGAGTTCGACGTGGAGGCGTCCTCGCTACCGATAAGGTAGATCCTGCGGCTCACGCCAGCAGCGATGGCGGGGTCGTTCTCCAGCTTGGCCCACAGCGACACGCCGATGCCGCGCGTGGACGAGCCGGGCGGGTACTGTTCGCCAGCGGATAGCGGGTTCGACACGTCGACCGCCGCCTGCATCCGATCGGACTGGTCGGAGACGAAGCTGGCCGCGCTTCCACTCGCGCCAATCGCTGACGTCTGCGGGTCACGCAAGGGGACCTTGATCTCGAAGTCGAACTGACCCTGCTGCGCGAAGACAGGGAAGCCGATGCCCATGTTCGGGGGCTCCCTGTACCAGCCGTCGTTGTTGTCGCCGCCGGTCGTGATCGGCAGGTTGCTCCCGTCAAGCTCCTGATATCGGATGGCGTACTTGAACGGCGCGCTGGTGATCTCTCCGTTGGCGTTCGAGGAGTAGTACCCTCCAGACGGGCGAAGCCGAAGCACCAGCTCGTCATACGCAGTCGTCACGTCGTAGGTGCGAGCGTACTCGTCCCAGTGCGGGTCGGTCGACGTGTCGGCCCAGTCGTAGGTGCCCTGGTCCCAGAGCACGGCGTCAGCGTCAACGCTGGCACCGGCAACCTCCTCCGAGGTCAACGCGAACGGACCCACAGCTTCCGGCACGACGAGCTGCTCGAAGCCAGCGATGGGCTCCTGCTCGTTGTTGCCGAGCCTGACCTGAACGTAGACGTCGTCGTAGTTCTCGATCGGGTTCTCGTTGATGAAGATCTTGCCAGCGAAGTCAGCACCAGGCAGCTCAGTGTTCGGCGGCGTGTCTTCAGTCTGGCCCGCGACCGACTGGAACGGCCCCCAGCCGAACGACACGAGCTGGTACAGCGTCGAGGTCACGGGGCTGTAGGTCGACCGGATGTACTCGCCGATGATCGTGCCGCCAGTCCGCATCTCCCCGAACGCAACCTCGACCGGGCCGTGCTCAGTTCGGTTCTGGCTGATGCCCTGGAAGTTGTAGGTCGGGCTCGACTCGTCGTCCCTCGCCCGCGTCGGCTTGGGCGGCGGGAAGAGCAGGCTGATCACGAAGCCGACCGCAGCCGCGACGGCGGTCTGGATCAGGGTGATCAGGACGATCTGGCCGACCGTCAGCTCGCCGATGCCCTGCGGGACGGCTGTGACCACGACGCCGCAGTCCCTCTCCAGGGGATCGCACCACATCTCGCGCTCGACACGGTTGCCGTCGACCCACACCGCCGTGTGCTCGCTGCTGCGCAGCGGCTCGTCCAGCGCGTCCACGATGTCGCGAACGCACGACGCCTCCATCGAGACCCGCTCGCGGCCAGCGAGCTTGAAGGGGTTCTTGGACGCGAGGACTTCAGCTCTCATAGCGGTAGACTCCGACCCTGCCCCGGATCTTCGTGATGCGGGTGATGAAGACGCCGTGGTGCCTCGACGAGGAGATCACTCGCTCGCGCGTGGGCTCGCAGACCGCCGAGACGTGCATGAGCCCGTCCGGCTCCTCGGAGATCAGGATGTCGCCCACCTGGAGCGGCTCGCCGTTCCCCAGCTCCCTCCAGGCTGCCTGTGGAGCCCCCTGCGAGCAGCAATCCACCAGCGACTCCGCAGCCCCGTGCATCCCCGCGCGCCGCAGCAGGGCCGTTGAGGCGGCCAGGCAGTCCGATTCCGGCACCGACCAGGGCTGGCCGATCAGGTCGCTACAGTCGATGGAGGTTCTAGCCACGCGGGATTCCCGGCTCGCCGCCGAAACGCGCGGGGTGCTTGCGCGTGAGCGAGTTCGCCTCTTCATCATCCCCAACGAGAGTGCAGGCAGCAAGGCTGAAGGGCCGCGCCACCTCGACCCCGTCTGTGGTCACGCCGCACTTCGAGTAGCCCGCCGAGGAATTGAACGTATTGTAGCCACACTGCTGGCTGCCGAAGGCCCACTTGCACGAGAAGCGGGAGTAGATCAGTTGCGGGAAACGAGCCTGGAAAAGCTCCGTCCCGGCCACAGTGAAGCGCATCCCCTCGTGGGTGAGCATCATGTCCGCCACCTTCGCGGTCTCGTCGATGATGGCCTCGCCGGAGTCCAGGTCCAGCGTGGACACCGCGATCACTCTGATCGGGTTGCCCACAAACCCATCGCTCGGGTCGATAACGAGTGGGCTGATCGGCCCGCTGTTCCCGATGGCGATCTCCAGCGTAGGCAGGTCTCCCTCGCTGGTCTCTTCGAGGTTGCCGAGAACCATCGGCACGGGGTAGTAGATGAACGCCTCGCCGTTGGAATCCGAGCCCCAGTAGAGGCGCTTGTCGAAGTTCGTCAGCCGGTATCGTCGCGGAGGGTCCTGACTGTCCTGAATCTCCACAAGGAAGATGAACGGCGCGTTGGCGACGAGCTGGTTCTTGTGCAGCGTCGCGATGTTGGTGAGGCTTCTCATCAGACGTTGACCTTGGGCTGGCCGAAGAACGACTGGTGGTAGTCGAGGAGGATAACTCTGGCGTCAATGTCTGCCTGAACTCCGCTCGCGGCGATGTTGTTCGTTTCGCCGGGATCAACGCTCAGGTCGTACATCTCGTAAGCCTGGCCCTGCGTGACGGGGCCGTTGGGATAGTTCTTTGCGTAGATGCGGCGCACCTTGTATCCCTCGGCTGCTCCGCTCTCCGATGACCCGACGACGCTCATGTCGTACTCGTAGTACTCCGTCGTCACGGTGTGGATGTAGCCAGGCTGGAACACGCAGTGGCTGGTGATCGCCTTGCCAGCCGACGACCCCGTGCCGAACGCATCGTAGAAGCTAACCCCGTCGATCTTAGCGTAGTCGTCCGTCGTGACGAAGTCCCGCCAGTTCGGGGAGATGATGTCGAGGATCGTCGGGTAGAAGTCCATCGCGTCGATGTACCTGTCGCAGTCCGTTCCTCTGAGGGCGGTCGGGATCAGCGGCCCCCACACGAGCAGCGGGGTCAGGATGCCCTCGTCCTTCGTGCTGCCCTTCGCGTCGTCGGCGATGTGGTACTGCGTTCCGCCAGTAGTGCCGTCGGATGTCGGCGGAAATGAGTTGTACCAGGGGTCCAGGGGAAACCCACTTCCAAGCCCCCTGAACTCCGTCGTCGTCATCGGCTCAAGAACGCTCTTGTCGCCGCCATTGTCGGCGTAGTGCATGAACGTCGTGAGCGCATAGGCGTCTGGATGGTTGACCTGGATGTAGTTTTCAATCTCTTTGGTCAGGGTGTCCACCGCCTCCATCATCGCGACGAACCGGCGGAACGGCGTGTGCACCTGGCCCTCTGGGCCATACGGGTACGACAGGTAGGGCTCCGAATCCCGGTCAACGAAGACGTACGGAGCCCCCCCGTTGTCGTCCTCGTAGCTTGTTCCGGACGCGTTCCATCCGCCTTCGTCGGTTTCACCGTTGGTTCCTCGCGCATTCTCCACAAGCTCCGCCTGCGTGTAGGTGCTGTGGAGCTGAACGCTGCGCCCCGACGGGTTGGCCGGGTCGACGAGCAGATGGTTCTGAGCGAGCTGCGGCCACAGTCCGTGCGGAAGGTTCGTCTCGAAGTCGACGACGAAGGGCTTCCCGGCGCTCACGCACTCATTGATGAAGTAGGTGATCTTCTTGTACATCAACGCCGGGCTGAAGATGTTGCCCTCGGGCAGGTCGTCACCGGCGAAGTAGGTAGTCTGGTCGCTCTGAGTCGTGTAGATGTACGGGTAGCTAAAGTATCCGTAGTCGGGCTCGCCAGGGTCGCCGCTCGTGTTCGTCAGCAGCGCCTCGTGAGACTCTGTGAATCCAGCCTCGTCGACGATGTCCCTTGGGCTGTTCCTGTTCGAAAGCGCGCCGCTCCCGCCACCGGGCCCGCTGTAGTCAAAGAGGTGGTACTTGCCGAACATCGCGATGCCGTGCTGAACGCCGGAGTCCGTCGCGATCTTGGGCCACGGATTCTGCCCTGACTTGATGCCCTCGTAGAACGGGTCTTGCTGCGGATAGGTGGCCGGGTTCGGAGTATTGCCGAGGACGTCACCGATGCCAGTACCGTAGGTGTGGAGCGGAGTCCGATGGCCCTGCCTGCCGGTGAAGATAGCAGCGCGCGTCGGAGCACAGCGCGCATTTACGCGGGCCTGAGTGAAGCGCATGGCCCGCCCGAGCACGTCGCCATCCAGGTGCGCCATGTTTGGGTACGGGAAGTTGTCAGCAACGCCAGGCCACCTGTTCTCCGCGTCGTAATAGGGAATCATCGAACGCGGGACGTCGTCCATCATAAAGAGGACGAGGTTGTTCGCGGGCGGGCCAGCCTGCGGGTTGAAGAGCTGAGTGCCGAGCACCTCCTCGATCGTTGCCGTGACGTCACCGACGCCGGTACCTTCCGCCGTGTGGACGTGCTTGTAGGGCAGCGAGGCGTTGAGGAACCTGACCGTCACGGTCTCGCCGGTGTCCTCACGAGTCCAGTCGAACGGGATGCTACCCGCGTAGTTCGAGCGGTAGATCCTGTGGAAGGCGTCGGTCTCTTCGTAGGTGCCCCCACTGAGCTTGATGTTCCACCGCCTGCGCCTCGTCGAGAGCTGCGGGCCGGAGTTCATAAAGCCGGTCTGCGTCCGCATCCTGCGGTCGACGTCGCAGTATTCCTCGGTGATCGACCAGGACAGCGGCGTCACCAGGGAGCCGGACTTGTTCGTGTCCTCAGCGTCGAGGGGGATGGAGAGCTGGTCCTGGTCGGGCGGGTCGCCGGGCAGGCTCGGCGCGTCCACAGAGAAGCTGTTCCACCTGACCGCGTTGGCGAGGTAGGAGGACCCAGCGTGCTCGTACTTCACCCCGATGCCGATACCGTCCAGGACTGCGTTGCTGCTGATGTCCGTGACGTACCCATCGACGAACTCCACACCGATCCCAGCGGAGCCTTCGGCCACCACGAACGTCTGGTTGACCGAGTCCAGAGCCACGCGCATAGCCACGAAGTCGCCCTGGCCCTGGTTGATGTTCTGGCACTCGAAGTCGATCTCGAAGGGCACTCCGCTAGTCGGAGCGGTGATCGCAGCGGTCTGCGCGATGACCGGCGCGTCTTCGCCGCTTCCAGTCTCGCCGTCGTTGAACCGCTGGATCTGGATGCGCGTGTCCACGCCGTCCTTGACGATCGAGGCGACGTAGGCGTTGTGCGCGAAGTCGACGACGGTGCCGTCGGGGAGGCCGCCAGCCGTCTGTAGCCGCGACCGAAGGACTGCCAGGTTGCCCGCGCTCGGGATGTACTTCGGCGTGTACCGAAGCACCACCCCAAGCTCGTACTGAGTTGCGGCGTCGATGGTGAAGGTGGCCTTCGCGCGCTGCTGCGGATCAGAGACCATGTCCTGCCGCAGATACCACCCGTAGTTCTGGTCCTCGTCGGTCGAATACGAGGTGTGGGTGAACGGGTCCGCCCCAAGGACGACGTAGTCGTTGGTCTGGTCTCCGAGAAGGTGGCTGTGGTGGCTACTGAACTCGTTCGGGTCGTTGGAGGGGTTCGTCCCCATGCCGGACCCGTGCTCGTCGCCTGTCCACGCCTGCTGGAGACTGTTGCCGCCGGGCTGGAACTGCGGGTACGTCGCGTGCGCCGGGACACGGTAGCCGAGGCGGTGGAAGGGACGCCGGAACTCGTCGCGGATGAACAGGTTGAGCGGCGTGAGCGTCGACACCTCGAAGCTCTTCACCGTCATGTAGGACTGGTAGTTGCTGCCGACAACGAACCCCTGCGTCCCGAAGCCCCAACGGCCTGGAGCATCGGTGAAGAGCGCGTCGTCCTCATCGAAGATCAGGACTTCACCCTTCACCTGGACGCCACCGCCTGTAGATCCCACCAGGACCGGGTCCGCGTTCTGGTAGGGGCGAACGAGCGCCGGTCCTATTTCTGCGTAGCACCGGACCCTCGTGCCCTGGCAGACCATGCGGAGGGAGCGAGGCTTGAAGTGGTTGAACGGCTGGACTGAAGAGACCGCCCCATCAAGCACCGCTCCCGAGTTCTCAACCCTGACGGAGTAGGAGACCGTCGGGGCTCCTGCTGAAAACTTCCCGAGCACGAACCAGTCCGCCAGCTCACCCTCGTCCCTCATGTGGCCGAAGAAGATCCCTTGCGGCTCCTTGATGTAGTACCTCGGCGTGTCCGTGAAGCCAGGTGAGGTCGCGACTCCGAGGGTGCCGAGTCGGACCCTGCCGTAGACGAAGTACCCCTCCAGACTTCGAGCGTTCGCGCTGCCGGAGTCGTACATCGCGAAGTTCGCCTTGACCTGGGCGTCGTTCGCCCAGAGCTGCCGATCGACACAGGAGAAAAGCCGAACGTCTCTGGGGTCCCCTGGCGTACTGTCGAACTGTCCGTCGTGCTCCTGGAAGCACGCCTCGAACTGAAACCCAGGTGAAACCGGAGCGTCGAGGGAGCCGCGAGCGTGAAGCACGCCGGGGATGCTGTAGAAGTTCTTGTCGAACCCACTGCCGGTGAAGTGACCGTTGGGGCTCGTGCCACTGGAGTTGCTGACCGTGATCCCCAGGTAGCGATCGGGGAACCTGTAACCGACTAGGTCGTTGACGAGGAAGTCTTCAGTGCTGGGCCAGACTTGAGTCATCGGTTGCGCCCTCTCTGCTGCGCTTGTCGGACACCCCTGACCAGCTTGGAGCTTCGACCGCGTAGCAGCGAGCCGCCCAGCGTGTCAGCGATCCTCGGCATGGCCTTGTCGATCGCGCGGTCCACAGACGCCTCGACCTGAGCCGGGTCCTGTGCTCCGCGAGCGTCGACCGTGATCGGCATCGAGATCTCGGTGGTGGTGTTATAGACCATGCCGTTGCCGACAGGGGTCTGCGTCGCCGTAGACGAGTGCGCCATCTCCACACGGTTGATGAGGTCCATCGTGAGCTTCTGCATCTCGGCGAGGCCGGTGATGTTGAGCTTGACCGGGATGTTCTTGCCGTCGGGCAGGGGAACGAACGCCTCGGCGCCGTCGCCCTCGCCGAAGATCGCGAACTGAGGCGAGTTTGCGACGCCGCCGCTGGCGTAGGCGTTGATCGGGAGGTTGCCCCTGCCGAGCATCTTGCCCTGCATGATGCCGCCACGGGCGAACGACCCGTCTGCCTGCGGTGGCCCGATCGGGCCGTCGCCGCCTCCGCCTCCGAGGTTGAACACGCCTGCCAGCTTCTGGATCGCGATCAGCGTCAGCAGCTCGGCGATGATGTTGCCGATCACCTTGATCGCGGTCTGCCCGAGCGCCTCCCACGAGAACTGGTTGTTCGCGAGGTCGTTCACGAGCTGCCGTGTGATCAGCGCGAGGCCCTGGCCCGCACGCTCGCCAGCCTCGGCCCAGTCCTCCACAGCGTCGATCGCTTGCTCGTAGCCGAAGACCAGGGCTTCGCCGAAGCTCGCGTCGGCGATGGCCTGCTGCTGCTCCTTGATCTTGCGCAGCACCTCGATCTGCTCGTAGAGCAGCCGGACTTCCTCCTCTGAGAGGCCCGCGTTCAGCAGCAGCCGCTCGCGCTCTGCGATGGCGGCCTCGGTCTTCGCCACGTTGAGCGCCAGCGTCGCCTGCCGCTCCTTGCCGAGGATGGACAGCAGGTCGGCGTTGATCTCACCCAACTCTTCGCGGAGGTCGACCTCGCGCTCGATCTGCTGGTTGATCAGGTCGTTGACCTGCGCGTCGGCCAGCGCCTGCGTGAGCGGAATCAGCGCCTGGTACTCTTCCTTGAGGTCGGCGTTGCCCTGGATCTTCGCGTTGAGCGAGGCCACCTCGGCGGCTGCGTTCGCGTCGATGGCCGCGATCTGGTCTTCAAGCGACAGCGTGACCTGCGCCTGAAGGCCGAAGATCTTCGCGATGGACGACGCCCGCTGCGCCTCAAGCTCCAGGCCGCTGGCGTTGACGTCCTGCTGGACGGCGAGGAGGCGCTGGAGTGCAGCGATCTGCTCTTCAACGATCGCGACCTGATCGCTGCCTTCGGCGAGGCCAGCCTGGACTGCCTTGGCTTCCTCGATCCTCGACTGGATCTTCGCCTCGGACAGAAGCTCCGCAGCCTCGCGCTCTCTGCCGAGAAGGGAAAGCGTCTCTGCCGTGATGTCGTTCAGCTCATCCTGAAGTCGAGCCTGGTTGCGGAGTGCTGCGCTCTCGGCGTCACGGCTGCTCGCATCGGCCACTGCATTGATCAGGTGGAGCAGCTCCTGAAGTTCCTCGCGCAGCTCGCTGTTCTTGGCGATGCGCTCCTTCAGTGCGACTACGGCGACGCGGCGGTTCGCCTCGATGGCGGTGAGCTGATCCTCCAGCGACCCAGTGAGTTGGACCTGAAGCTTCGCGGCGTCGGCGAAGGCGTCCACACGGGCCGACTGGCCACTGAGGGCGGCGAGGTCGCGCTCCTGCGCCACCAGACCGGCTGTGGCAGCCTTCCTCGCGTTGACCGTCTCCAGGACGAGCTTGGACTGTGCCTCCAGCTCGGCGGCCCTACGGGCGATCTCAGCCTCCGTCTCGGCGGACTCCTCCCCCGCCGTGGCGAAGTCCTTCTGGAACGTCAGGATCGCCTGGTTGAGCCGGTCGATCTCCTGGAGGTTGTCGATCTGAGCTTGCAGACCCTTGGCCGTTGCCGTGTCGCCACGGACTTCTGCGAGCCGAAGCTCCAGTTGCAGCAAGTCCTTGTCGCGGTTGAGGAGGATGTCGAGTTCCTTCGACTCACCCCTGACCTGATCCCTGATGCGACCGGCGACTTCGAGCCTGCGGTTGTTCACCGTCTCGCCATCGCGAAGCTCCTCGTTGAGCGCCTCGCTGACCGTCTTCAGCTCCTTGCCGATCTGCACGACCCGCTCGGCGTCTTCGAGGGCGCCACGGCTGACCACCTGGAAGCCTCCGTCCTCGCCGAGGCTGACAGAGATCAGATCGCGGAGCGGGTCAAGGCCCGAAGCGAACGCCTGCGCCGACGCAGCTCCCGCCTCCTGAAAGACCGAAGACACGCGGGTCGGGTCCACCTCGATCGGAGACAGGAGGTCCCCGTCAGCGAACGCCTCCTCAACTCCAAGGCGGAACCGTAGCGCAAACTCATCCACGGCTGCGGAAGCCGCCTTGGCGCCTGCAAGCTCGGCACCGGCCTGGACCGACTGCTCTGCGATCTCAGTCGCACTAACGCCTCCGAAGTCATCACCAACGCGAGTCCTGTCCCGCTGCTCTGCGAATCGAATCTCGTCCGCACGGGATTCCGCATACGCCTTTCCGGCTGCCTTGCCCGCCTCGATGGCGACAGCCCTGGCGCTTGCGATGTAGTCGGCCTGCTCTGACGGCGGGATTTCCGCCAGGTCAATTTCAAGCTGAAGTCCGCCAGGAAGATCGAGCGCGAACTTCTCGATCTCTGATAGAGAGCCAGCGCCGATCACTCCGAGGTCCTGAAGCCTCGCGTTTAGCTTGGCTGAGGCAATCTCAAGATCGCTGATCGCCCCTTTAGCTGCGATGGCCTGCCTGACGACCTCATCGAACGACTCCTGCGTGCCGCTCCTGCTGTCGAGGATTCCAAGAAACCTCGCAAGCTCAACGGTGGCACCGGAGATCTCCTCGCCAAGCCCAGTGAAGAAGTTACCGATGGTGTTCTTCAGCTCGTCGAACGCTCGGCCAGAGCTGGAGCGAAGCTCGTTCATCGCCTGGTCAGCGGCGCCCAGGCTACCCTCCATGCCGTCCATCGCCTCGGTGAACAGACGCGCATCATCGTCGACCAGGGAGAGCAGGCCAGCCAGGCCCTCCACACGACCGATCACCTTGCCCATCTCATCGTTGTTCCCGTTCAGCGCGCGTTGCAGCGTCTGAAGGGTCTCGATGAAGCCGAGGTTCTTGATGGTGGACGAGTCGAATCGCTGGCCGATTCTCTGGAACGCCTTGTCGAAGTCGTCCTGCTTCTTGATCGTCGCGTTGATGATCGAGCGGATCTTGGTGATCGCCTCAGACGCGGACGAGCCCGACCGCGTGAGCGCCACAATGGAGGCGCCCAGCTCCTTGAAGCTGACACCGGCGGCCTTCGCCAGCGGAGTGATCCGACCAAGGGACGGGTCCAGCTCGTTCAGGTATAGCTTGCCCTGGCGGACGATCGCGAAGAAGTCGTCCGTGACCTTGGCGGCGCCTGCGACCTCGTCCCCGTAGGAGTTCAGAACACCGATCAGAAGGGACGCGGCCTCCTGCTGCGTGGAGACCGTGCCGATCGACAGCTTGATCGAGTTGTCCAAGACCGCGTTGGCCTCGGCAGCGTTCGTCGCGCCAGCACTGATGGCGTCGTAGAGCGCCGGTGCGGTCTTCAGCAGCGACTCTCCGTAGGCATCAGCAACATCCTCGACGATGTCGCGCTGCGCCTGCGAGGAGAAGGTCGCCTCATCGGTCAGCGTGGCGATCTCGGCCAGCCGAAGGTTGTACTCGGCGCCAGCCTTGGTCGCCTCACCAGTGACCCTTGCCGCAATCCTGAAAGCCTGAATCGCCAGCCCGATCTTCAGCAGCCCAGCAGTCGTTCCACCGAGCGTTTGGTTGTACTCCTTCGCAGCGTCTGAGGCCCCCCGCGTGTTCGTCTTCAGGTTGACGAGCTGCGTGTTCGCGTCCTTCAGCCGGGCGTTCTCACCCTTCGGGAAGAGCGGGCCGATGAACTGAGCGTCAGCGCCGGTGAAGCCCTTCGCGCCAGCGCCGGGGCCGACCTTCGGCACCGCGATCGTCGGAGCCTTCAGCTTGTTGAAGGCGTTCTTGATCTTCCGAGCTTCAGCCTCGACCACGCCGGTCGTTGCCACCATCTTCTTCTCGAAGTTCGTGAGGGCCGTGATGGCCTTCATCGTGTCGAGGAGAAGTCTGACGTCGATGACGCCGGGGTCGGACTGCTTGCTGGTCATCGTTTGCCTCTAGCCTTGGCTGCGCTGGACTTGGCCTTCTGCTTCGCCGCCCGAGCATCCGACTCCTCCTTCTGCACGCGAGCCATCTCGCTGCCGACGGTGGAGCAGAAGTGCAGGAAGCTCGGTGCCTGATCGAGCAGGCCGCCGGGCTCGGGGAAGATCCCAGCCTCGGCGTGGTCGTAGTGGCGCAGCGCCACAGAGATGTCGTTCGTGATGAAGCTCGTCGGACACCGACTGATGCGAAGCTCACCCCCAGTGCAGAGGTCACACTTCTCGCCGTCCACAGACGAGATGCGCGACCCGTCGCACCGGGGGCAAGTAATCGTGTACTGCGGGGCCGGGGCGGGTTCGTCGCAGCCGAACAGACGCCGCTGCTGCGCCTGCTGTGGAGTCAGCGACTCAGGGTACAGGGCGCCGAGGCGCCCGCCGCAGTCCTGGGGACAGCGCGGCAGGCCCTCGGACAGCGACATACCCACTGCCACGGCCCTTACGCTTCCTTTTCCTCTTCCTCCAGCACGGCGGAAGACGTGATCGCGACGAACATCTCCTGCTGCACTTCCCACGGGAGGCGCTCCAGGAACTCGTCGGCGACCTGCCCGTTCTTGTCCTTCAGGAACGGGACGTTCTTCCCCTCCTCGTCCTTCAGGAAGTAGCCCTCGGCGATGTCGACCAGGCCGCACTTCAGCGTGATGTACACGCGGGTGCCGAGGCCCTGGCTTACCGCTCCGGAAAGCGGGTTGACCGAGATCTGAACGGAGTCGTTCAGCGTCACTCGTTCGCGCTCGGTCAGGTCGCGAATGATCCACATGGTGCGGTCGGCGTCGTCGAGGGTGAGGTCGCCTCTGGTGCACCACTTGCGCTCCTTCTTCGGTGTTACAGCAATCATCTCTTCTTCTTCGGTTAGAGAATCGGGGCGCGCACCGCTCATCATCGGCGCACGCCCCAGGTGGATCGCGCGCTACTACGGCGTCACGATGTACATCAGGATCAGCTCGTTGTCCCCGGTGGTCGAGCTGATGCCGCCGGTGTTCACGAGGTTGTTGATGACGGCAGCGTTCAGGCTGAAGTCCATGTTGCGCGTGAGGATGCCGTCGATATCACCGGAGGCAGCCCCGGTGTACTGAATCGCGGGCATCTGGAACACGAAGCCCCCGGTCGGGTCGCCAGCCGCACCGCCGATCTGGGTGCTGAGTCGGACGACCTCGCCGGAGCGGAAGGTGCCCAGCCACGGGATGTCGCCCTCGTTGGTGGCGTTCGCCTCCAGGGAGCCGGAGCCGGAGCGCGTCGAGCCGACGATCTCCAGCAGGCCCTCGGGGGAGTGCGCGCACTTCACGTCCGCCAGCGTGACGCCCGCGTCGAGCGTCATCGTCTTCAGGCAGGGCGTCCTGTTGTCGGCGAAGTCCATGTCGGCGAGCGTCTCGTTGACGCCGATGCCGACGGCCTGACCGGCCCACAGCTTCGGGTCGATGACCGCCTCGGAGCCCGCGACCTGCGGGGTGTCGCCGACGCCGTTGAGGTCGCTGCCACTGTCCGCCGAGTCCCACCGTCCCCGCGTCGTGAAGGTCATCACGACCGGGCGGTTGACCTCGAAGGCGAAGCTGACGTTCGCACGGCTCGCGACGAAGTCGACGGCGACGCCGTCCTCGTTGAGGCGGATGGAGCCGGTCGGCCATGCGGAGTACGCTTCGTTCGCAGCGCCACCGACGGTGAGGTTCGATCCCGTTCCGCTGATCAGGGTGAGGGTCTCCGAGTTGTCGAGGCCGCCGCCGCCACGGAAGTAGAGGCGAGTCACGCTGGTCCCGTCCCTTGAGGCGACGACGACTTGGCCGCTGGTCGAACCCTCGTAGACGTTGCCCTCGACGAAGGTGCCAGAGGCGATGGTGACGAACTTCTCCGGCTGACTGACCGGGACCCAAGCCCAGCCGCAGCTTGCTTCGATCGTCGCACCAGCGACGAACGAGAAGTTGGTCGTGCCCGTGGTCCATACCTCGCTGGGGGTCATCGTGCCGGTGAGCGCCTCGTAGTAGAGGTAGCCAGAGCCCGACTGGTAGTGAACGTCACCGATGACGCGGGCCGTGTCGCCGCCGGTCGTGTCGGTGATGATCTCCCCGTGACGAATGGGGCCAGACCCCGCCGTCCAGCCCGCCTGCGTGCCGATGTTCACACGGTCCAGGACAACCAGGCGGAACCCGGCCATCTCCATGAACTTCGACCAGGCGGGGACGCCGCCGGAGAACACGTCGGTCGCGTTGCCCACCAGCTCCGTCGTCATAGTGACCCCCCCAGTCTTCTGGCCGGGGATCGACTTGAGCTTGGTGATGGTGGTGCGGAGGAACTCACGGTCGATGTACTCGACGTCGAACGTGGGCTCCGCGCTGTTGAGCAGGATGTCCGCGTTGGAGCCATTGGTCATCGCGCCGGTCGGCGTGACGCCAGCGACGGCCTCGTGGATCGAGACGACCTGCTTCTTTGCTGAGAGTAGAGTCATGGTTCAGTTGCTAGTTGGTTGGTCGTTCGATCAGTCAGCGACGCTGTTGACGATGTACATGAGAAGCAGCTCGTTGTCCCCCGTGGTCGAGCTGATGTTTCCGTCGGCGGTCGCTCCGGGGTTGTCGATCACGCCGCCGTTCAGGCTGAAGTCCACCGAGCGAGTCAGGATGCCGTCCTCGTCGCCGCTCGACACGCCCGTCATCTGAATGGCGGGCATCTGGAAGATGAAGCTGTTCTCGTTCGTCGCGAGGCTGCCTCCAACGTCGACCCGAAGGCGCATCACCTCGCCAGAGCGAAGCGTGGTCATCCAGGGGATCTCCGTCTCCAGCGTGGCGTTCGCCTCCAGCGAGCCCGTGCCGCTGCGAGAGGTCCCGACGATCTCCTGGAGTCCGTTCGCTGCTCCGGCGCAGCGGACATCAGTCAGCGTGACTCCAGCGTCCAGGGTCAGAGTCTTCAGGCAGGGCGTGTCGTAGAAGACCTCATCCTGCTCGGCGACGGTCTCGTTGATCCCGAACGCGATGCCGTATCCGGCCCACAGCTTCGGGTCGATGACCTCTTCCGACCCCGCAAGGAGCGGCGTGTCGCCCGCGCCGTCGAGGTCGCTACCGGCGGTCTCATCGCTGGCCCAGATGCCGCGAGTGGTCACGGTCATCACGACCGGACGGTTGACCTCGAAGGAGAAGCTGACGTTTGCGCGGCTGCCCACGAAGTCCACAGCGACGCCGTCCTCGTTGAGTCGCGTCGAGCCGGTGGGCCACTGGACGAAAGTCTCGGCGGCGTCAGCCGCCAGGGTGATCGGAGAGTCTCCAGTCCCGCCAGCGGTCGCCAGCGTGAATACTTCGTTGTTGACCGGAGCCGTTGACCCAGGACGATAGATGATCGTGGTCGAGCCGGTTTGCGACTCGCCAACCACGATGACTGCGCCGGACCCTGCGGTCCCGGTTCCACCGTCGCCAACGTAGACCTCTCCAGCAACCGTCGCGACGGAGGCTGTCGTCGTGACTTGCTTCAGCGGCTCGCTGACCGGAATCCACGCCCAACCAGCCTGCGAGGTGAAGGCCGTAACACCGATCAGGTCGAACTCGGTCTCGCTGGTCGACCAAGGCTCCTGGGCCACATCCATCGCGCCGCTGATCGCCTCGAACCAGATGAACCTTTCGCCGGGGTGGTAGTTGCCAACGAGGCGAGCGGTCGCCCCAGCGTTGTCGGTGATGATCTCGCCGTGACGCAGAGGCCCACTGGTTCCGTCGGCGGCCCAGGGCGTACCGAGGTTGCCCGTCACTTGGTCCGCGCCAATGAGGGCCTTCTGGACGACGGCCAGCCGGAACCCGGCCATCTCCATGAACTTCGACCAAGCGGGCGGGCCACTGGCAAACGTGTCGTCGGAGTTGCCGAGCATCTCGAACGTCAGCGACAGCCCGCCAGTCTTCTGACCGGGAATCGACTTCAGCTTCGTGATCGTCGTCCGCAGGAACTCGCGGTCGATGTAGTCGATGTCGAACGTGGGCTCCGCTGCGTTGAGCAGAACATCGGCGTTCGTGCCAGTGATCATCGCGTTGGAAGGCGTCGTTCCGGCGACATCTTCCAGCACCGAGACGACCTGTTTCTTCGAGGAGAGCAGAGTCATGTTTCAGGGAGTGGTGGTCAAAGTCGGGTTCTCCGACAGGTGCCGGTAAACGACGCGCAGCGAGATAGTCGCGAGACCGATGGTCTCGTCGGTGATCTCGTACACGTCCTCTGCCTCGACCTCGTGGTAGATGCAGGTGTTCGAGAGATTCGGGTCAGACCGAAGCGCGTACTTCATGTCGGAGACCATCCAGTGCAGCTCCTTCTTCCACGACGGATCGCGGAAGTCGAGCCGGATCGCCCCGACGACCGTGATGATCGCCTGGCGCTCGACGGCGAGACACGACAGGTCCCGCAGGCGGCTGTCCTCCTCGGGGATGATCGCGATGAACGGCATCGCCGTCCCGCCCTGGATGCGACCAGAGTCGAAGACCCGCACCTCCTCGAAGGTGAAGTGGTACGCCGGGGTCGCCACGCTCTCGAAGAGCGCCTTGATCGCCTCCAGGATCTGCCACTTCACCGGGTCGCCGTCGTTCGGGTAGACCATCAGTGGTCCTCCTCGATGCGGGCTTCCAGGGTGTAGCTGCCGTACCCCTTCTGAACCAGCCTGTACGGCCCCACAAGGCGACCGACGACCGTAGACGTCACCGAAGCCCTGGGAGTGCTCAGGGTCGGCCCCTGCGGTCCTGTGGGCGGTGTGTAGAAGACCTGCGGGCTCGCCTGGGTGTTCTTGATCAGGATGCGAAAGGCCGCCGCGTCCGCCTCGTTGGCGTCAGGCCAGCGGACGCGGAAGACTCGGTAGGGCTGCGAGGGGCTGACGTACTGGCCGCTCCAGTTGTCCGGACACGACGTCTCACCGCCGACGACGAAGTTCTCGTCGAAGGACATCTCCATCGGTGAGCAGAGAGCGGAGGTGAGGTTGATCATCGCTTGAACCCCACAGACGTGATGGCCTTGCGGGTGGCGTTCACCATACGCTTCCGGCGGTCCTCGACGATCTTCGGGTTGCGGCGAATCGTGTCGCCGAACTTGAATCTGGGAGGGATCTTGACCTTGTTCACGAGCACGAAGAGGTACTCGAACGGGTCGCCAGTCTTCTTGCCACGGCTCTTCAGGCGGCGGACCAGAGTCTTGCCCGTGGACGGGCTTCTCCAGTACGTCGCGCCACCGGCGAGGGCCTCCTCGACAGTGGAGAAGCGGCGTCGACCTGTCGGCGTGATGTTGTCACCCAGCGGGACGAAGATCCGGCCCGTGTAGACCTTGCCGAACTCGTTGTCCACAGCGCGGGGGTCTCCCGTGCCCCGGCCCGCCTCGATGACCATGCCGCCCTTGTCGGCGATCGGGATGGCCTTGATCGAGCGGCTGAGCTTGCCCGTCCTGCGGTACAGGAAGGTGCGGCCCTTGTCCTCGTTCTCGTAGCCCGGATACACGCCGAACCGCTCCTTCCTGATGAAGTCCACGACGAACTTCGCGTGGCGCTTCAGGCCGAGCTGCATCTCCTTCGGGAGCCGCGTCTTCAGCTTCCGGACGGCGACGATGGTGGGCTGTCCGAAGAAGAACTTGTCGGGGGCTGCCACTAGATCGGCTGCCTGCGGATCGCGTCGAGGACCGAGGTGACCGAGTGCAGAAGCTTGTACTGCGACATGAACTGCGTCGAGTTCCCGGCGATCGACTTGACGTTGCCACCGAGGGAGTCGCGGCGCTGGATCAAGTAGCGAACCTGCGACGAGCACGCGCGAGCCAGCTCCGGGTAGGCCGCCTCCATGCCAGCCGCGTCGTCGGCCAAGCCGCCGGAGTACGTGACCTCGACGTACGCCGTGGTCGGGTACATCCGTCGGCTGAACTTGATCGCACCCGCCTCACGGCGCACGACGTAGTCGCGACTGTCGATCTGCGTCACGGACGACAAGTCATCCGGATGCTGCGCGATCTTCAGCGACGTGATGCCAGGCGAAGCCGGGATCGGCCTCGCGTCTAGCGTCAGTATCCGCTTGCCGTGGCGCAGCTCGTACACCTCGGTCCTCACGCCGATCAGCGTGTGGAAGCCAAGGTAGCGCGTCATCATTGCCGAGACATCAGTGATCCCACGGCTGATCGCCGCGTCGTTCGCTGTTGTCACCGAAGTCGCGTCGATCTCTGCCTTGACCGTAGCCAAGGTGCAGAAATCGACGGACTCGAAGGTGGTGGTCTCGACGGCAGTCACGGCGTTCGCCTACAGGGTATCGTAGTCGTCCGCGTCGGCGCTGGAGTCAGCCTCCGGCTCGACCGAAGCGGCTTCCTCCGGCTTCGCGGGGGCGGGGTCGCCGCCACCCACCGGGTAGAAGTTCGCCCAGCCCTGCTCCACCGCCTCGTGAGTCTCGTCCACGAGGTCGCCGTGCTTCAGGGTGGTGCCGTCTCCGAGCTTGATCGGGATCTGACCCCGGTACATGAACTTCGCCATCAGTCTTCCTCCAGGTTGGACAGGCGCTTCTTGATGTCTTCCGACTCCCTCTTCAGCGAGGCGTTCTGCTTCTTGAGCACCTCGTTCTGCTTCTTCAGCTCGTTGATCGTGTCCTCCAGCTCCTTGCTGGGACGACCGACCGGCGGGAACTCACCAGCCTCGCCGCCGTCGCGCTGCTTCGCGTTCCAGACGTCGATCTCGCGGCTGAACCGCTGCGGGGTGACCGCGACCTTGGCGCCCTTCGGCAGGCCCTTCAGCTCTTCGAGCTTGAACTCCTGGCCCTTGAGCTTCTCGCGGATGAGCGGGTGGTCGATGCAGATGACGTCGCCGGGCTCTGCCCAGGTCTCCATCCTGCCGTTCGTCAGCGGAAGGTGAACGTAGCGACGCTCCTTCACGCGGTAGTAGACGGTGTCGTTCTCGGTCATGGTTGCTTGCATGGCTCTTCTTCTTCGGTTGGGAGAGTAGGCCCCCGCCGAAGCGGGAGCCTCTGTGGATCAGCCTAGTAGGGGTAGCCCGACTTGGCCTTGCTGGTGATCTGGAACGAAAGATCCTGATCGACGATGGTCCCACGACGGGCCTTCGAGAGCACGGCGTGCGCGCAGATCAAAAGGGTCCCGTTCGTGTCGTTGTCGACCGTAGTCCGGATGACTCCAGGGTGCTGTCGCAGGTCGATCTCTCCATACCGGGTTCCGGTGAAGCTCTGAGCCTGAGAGAACCCAGCAGTGACGCCTGATCCGCCAGCGACCATGTTGGCGCTGTCGTCCTCGATCACCGAGTAGGTCCCGCCGATGGTCTGAGCGGCCTCCAGCGTAACCGTCGAAGTCCCGGTCGACCCGGAAGCCGCGTCGACCTCGAAGACGACGTACATCCAGTCGTACCCACGGCAGTCGACATCTGCGGTGACCGCAGTATTGCCGGTGCCGAGGGAACGGATGGGGATAAGGGTCACGACCTTACCCTGCTCGCTGAAGGTGCCGGTCATGGCCTAGTACGCGGCCTTGGCCTTCGTCGTGATCTGGAACTCCAGGGCGCTCGAAAGCGGGACGCTCTGAAGGCCGTTGTCGGCGCCGGAGAGGATCACCACAGCCGACATCGCCGAGGAGCCGCCCGTCCCGTTCGTGAGGTCGAACTGAAGCCAGTTGTCGAACTGGTCCAGGTCGATCTCAGCGTAGTAGAGCGTGTCGTCGGTCACACCCGGAAGGGTCATCGTAGCCGTGACGTTCGAGGAGGCCCCGCCCGTCAGGTTCGACGTGTCATCCGTGATCAGCGTGTAGCTCCCGCCGGAAGCCGGGGCCGAGCTGACCGTCAGCGTGCCGTCGGCAGTCGTGGTGTTCGTGCCAACGGAGACGATGATGTACATCCAGCGGAAGCCGGTGCAGTCGACGTCGGAAGTCGAGATGGTCTGCCCAGTCGTGTAGGTCGCGGGCGGCAGCGCCTCGACGACCTTCACGCCGGAAGAGAGGTTGTTTTTGATGGTCATGTGTCTTGTCTCCTGCGCCTAGAAGGCGGCGATGCTCGCCATGTTCTCGGCGACGACGAAGGCTTCCGGGTAACGGACGCCGTAGTCGATGTCCGTGTACGCGACGATGTGGGTCTGGCGACGACGCATCGCGTCACCGGCCACGTTCGACGCTTCGAGCTTCATGCCCCCCCACTGGGCGAAGAACATATGCTTCCACACGCCGAGGATGACCTCGGGAGAGGCGCCACCCTGAAGGGTGCCGGTCTCGACGTAGTTGCGGTTCACGATCCGACCCGTGTCGGCGGACGTGAAGACCTTGCGGCTGATCTCCAGGTTCTGAGCCGAAGCACCGGGAGTGGTGTTCGAGCTGGTCATCTGCTGAAGCATCCGCACGAACTGGTGCGGAACGACCCACGTCGGCTCACCGCCGTCCTCGTAGATCTTCGCGTCGGCGAGGACGCCGTCGGTCTTGATCAGCTCGTTGTAGACCTCGCTGGCCCCCATCGTGATGGAGGTCCAGTCGTGCGTCCCGACACCCGTGGTGTTCAGGATGCCGATGGGCTGGCCGCCCGAGCCGGTGCCGGTGAGCGCCCACTGGTTGTAGGTGCGCGAGATGCCGTCCACGATGATCTCGCGGATGATGTTCTCGGCGCCAACGCCCATCTGGAGGAAGCGCCGAGACGAGACCAAGTAGGTCTGACACGTCTTCGGCGTCATCTGCATCATGTTGAACGTGATGTTCTGATCCGGCGTGCCCTGGTTCTCGGCGACCGCCTCGGGGGTCGGCTCGCTGACGACCATCGGGATATCGACCGGGCTGCCGGTCGCCTGCATCCGCGTCATGCCCAGCTTGTCCGCGATGATGCGGTTCTGGAGCAGCGGGATGATCATCTCGTTGTGGACCTCGTTCGGAACGAGGAAGCCGCCGAGGTCGTCCGGAGTCGTGGCCTGCGGGTCGGCGTACTGCTTCTGTCGCAGTTCCTCCGACATCTCGAACTCCATCGGCGCGTACCGCTCGATGTCACCGGCGGCGATGCCAGCGAAGACCTTCGCGAACGAGTAGGACTCGCCCTTGTGCTTGGCCTCGGACGAGCCAGGGAGGTCGTGATCGTTCTGGGAGTCCTCCAGCACGACCATCTTCTCTTCGATGGCGGCCATGCGCTCCGTGAGGGGCGTAGTCGCAGCCTGAACGGCGCCAGAGACGGTCTCGCTGATGTTAGCGAGGAACTTCTCTTCCGCCTCTGCCGCGCGCTTCTCTTTGTCGGTTTGAGTCATTGGTTTGTGTCCCCTGGCGTGGCAGAGGGTCAGTTGTCTTCGGGGCTGCGCCCCGCTTCAAGGATCTCGGTCAGTCGCTCAAGCGAAAGACCGAACACGGTCTCGTCCCCGTCGTCGTCGCCGTCACCGGCGTCGTCGGAGTCGAGTCGTTCGGTGAGCTGCTGGACTTGCTCCTCCAGCTTGGTGATGCGGTCGCGGGCCGCTTTGTCGGTGGCATTCCACACATGGGTCACGGCGTCGAACACGCCGACGTTGCCCAGAGCTACCGCCGCAGGACCGCCGGTGGCGGGCTCGACCGCGCCTTCCTCGCCCTTCGCAAGCCAGGTGCGCAGCGCGTGGAAGGACTTCGTCGAGGGGGTCTTCAGGATCGTCTCGCGCACACAGGCGACGGACTCCTCGGTGAACCGCTCGGCGTTCTCAGCCAGCCACCCGTCGAAGCTCGCACGGCCCTCGTCGGTGTAGATCACACCGGCGCGGGGGTCGCGGCCAAGGGAGACGACGCTGTACTCGACGAGGTCCATCTGCTCGAAGATCGCCGAGAACTTGCCGAGACCCCACTTCTTCGCCTCCTCCTTCGTCGGCTCGCGCATCTTCTTGATGTTGAATCCGACCGAGCCGCAGTTCAGGAAGCCAGCGCCGACCATCGACTCCACGAGGTCCGCCTGGTCCGAGAGTCCCTGCGGCGCGAACTCGACCTGGCCGAGCATCGCCTTCAAGCCCTCGTAGTCACGGTTGCGCTGCACCGTGAGACCGCGACCGACCGGGGCGCTGTCAGAGTCGTGGCCGAAGAGGATCGGGCTGTTGCGTGCGCGGAACTGCTTCAGGTCCCAGCCGTTCGCGAGCGGCACGTCCTTGAACGAGCCGATCGGCGACTCGGTGACGAAGACGTAGCGATACACGCGGTCGCGGACAGCCTTCGGCTTCTCCGCTGTGCCCCAGGTCTCGAAGCCCTGGGTGTCCTCGCGCATCTTGATGAAGTCGCCGGGAGCGACGTTCTCTTCCAGCAGCACATCCTCGGTGAGGTCGCCCTGCTCGAACATCTTCTGAAGGTCTGTGAAGTTCATTCGCTCTTGGCCTCGGCCTCGATTTTCTTGAGCAGTGCCAGCATCTGCTGGACGGTCTTCTTCTTGTCGCCGGGCCCCTTCTCTTCGGAGCCCTCCGGCTGCGCAGGCGCCTGACCGTAGGTCTCGCCCGTGTCCATGTCGGTCATGCCCTGACCAGCCCAGTGCTTCTCACCGGAGTCCTTCAGGCCGACCTTCGTTCCCAGCATCTCCAGTGCCTCGTTGAACGAGACGCCGATGCCAGACTGTGCGATCTCGCGGGCGAGCGTCAGCTCGTTGATGTAGTCCTCCTGAAGGACCTCGATCTGCGAGTGGTCGAAGTGGGCGACCGCCTTGGAACCGCGCCACACACCAGCAAGGCGGGGCAGCATGAGGTTCGTGATGACGTCGGAGGTCTGTGTGCCGAGCGCGATCACGCCGTTCGTCCCGCGCCAGAACTCCAGGAACGCCGTGCGGACGTTCTCGTAGGTCGCGTTCTCGAAGATGCCGACGACCGGCTCCGGCGTACCCATCGCGGTGAGGATCGCCGAGGTCATCCCCTTCCACAGCTTCTCGTACTCGAAGTCCTTCGGCGTGAAGCTCGACGGGACGAACTTCGCTCCACGGTCCACGACCTTGACGCGTCCGGCGTTCTCGACGCGGAACTCGTCGTCGACCTCTTCCTGCCTGCGCTCAAGCTCCGAGGGAGCGAGCGCCTCCTCGAAGATCAGCATCCCCGAGGGCGCCCCACCGTTACGCAGCGAGGCGTCGATGTAGCGCATGATCTGGTGCTGGATGTCGATGGGGCGGATCGCCGCCTCCGCGTCACCAAGCCCGCGAGTCTGGTCCTCCGGGTCACCGTCGAGGAACGGGATGACCGAGTACCAGGGGAACTTCGCCGACTCGCCCTTCGTGCTGCCCTTGCCCACCGTGTAGCGGTAGTTCTTCGGCCAGCCGTCGGGTCCGCGCTCCATCTTCACCTTGCTGCCGCTGACCTGGATGATCTGCTTCGGCACGCGAGTGAGGACGCCAGTTCGGTCGGAGCCAGCGAGCGGGCCACCACTCTGACCAGCCAAGAACCAGTAGCTCTCGCCGTCGAGCTTCATCGACCGCGTGTGGGCCTGCCAGAGCTGACGCTCCGTCTGCCGCTTGTTCGGTCGACGGATGAGCGCCATCAGCGGGTGCTCTTCGACCAGAGTGGCGTCGGCCTTTGTCGGGTCGTCGCTCCACATCCCGAAGCTCAGGCGGGCGATGCCGGAGGCGAACGCCTTGACCGCAGCCCGCACGAAGACGTTCTCGCTGAACGGGCTCGTGACGTGCTCCTGACCGGCAAGCTCGTACTGGAGCCTCGCGAAGTTCAGGAACGAGTCGTGGTACTGCTTCTCCGCGCCGCCGGGGCCGAAGAACCGGCCATGACCGTCGCTCAGCTCACCATCCGTTCCGAGTAGACGAAGGGTGGGCACGCCACCGCCCGAGAACGATTCGCTAGGGCGTTCCTTGAACAGGAATTCGGCTGATTCGGCGGTTGTGGTGCCCACAACCGGCAGGGTAGGTCAATGCGCGCTACACAATCTACCGTTGTGCACCCGCTACGAGTTCGCAATCTGACCCTGTGTATTGCCAGGACTCGACTTACGTCAGGTGGGAAATTGTCCCCCAACTGGGGGCCAGGCGACTCACCCTCAGCAGCGGTACATCTGGTTCGCCTGCTGTCGCTCAGACCGCGTCAGGAGCCCCTGTGCGTCGAGCGCCATCACGATGTGCTTCGTAGCCCGGTTGACCAGCTCCATGCGCATCCCGGGCTTCATGGCCTCGTAGGAGGGGCTTTGGACGCACAAGCGGGCGGGCATCAGCGGCCCGGCAGGGTTCTCGCTGAAGTGGTAGGTCTTCCCGCCACGCCGGATCGACACCTCAAGCAGATCCCTCATCGAACCTCGAACCTCTTCCACTGGCGCCTGCTGCGGGTTGGCCTCGTGATTGCCCTCTCGCCCATGCCCTTGTCCCCGATCATCGGCAGGTCGTTCGAGAGGACAGGGCCGCCGGTCGACCAGATGATCTTGCTGTCCCCGGTCGGAACGCAAGCCAGGACGAATGAGTCGGCGTAGTCAGGCGAGTGCCCGTGCCGCTCGATGACCTTCTTCTTCGGCTCCAACTTGATCGTGTCGAACTCACGCTCGTACAGCGTCCACGGAAGCTGCTCCCAGTAGTGTGCGAACCGCTCCTCTCGCGGGACGTGGTAGACGCCCTCCTGCAAGCCCATGCGCGCGTGCCAGTACATCCCCGCACGCTGGTTGACCATCTTCATGTTCGCGCTGACCAGCTCCATCGGGTCGCCGCGATAGGAGCTACCGAAGTCGACACGGTCGGTCTCGACGTCAAGCTCATGCAGGATGTCGCACACGCCAGGCAGACCAGTCTGGTCGATGGACAGTCGCTGGCCGACAATGGCACCACCATCCCATGATTCGGGGAACTCCTGCGCAACCTCACGGCCCCAGTGCTGCACAAGTTGCGAGATCTTCCGAGCGCAGTTGACCTGCATCGCCTTGTCGTCGCGCGGGCTCCTCCAACTGTAGGTCGAGCACACGATGCCGTCGACCATCAGCGTCGCAACGCTGGGGTCGCCACCGAAGCCCAGGTCAACGCCGACACGCGGGCCGATAGCGTGCCGCGACGACCTGTCCATGTATCGCTCACCGCTGACGATCAAGGCGGTCAGCGGGATGACCTGCGCAGCCATCGCGTCTTCGCTGAACAGGCCGCGCCAGTCAGACAGGAAGATCGGGTCCTGGCTCTGGTTCTTCCGCTTGGCGATCTGGCGCTCCTCGTGACCGACGAGCCATCCAGGGACGGTGTAGATCTCGTCGAACATCGCGATCTGATCCTCGTTCTCGCCGGGGAACTCAGAGTGCGGGATCGAGTTCAGGTTGATCGTGTGCGCCTTGCTCTCGATGTTGCGCAGGTGGTTCGGGTAGGTGTGGTCCTCGAACAGCGACTGCGCCGGGTTGCCGATGAACAGGATGCGAGCGCCGGGCTTCGACAGCGTGCCCTCCAGGACACGGAAGACTTCGTCGCTGATGCCCTCCGGCTCGTCCACAACGATCAGCACCTCGTCCGCCTCCTTGCCGCCCTCGTCGATGATCTGCTGGATCATCTGAACGTCGACCTCGGTCAGCTCGTCTTGGTCAGGGTCACCGGGGCAGTCAACGCCAGCGTGGAATCCGCGCACGCGATCGGGGTCGCCAGCCGGGATGCCGAGGATGTAGTGACTCGCGTCATCCGGAAGCTTCAGCTTCAAGCTGAGTAGCTCGCCTTCGAGTTTCTGCTTCGCGCCGTGGAACCTCTTACTCACCTCGGAGAAGAGGATGACCTGAAGCTGCCGCATCGAAGGCGCCAGGCACAGCACGCGAGAGAAGCGCGTGTAGAAGAACGCGAGCATCAGCTCGGAGGCGACGTGGTCCTTGCCCGTTCCACGGGAGGAGTAGGCGCAGGTCACCTTGTTCTTGAAGACCGACTCGACGATCGCTCGCTGACCCTCCCACAGAGCGACCTTGCCCTTCCACGTCCGCTTGCCGAGCACGTCGCCGATGAAGTCGAGCGGGCGGTCCCTGTACTCCGGGTACAGGTAGGAGGTGCTGGCGCCAGAACCGATGGGGGAGGTCTGGTCGATCTGGGCCAGCTTGTCGCCAATCCACTCCCAGGTCTTGCTGTCGTCCACTACCCCTCGGGCTCGATCTCTCTAGGGCCTACCTGCTCCGCGTTCTTCGGGAACAGGTTGAGCAGCTCAGCATACGCCTTCTGGGCTCGCTCTCGCGGCAGGTAGTCCCTGAGAATGCGGGCGAACCCATCCATCAGCTTCTCCACAGCCGAGGCGCTGAGCGCGTTGATCCGCGCGCTCTTCAGCTTCTCGTACTCCTCGACGCGCTTGAGCGTGCGTTCGACCACGTCCATGAACTCGACCTCGGCGTCCATGTCCACGAGGCCCTCCGCAGAGAGGGCTTGGATGCGAGTCAGGCATCCAGAGAGGAGCGGCCCGTGCTTGGAGCGGTCCTTGCCCTCCAGCTCATCGGCCACCATTTCTGAGAGGTGCTCGTCGGCCTCACGAGCGAGGGAGGCCATCTCTGAGCGAAACGAGCGCCCGTCATTCTTTGCCAGGCGCTTCGCGGCTCGCCTCGCGATTACCGAGAGCACCTTGTTGTGAGCGAGGATGTCGGGCTGATCCGGAACGTCATCCAGTTCGTCGCCGAAGTCCCCGTAGATTCCCTTCCGAGTCATTGCCTCGACTCCGACCGGGTGCCCCACCGCACCGACTTCGCCGTGCACGAACCAGGGCCGTTCTTGTAGATGACGCAGACCCCGCGACCGCGAGGCATCTTCCCGTGGAAGGTCTCGCAGAGCAGTTGCCCGAGCGGGCGGTTCTTACCGCCGATGTTGAAATACAGGTAGCCCGCCCCGTGAACGGTTGGCTTCAACTCCTTGCCGTAGATGCCGAGCACCTTCCCGCTGCTGGAGATGCTGTACCTGGGGTCACTCGGGATCGGTTGAAACTGGGACATCGGCCACTCCTTTGTAGGACTCCCCGTTGACGATTCGACGGATGGTCCTTCTGGACACACCGTAAGCCCTCGCAATATCTGTGGTGGATTCTCCCGCGTCAATCCTTTTTCTGACCCACAGGATCTGATCGGGGGTCAGCTTGCCTGGGCGACCCACCTGTCCGCTGCCGGACGGGATGTCACGGCAGATCCAGTGGACCGACCCGACCGGCATCCCAAGGCGACGAGCGATGTCGCCAGCCGTCGGGCCACCCTTCTTCCCGTAGGCTTTGCGGATCTCCCTGCACGTCTCCTCGCTGTACTTTCTCGGTCGAGCCATCGAGCCTAGCTCCAGTAAGACAGGCCGCCCATTTCCCACGGACTGCTCCGCCCGGAGAACCGCGCCCACACCAGAGAGTTCGCGCCGTAGTCGGCGAGGCTCTGCATATGAACGAAGTCGGGCATATGGAAGAAAGAAATCCCATCCCGCGCGGGGCCGACCTTGATGTCGAAATTCAGCATCCTCATGGCCCCATATTCGTCGCACAGGCGACGATATTTTCCAACCACAAAGATTCTTAGATCAGCCCTCGTCATCCACGAGCGCCCACTCGAAAACGCCCGTTCTGGCGAGGTCATCCATCACCTCCTCAGCCAGCCAGTGCGTCAGGCCAAAGCGCCTCATGACTGCCTCCACAGTCATGCCGATCTCGTCCAGCTCGACCGCGTCGCCGACCTCCACAGTCAAGCGCGCGATGTCTGACTCTCCGGACAGCCCTTTCATAAACGATCCCTCGGCTTGTGCTCACTTAGGTACTTCAACGCGCTACCCAGTGTAGGCGTTACGGGGGTTGTCGGAGAACCACGACTGCCCGCTTTCGAGCTTGTCCAAGTCGTAGTTCGACGCATCTCCAAGGATCAGGTCCGTCCAGGGCGTCTGCTCCGTGGAAGACCACTCGGGGTGGCCGATGACTGCGAGCTGGCTGTTGTCGGATTCGAGGCGCTCGATCAGTCGATACAGCACGTTGTCGAGCGGCCCCCACTTGAGCACGCGCTGCGCGTGAGTGAGGCCGAGGTAGACCCGCGCCAGCTCGAACGTCTTGTAGACGACCGGGCGCGCACCGTCCCAACTAACGAAGCCGCCGCTGGAGTTGTAGACCGCGCGACCGGGGATCGAGTGGTTCCAGCTCTCGTCGATCACCTTGTGCTTCCACTTCGACGACACAGTCCCGTGCTCGTTCAGGTAGTTGATCGCGTACAGCGCCCGATCGTCCTGATCGAAGCAGTAGACCGCGAGCTTCGCCAGGAGCATCAGGTCTGCCTTGAACTCCTCGAAACCACACTCGATGGCGGCGACGAGCGCGCGGAAGGCTCCGTCAATCTCCCGTCCGAGGATCGGAGAGCCGGTCCCACGCGGGGTGTTCCCCATGATGCCGTGCGCGCTCCACATCAGCGCGTCCCTCTTCGTGTCGCGCACGTTCGGCAGGTCCCAGCTCGCGCGAACGTCCTGGGCGTAGCACCAAGACATGAAGCGACAGAAGGCGTTCCCGTGCTTCGCCGCGTAGCCCGTCGGCAGCACGGCGCGGTTCATGTGGGAGTGGTCCGCAGGCCGCACTCCAGTCGGGTGCTTCAGCACGAAGGGCTCCGGCGCCACGTTGCGAGAACGGTCCAGGCCCTTGTGCTGCTCGCCCCAGTCGTAGGGGCGGATCTGACCAGCTACCAGCGCATCCCAGTCCAGGCGTGCGACCGGCATCCGCTCTGCCCAGGCACGGGCAATCGTGTGGCAAGTCCGCAGGCCAGCGCGGCAGCCGACCGCCCACTCGCTCTCCATGTAGATGCCCGCGCCGCCGGGGGCGTTCGCGTCGTTCGGAGCCTGGTAGGCGCCCTCGTACTTCTCCGCGTTGCGGCGACCGTTCTCCGTCGCCGTCTGCGGATTCGGTGCCGCATCCCAGCCGCCAGTGCCGAACGTGGCGATCGAGCCGTTCCGGTAGACCTCAGCCTTCATCGTCAGACCGTCGAACGTCAGCATAGCGCCCACGTCGTCCACACGCTCCACGGTCACCCCCTCCATGCCCGTGTCCCCAGGGGGCCTCGTGGGCGGGCGCGTGGGCGGCTCAGGGTCGATCACCGGCGGGCGCGTCGGCGGCTCCACGGGCACGCCGTCGTCGTCCATGCCGAGCCGCGTCTCCCTGGCGATCCGCTCGATCTGAAGCAGGTTGTCCTGGATCTCTTTGTTTGTGGTCATTTTCTTTTCCGTAGGAGTATTGGGTTGATGGCGGCGCCGGTCGTGCAGTTGTCGATGGCTCGGTAGTTGTCGGTGACGCTCGCGTGCGTCGTCCAGAAGACGTGACCACAGTCGTGGCAGCGGACCTCATGCTTCCAGCGCGGGGTGTTCGCCTGGCGTGTCATCTTAGGCGGCGTCGATGTCTTGCGCACGCATTCGATGATTCTGCGCTTGCCCCACATGCCGCGCTGGCACTTGCGGCACTTCAGGGTCAGGGCTTGGCTGCCCATCACACGCCGGGCCTGCGCGGCGGCTTGCCGGTGGTGGGATCGAGCAGCCACTCGACGCGGAGGTTCGGGCGCTCTTCAAGGATACCGTCGTAGAGGAGCCTCCATACGCGCCCGCAAGTGTCGAGCATGAAGCACGGGTGTCCCTTCACGGTCCACGCCTTCACGGGCTCCCCCGTCTCGGCATCGACAACGCGGAACAGGGGCTTGGGGGCGGGGTCAGGCATGGGATCGTATCCCCCGGTAGAGGCGGTGGGTGAGGCGGGCGGCGCCGCTGGCGATTTCCGCGACCCCGAGGGAGGCGAATAGCACGGGCACGACGACCAGTAGAAGTGGTGACGCCAGGTAGCAGAGCGCCCTCTGGCCTGGGGTGAGGTCTTCCCATTCAGGCATCGGGGGTCTCCAGCCCGCAGGCTCGGTCAATGGCTGCTTCGATGGGCGAGCGTGCTCGACGCCGCCGGGCGATGGCCGCGCGTGCTTCCCGCAGACGCCGAGCCCTTCGGTTGCGCTCCTCCTGGACGGCCTTCGCGGAGTGGCAGGCGCAACGGCACGGGTTCTTGAGGCTCCGCGCGTCGGCGCAGCTCCTCGCTCTTCCAGTGCCGTGGATGTCGCAGACGCAGCGGAAGAGGTTGCGCTCAGGCATCTCCTCCCCCCTCGGTGATGATGTGCGTTGGCTGCGTGCTGCTCGGGGGGTAATCGGTGATCTCCCACATTCCGTAGGGGTCCACGGCAACGGCGATGCGCACTTTGACGGTGCGGGGCTTCTCAGTGTCAGTCATCAGTCGTGCTTCGGGTCGGGGCGTTCTTCATTCGTTGAGTTGTTCCAGCGGCGCCGTCGTCGCTTGAGATGCGGGTCGTTCTTCTCCGGGTGGCAGGTGGCGCACTTCGTCGCGCCGCAGTCCAGGTGCGAGCGGCTTCGTCCTACGCCCTTCGTGCGTCGCGTGCGTGGCTGGCCGAACACCGCCTCCATCCACTCCAGGCGCCGACCGCACAAATCCCGCCACTGCTTCCAGCGACGCTTCATCACGGACTCCGTGCGCCTCCTCCGCTCTCCTCGCTCAGTCACTTCCACTTCCTCCTTCGTTGGGTAGGCACGCGGCGAGCTTGCAGTCGGGGGCGTGCTTGGGGCTGCGGTCGAGCTTGTTCCCTCCGCAGGACGGGCAGTAGTGCTCGGCAAACTCGGCGTCGTAGTTGCCCCACTCCACCTCCCGCAGCACCTCGCGGGCGGCGGCGAGCTTGGCCTCCAGGGCCGCTGCGTGCCAGGCGAGTTCTTCGAGGTCGCACTCTTCTAGCGCTCTAGCTCTGGCGCGGCCCTCGAACGCCAGCTTGTCCTTCAGCAGCTCACTCCCCATCGTTCTCCTCCTGCACCTGGGGGGTGCGGGCCACGAGGAGTCCCCGCCACTCCAGACCGTACCCGTGGATGCACCAGCATTCGTAGCCGATGGCCCACGCCTCGCGCTCGCCCTCGGGGATGTAGTCCGGGACCACGATTGCGCCGCCCGGACCACTCGCAGCATGCAGGCCAACACCCTCGCAGTCGTCCTGGTAGGCTTCCATG
>CENL01014806.1_pt1 | contig 33369 bp, 8 predicted proteins | sample 530221 | NCBI WGS metagenome assembly CENL01 (sample SAMEA2619791, study PRJEB7988) | marine metagenome | isolation source: saline water (ENVO:00002010), including
CTTTGAATACGGAAAAAATATGATAATGTTTACCCATGGAGATAAAGAGAAACCTGCTGAAATGCCGCTTATAATGGCAACTGAGCAACCTTTAATGTTCTCTAGGTGTGAATTTCGTGAAGCCCACTGTGGACATTTACATAAGGAAATGGTAAATGAATATAGAGGTATAAAGGTAAGATTCTTACCATCTATATGCTCTAATGACAGTTGGCACAAAGGTATGGGTTATGAAGCTAGAAGAACAGCACAAGCTCATATTTGGAGTAAAGAACGAGGATATGAAGGATACCTACAAACAAACGTAATATAAAATGACTTTAAATGAAATTGCATATAATATACTAAATTTAGTTAGAGGAGGAAGGCCCAATCAAAGTGAGCACATTTCTTTATCTCAAATTAAATTTAATATAAAACATTACAGAGCTATGATGATTCGTAGAGACTTTGCTAGAAATGGTATAGTTACTCGTCATATAGAACAAGATCTAGGATGCCTAGAATTAGAAGAAGTAAATCCATCTAAATGTTGTGATTTACCTGTATCATGTTCTGTATCTAGGACTATTAAAAAGATCCCAAGAACTGTGCGATTTAATTTTAAAGAAGGCTTAACCTATGTAGGAGACGTAACGGGGATAGAAACTATCCCTGTTATTGACAATCATATGGTAAAGTGGTTACCTCATGATAAGTATACTTCAAATAAACATAAAGGATATATGATTGAAGATCATTTATATATTTATAATGCAAAAGGTTTAAAGTTTGTAAACGTTAGAGGAGCATTTGAAAATCCTGAAGATCTTAAAGACTTTCAGTGTGAGAATGGGGTATGTTGGGATGATAGTAAACCTTTCCCAATTCCTGCAGATATGATACAAGCTATTACAGCAGGAATGGCAAGTGGAGAACTACAACTATTATTAGGAACAACAAGTGATACTTTAGCAGATCAAGCACAAGATATGACAGGAGGTATACCAGGCCCTGCTAAAAAACAATAATGAATTATACTTTAGAAGATATATATAATTATTATTGTGAAACAGAAGAAGATATAGATAAAACTATATTTAAAGCTATATGTTCAGATTTTAATATTTTAACAATAGATAGCATATTAGAAGGAGGAACATTTAACATGGGTAATAATTTATCTACCCTCTCTATAAAAAGAACAAGTAGAGATCCTAGATCGCCTAGAATTGATTGGGGAGAAAGTAATAAATATAAAAAAGAATTATTAGATGATGGGCAGATATTATTTAATAAAGAAACAGACAAAGGAATAAAATGGCACATATATTATACAGATGGTTTTTATTGTAGGTATTATTGGAACAAAGGAAGATGCCGTATACCAAACAAATCTGCATATAAATTTACTCCCACAAGAGGATTAAAGGGAAACAAAGAAAAGCTAATTAAATTATTACACACAGATGAATTAGCTTATTTAAAATTTAAAAAGTAATGGCAAGTAAATATCACATAACAAAAGACGGTCGTAAAGCAAAAAAAGGTTTGTATTATTATATGAACAGAGCAAAAAGATTAGGTAAATCTAAACCAGGTAAAGGAAGTGTGTCAGATAAAGCATTAAAAGATTCTGCAAAAACTGCAAAAAAAAGATATGGGGGGTGTGCAGATTGTATGAGATCTGGAGGAGTTAAAAGTCCTGCATGGCAAAGAAAAGAAGGTAAGAGTCCTAGTGGAGGATTAAATGCTAAAGGTAGAGCTTCGTATAGAAGAGCTAATCCAGGAAGTAAATTAGCTGCTCCTCAACCAGGAGGAGGATCAAGAAAAAGATCTTTTTGTGCAAGAATGAAAGGAATGAAAAGAAAACTTACAAGCAGTAAAACAGCAAATGATCCTGATTCAAGAATAAATAAATCACTGAGAAAGTGGAAATGTTAAAATTATGATTTACAGAAATACATCAAGTAAAAGTATTATTAGAAAAGTAATGCGTGATCTAAAACCTAATGATGATAATTGGGTAGATGATGCAATAGAGTGGATAGGAGAGGCATTAGAGCATATAGGCTCTGCTGCTCAATTAGCTACAAAAAAGACTGTACTGCACATTAAAGATAATAAAGCATTATTACCTAACGATTTATATTATATTAACCAGGTAGCAGTAAACAGTTTAGTTAAACCTTCTATAGCATCTGAATTAGAAACGTTAACAAACAAAGTAAAAACATTAAAATCAACTGTACAAGAGTATAATAAAACATTAGAAAGTGAAGTAGTTAAATCTGCAGATGGTACATATACATCTAGTATTACTGCTACAGATTTAGAAACATATGATACTCAGTATAAAAGCAATGTCTTAGAATTAAATGAAATTAACAGCAGGATTATTGTTTTAGAGGGGATGTTTTTTAACAACAAAATTGATGGATCAAGTGCTAACTTAGTACCACTATGTTATGGAGCTAGCACTTTTCCAGAATCTATACACTGTGTAGATTGTGTAAATGAAGTATCAAATGCTAAAGATTCTTATATAATTGATTATGATTATATAAAAACATCTTTTGCTTCAGGACAAATATGTTTATCATATACAGCGTTTCCTGTAGACGAAGATTGTTTTCCTTTAGTACCAGATGATATAAGTTATAAAGAAGCTATGTTTTGGTACATATTTAAACAGTTATTATTAGGAGGGTGGGACAAACCTACTAATAAAATTGATTATAATTATGCAGATCAGAAATGGATGAAGTATTGTTCACAGGCTAGAGCAAATGCTAATTTTCCTGATATAGATAAAATGGATAGTTTTATGAATCAATGGGTAAGACTTGTTCCAGACGTTAATGCACATAGTGTATTTTTTGAAGAGCTAGGTACAAGAGAAAATTTAAATAGATCAATGTAATGGGTAAGTATATAAAAGGACTTTCTAAAGATACAGGGCATATGGATCAGCCCGAAGGAACATGGAGATATGCTAGAAACATACAAATACATCCTGTAGACGGAGTATTGTCAAATGAGCATGGAATGGAGCTTCTTTCTAAAAAAAGTAAACCTGGTTTACCTGACAATACAGAAATATTACCTGAAGGTTCTATTGTAATAGGATCTATAGAAATTAATGATGATAGAGTTATTTTATTTTTAACATTTAACACAACATTTACTGATCTTGAATTTGATGTAGAATATAATTCAGAGATAGGAATACTTGAAAATGACTCTTATACTACTTTATTTAGACCTAACAGAGATACTATTAATACTACTGTTTCTTTAACAGGAACTGATTTTAATTTAAATTTTAATCAAAACCATTTTATAGAAGGAACGTATAAAATAAATCCAGATGGGGAACTATTTGTTTATTGGGTAGATAATGTAAATCCGCCTAGAGCAATGAATATTACTAGGCAACAAGAATGGCTTAATAATTCAGGAGGTGTAGGACAACCGTTTGAAAGATTGTATGGGTTAGATCCAGAATCAACATCAAACCCTTCTCATATTAGAATGTTAGATCTTTTTCCATCATCAGGACCTGTTCCTCATGTAGAGTTTAATAGTATAAATCCAGGAGGTAACTTATTAACAGGAGTATATTTTTTAGCTCTTGCATATGTTGATAGAGATCTTGTAGCTACAAACTATGTAACACTTGCTAATCCTATATCTATTGTTGAAGACATTGAAGGAGTATTACCTATAGAAAGGTATGACGGAGCACCAGCGGCTGTACCTTCAGGTAAATCAATTACATGGAATGTAAGTAACTTAAATACAGATTATGAATATTTAAGACCTGTAGTTATAAGAAAATCTGATGGTAAGCGTACAACCTTTAAACTAAATGATCTTCCTATTAAAAATGTAGCAGGTGCTGTTAGTTTAAATTCTGTTACATTTACAGGGTTAGAAGGTTTTAATGGATTTGATAACGTAGAAGATGTAATTGTTGACACAGTGTCTTACGAGACTGCTAAGACAATTAATCAATTAGACGGTAGTCTATACTTAGGAAATGTAAAAGGCTCTAAGGATGTAGGATATCAGCCCTATGCTAACTATATTAGTTCTAGACCTGCTTTACATCCTTTTCCGTTTTTTGATCCGCATGAAGCAACTATTGATGTATTAGAACACGGGTATATAGAAAGTTCTCCAGAAAATTTACAAGGAGGAAATATAGAAAGTAGATCTCAAGGGTTTAGGCATAACAAAAATATATATAAATATAAAGGTTATACAAGAGATGAGGTATATGCATTTTACATTGCATTTATATTAAATGATGGTACAGAGTCTTATGCATACCATATTCCAGGTAGAGCACCCTTACGTTTAAACGAATTAAATTCTACAGGTGCTTTTCAATATGAAAGTATTCCTACTTATAATTTTAATAATAGTATTATTGATGCAAATAATACTTTAGCAGATCCAGACATTAATGCATTTGGTTTATGGGAATCATGTGATATATATCCTTTAGATCCTGATAATGCATTAAGACAAATAACAAATAATAAAGGTAGAGCATTTCATTTTTTTGAAACTAGTATGTTAGAAGGAAGTAGAAATATGAACTACTGGCAAAATACAGGAGAAAGATATCCAACAGATGAATTAAATGCATTTAACTGGGAAATACTAAATGCTTCTACACCTGGTAGAAATGAAGGTTCTCTTGCAGGAAGACGTGTAAGACATCATCATTTTCCATCTAATGAGAATGCAGAGTATCAATCTATACACAGTAACACATCTACAATTGATATTGTATTAGATGTAAAAGAAGTTTATAGTATTGACTTTAGATGGGGATCAGACAGAGTAACAAGACTTGGTGTTGGGATAGTACAGGCTTTGCCTAATAATCAAACTATATTTGGAAAACTAGCTGAACTATATGAAGGTATAAGTGATAGCGGTTCACAAGCAGAGGGTTACATGAATGGGGATTTAGATATAACAGAGGTTGCTGCACTTCTTGGAGCAGATGGATTTACAGGAGATAATCAAAATGGCGATGAAAAGGATATAAGATATATTTTTGATACAAATAACAATAGTCAAACATTTATGTTTTATGAATTAAATGCTGATGACAGTACTGTTTATCCACAAATAGGGGATAAAATATCTGCAAACTGGCTCAATACCGATGTAGACGGAACACAAACAGTAGGGGCTTATGCTAGTGAATCTAGTTCAGATGCAGCACTTGGTCCTTATTTTCCTGATGATCATTTAATGGATAATAGTAATTATGATACTAGCACATATGGTTCAGGAGAATATACTTTTAAGCAGTCTAGAAATGAAAGCCAAGATGATATGGTTAATAGGAAAAGTGCGGGGGCTTGTAAAAAAAGAGGAGGTAGATCTAGGTATTCTACAGGATGTATATCTACAAAAAAGAAAAGTATTGCTAGAAATTATAGAACACAAGCAGGTGCGATGGGAGATGTTCCATATGATTATGAACAAAATAATTTTTCAAATGCATATAATTCTTCTAAACTAACAGTTGTTTTAGTAGATAAAAGAAAAAAGTATATTGTAGCTAGAGCAAAAGATAAAAACTTGGACGGGCACTTTGAGTTAGATAATAATAGAATGCAAGCCACTCAATGCCGTGGTTGGGTACATTGGAAATCTCAAAATCTTTCTGCAACAGATGGAGGATACATTGCTCATTATGTAAGATCTTTAGGTGTACAATTTGAAGATTTAAAAGTACCACAAGAAATATGGGAAAAAACACAAGGTTTTAGAATATACTATGCAAATAGAGAACATCATGACAGACGTATTTTAGGACAAAATACATTAAATCCATATGCTACTACAGAAGATCCTATAGTACCTGCGTGTACTAATAGTATATCAGACTTTAGTGAAATATCTGATGAATCGTATGGACTTGACTCTTCATCTAAACAATCAAAAGAACACTGGTGGATTAATTTTCCTTATAATTTAGAAGAAACAGCATATGTTTTACCTAATCCAGCAGATGCTGGAATGACTTATGGGTATCAAGCATTAAGTTTTCATGACTTTTATTTAATGAGAGGCCATGGACCAAGTGGAAGTGGAGAAGCTAGAAAAAGTATTACCGCTGCTACACATTTAAAATTAGATTATATTGTAGAAAACATTGCTTTTAGTGGTCCTTATATGCCTCAAAATGTAGGTGATGGATATGCTGAGTGTCATAAAACTTATGGTAGTACTACATACGGTCCTGTAGTAAATGGAATGCAAACATCATTTAATTTTTACAGCCCGTCTCAATCTCAAGATCCTGCTGTGGGTATTTTTAATGGGGGTACAGATTCATTTAATTTATACCAATGGTTACAAACTTCAGGTACACATGTTGATCTTAATAGGCCTATTAAAGAAAGAGGTAAAACTTATTTAAATGGGGATAGTATATACAATGGAAAACAATTAGGTTTTGGACGTAAGACTTGGAATAACTTTGGAGAAAGTCATATATCTTTATTATTAAATGAAAAGTTTGGTACTTTACCAGCATTTAATTTACCAACAACATTACCTTGGATTGACCCAGAAGCTGCGTCCGATGCTTTTTTTGAACCTCATATTGGTAAAAATAATTTTCAACCTTTTCTGTATCAAGCTAATATGCATGCATTTAGATTAGATATGTATAATCCATTTGATAAACAAGATTTAGTATGGACAGGATATGAAGTAACAGGAGACGATTATGATTGGTTTAAGGTAGATGACATAGGTAACCCTATTGAAAATTTACCTGCTATAAACTATTTAACAAGTGATACATATGACAATGTAATAAATGCAGGAGGTCAACATCCTAGTTTACATGTTGGTAATATAGCTGGAGCAGCAAATCCTGATTATCCAAATTCTGAATTAAACAAACAAACTAATCCTCCTATAGAAGAGGGGGGTGTATTTGATTATACAGGAGGAGGGGAAACTTTTTATGCTCCTACAGATCAAGTAATGACTATTAAAGATTATATAAAAGTAGCTTCACAACCTGCATTAGATAAATTTAGAACAGGTCATATATTTGGGGGTGATACATTTATATCTAGACATGGTTATAGAAAAACAGGTAGATTAAATTTAGTTGATTTAGCAGGATCACCTATGAATGATGTAAGACGTAGAGATCTAAGATATATATATCATACAATTGTAGAGTCTACAGATAATATTAATTTTAGACATGTTGATAATCGAAAAGATTCTTATTTTCCAGGTACTCCTGCAAAAGATGTATTATTATTAAAAAATACAACAGACGGAACAGATGTGGATAACATGAAATACAATGAAGATTACTCATCTGTTAATAGTATTGGTTCTACAGTACCTCTCCCAATACAAATATCACAACCAACATCTTTTCCAAATAGAGTTATTAGAAGCGCAACATCAGATGACAGCACATTGTTAGATAACTATAGAATTTTTCTAGCATTACAATTTAAAGATTTACCTAAGAACAGAGGAGATTTATGGAAAATATCTGTCTTTAATAATTTACTATACTTTCATATGGAAGATAGTATTTTTAGAACTAAAGGTAAACAAACAATGCAAATGGCAGATCAGTCAGAAGCTTTTATTGGGAGTGGAGATTTATTTGCACAACCGCCAGAGGAGTTAAAACAAACAGAAGCTGGGTATGGTGGTACACAATCTCAGTTTGCTACCACGGTAGGAGACTTTGGTTATTTTTATGTAGATCAAAGAAATGCATCTGTTCATATGATAGCAGATCAAATATATGACATTTCTTCTGTAGGACTAGAAAAATGGTTTCAAACTAATTTACCGTATAAATTAAAAGTATTTGGAAAAGTTAATTATCCAGATAATCCATTAAGTTTTGGATTTACTTCGGTATATGATGAAATATATCAAAGAGTGTTGTTAACTAAAAGAGAACTTATTCCAAGTGCTTTATTTTTACAAGGATGGCAAAACTTTATAGATCAAAATGATACAGATCCGATAGGAATGATACAGTATATACCTGCAAATTCAACAGGTAACGCAAATGGTGTGTCAAATGCATCAGATCAATTTATTATTAAATTACCAGATATTGATCCAGATCCTAATTTCTTAGGAGAAGCTGGTGAACAAGATAATCCTTGGACTATATTACCAGTAGAAGATGAACCATACAGAGGTAATGGTAGAAATTATTTTCAAAGGGATGGATGGACTGCTTCTTATAGTCCAAAACTACAATCATGGATATCTTTTCATGATTATACTCCTTATTTATATACATACACATCTTCTGCTTTATACTCTTTTAAACAATTTCCAACTATGACAAGTAGAGGTAATGTACATTCAAATATTTGGAAACATAATTATACTTCAACTAAAGGTACTTATTATGGTAGAACCTATCCGTCAGAAATAGAAATAATACATAATGAAAATAAATTTGTAAATAAATTATTTTACAATTTTTGCTGGATCACAGACAGAACCAGCCAAGCTCAAGACTCTAATGATGATTATGGAGGATGTCCTCAATGCGGTATTGCAGGGGGATCCGACAATGCATATCCTGATGTTGACTATACTGCTAACCTGTTAACAACAAAAACACATGGTCCTGGATTTGATAAATTTGTATTATATAATTCACATCAGGCTTCTGGTGTAATAAATATAGAAGAACTTTTAAATGCAAGAAAAAATGGATGTGAATGGTGTATTAATAAATTTAGAGATTTAACAAGAGAGTCTTCACCTAATTTTTTAAGCGAAGGAAGAAATAATGATTTATATTATGCTTTACACACACCAAATATGTTTAGTGCTCAAATAGGAGGATTAGATGCTGAAGGAGAAGAATTAGATATAGGAGGAGTAATGGTAGATGGTGGTGGAAGTTTAATATCTACCCCGCCTAATCAATTACCATTGTGGATTATTTCTGATATGCATGAAACTTTTAACAATAGCGCTGTATATAGTAAAATTACAGCAATACCTAGACCAAGAAAATTTATAGACAAATGGTTAGCAATTCGTTTAATAACTAGTAATACTGCTAGTTTTTTAGTAAATTTGTACTCCACTGAAGTGGGTGCTCGTAAATTCCATAGACATGAACAGAATCAACAAAAATAAAAAAATGAGAAAACTCTACAGACGTGGAGGAAGAATAAAATATTATGCTAACGGTGGTATGTATGGTAACAATACTGTGCCAGGATCTATGATTCCTAATACTAATACTGCTAGCTATGAACAAGTTAATCAAGCTCAAATAGATGCTTCTAATCAGCAGTTAGCTCAAATTCAAGCTCAGCCTTGGCAGCAGAAATTTGCTCAACAGCAACAAGAAGGTTTAGCTGCTACGCAAGCTCTTAATCAATCTGCTACTAAAGGTTTAGGCATGCTTACTGATAGGTTAAGTGAGGGTAAAAATGTATTTGGTAAAAGTGCAGCTGACTTAGCTGCAAGCCAAGGTTTTACAGATACAGTTGTAGACGGTGTAGTTACTGAAACTGCAGCTGCTAAAGCAGGTAATTTAGCAGGTAATATTGGTACAGCTGGTATGGTTGCTGATTTTGCAGGACAAGGTTTGCAAAAAGTTTCTAGCGATGATGATGCTACTACAATGAATGTAGGTGAAACATCAGGTACAATGTTAAGCGGTGCAGGTAAAGGTGCAAGTATGGGAGCTACTATAGGTAGTATTGTTCCTGGAGTTGGTACAGCAATTGGTGCAGGAGTTGGTGCTACAATAGGAGCTGTTACTAGTGGTCTTAAGGGAAGAAAGGCTAGAAATGAAGCAAGAGAAATGGAGGAAGAAGAAGAAATGAAAAAAGCTCAAGCACAACAAGGAGCATTTGCAGGAGGATTACAAGGTAAAGAGTATTCTGGATCTAATATGGGACAGCTTAAACGAGGTGGATACAGAAATTTTTATATGGGGGGCGGTCCCCTAAATTACGCAAGCGAAGGTAATGTTAGAAAATTTATTGGGGGCGGGTATGATTTTGGCAACACGCCTAGTGGAAAAAGAGTAGAAATGGGAGGTACTGGAAATGCAAGATTAGCTCTTGATGTAGGAGGAATGTTTAATCCTATAGCTGGATTTGCTGCTGGGGCACTAGATGCAAATGATGCTCGTAAGTATTATCAAGAAGGTAATTATGGAGATGCTGCTAAATCTGCAGGAATGGCTGCTTTAGGGTTTATTCCTTGGGGAGGTTCTTGGGTTAAAGGAGGAATAAAAGGTATAAGTAAATTAGCTAAAACTCCTATAAAACCATTAATAAATAAAGCAAGTTCTTTTAAAGTTGCATCAACTACAAGTAAAACTGGACTTAAAGGTGGATTAAAAACAGATAAACATGTAACAAACACAAACGTTAACACGCCTTTAGTTACCTCACCATCTGGCCCATCTCAATCAGGACCAATAGTAGACCCTAACAATATGATGATGTTAGGATATAGACATGGAGGAGTTAAAAAATATGAAAACGGGGGAGGACAAGGAAACAATCCAGATTTATATACGTTGTCTGCTTCTGATGCAGCTTTTATTAATGCAAAAACAGGAGCAAGAGAAGGAGATCAAGCATATCAAAGTGGATCACTTACACTGCCAAATCTTATTAGTTCTGATAGACAAATTCCTAGCAACATTAAAAATTTAAATTTGCCTACACAATCTTCACAACCTAAACCAATTGATTTTAGAAATGTAGCAACTACTAGAGAAACTTTAATGAATGCGCCTGAAAATAACCGTCAAGCAAATTTAAATCAAAAGCTAGATCAAACTTTAGAACAAAGAAAAATAACTCCACCAGAGGGCATGGGATTTTTAGATAGTACACAATTAATTTTAGCAGGATTAGGGATGACTCCTGGGGTTGGTGTTATTCCCGATCTGATTAATGCTGGAATTTCAGGAGCAAGAGGAAAGTATGGAGATATGGGTATAAATTTAGCAGCTGCAACACCAGGTCTTGGATTAGCAGCAGGCCCAGCAGCAATAGGAAATAAAACCTATAACGCTTTAAAAACTGCTAAAAATTTTAAAAGTGCAGCACACATACCTAAAATAAAATTTGCAGATAAATTAAAAATGAACGTTGAGAATCAAATAGGTAGTCCTATATCTTTAGCTTCTATAGTAGGTAGAAGAATGGGAGGAACTAGACAGTTAGATGGGGGAGTAGCTAAACCATTACCAGGTGGAGCAACAGAATTTATTGGTAAAAAACATGAACAAGGTGGAATTAAATTAGACCCTATGACAGAAGTTGAGGGCGGAGAAACTATGGATAAAATAAAAGGAAGCGATTATTTCTTTTCTAGTTATTTAAAGCTGGGAGGAAAGTCTTTTGCGCAAAGACATAAAGATATATTAAAACAAGGCGGAAGTCAAGAAGAGTTAGATAGGTTAGCAGCTATACAAGAAAAAGCAGCTGGTAGATCTAAATACAATCTTGGAGGAGAAAGAACAAAATTTCAAAATGGAGGTCCAGATTTAACTCCAGAAGAACTAGCTAAATTACAAGAGTATGTAAAATCATTAGGTAGAGACGCAAATAGTTCATCTATACTAGATGATGCGACAAAAATACCAGCTGAACTTAAAGATATAAACCCTGCTTTATTTAATTTAGAAGGTTTTAGCATTGAAGATTTAAAAGATAGTGCTAATAAACTTGGATTAAGTCTTACAGATGCTGCTAATTTTATGCTTACTCCAAAAGGATATAGTTTTATAAAAGGAGTGTCTGAACAAGAGGCAAACATAATAATTGGTAATGCTAATTTTGCAACAAATAATCCTAGTTCTAGTGAAAATATAATTGATAATTCACAAAACGTAGTAGTAGATGAAGACAATCCTAATAACGCGTCTAATAAGAAAAAGAAATCTACATTTACAGGTTTATATAATAATGTAACAGATGCAGATATAGCAGATTATTTAGATGAGGCTGCTGCTATTACAGGACTAGATACGTTTGATCCTAGAAATAAAGAGCATGTAAAATTATTACAAACTAATTTAATGAATCCTTCAGAAGAGTTAAAAACATCATATCCTACTTATTTTAGTGGTAAAGAAACAGATATATTAGAAGGTGATTTAGGTGTTAACCAACAAGGTGTAGATAGTAAATTTGGTATAGACACATTAAATGCATTAAAACAATTTAGTGAATTAGAATCTAATGATGGAGATATATATAATGTTCTTCCAGGAGAGTATGATCCAACGATATATACTTTTAATCCTGAATTAGATCCAACAATAAATAAAGATCCTAATGATGAATATCAATATTACGAACCAGAAAATGAACCAATTGTAGAACCTGCATCTGAAGAAAATGAAAAAAATAAAGGAGGTGATTTATTAAAAAAATTAGGCAAAAGTGCTGTCCCAATTCTAGGAGCAGGGTTACAGTTATTACCTGCATATATGGCATTTAAAGAAAAGCCTGATTATATGAATGCTCCTGGACGTCTACCTACTACACATTTAGACAGAGTAAGGTTTAACGCAGAGAGAGAACAAAATGAAGGTAACTATAGAGGAATGGGCAGAATGATAGAACAAGCAGGTATGGGTCCTGCAGGTATTTCTGCTAAGATGGCATCATGGGGTAAGAAACAGGCACAAGACGTACAAATAGGAAGTGCAGAAGCAAGGGCTAATGCTCAAATACAGCAGCAAGAATCAGCATTAAATCAAGGTGCGCAAAAACAAAACATTGCAAACAGTATGCAAGTAGATCAGTTTAACAAAGCTGCAGATGCTGCTACTAAAGATCGTAAGTTAATGGCTGTACAAAATGCAGTACAAAGTATAGCAGGTATGGGATCTGATTACATGCAGTATAAAGCACAAGATGATTTAGCAAGAGCAATTGGAGGTCAAACACCTATACTAGATAATTTTTATATACATGAATTAGACTTTCAAAAAGCATATCCAGATATGGCCAATAAACAGGGTAGTCCAGAATATTCTGGAGCATTTGCATCATATCTTAAAAAAATACAAAATCCGACTAAGGCTAAAAAAAGAGGAGGATACAGAGAATTATATAAAAGAGGGGGTCGTAAAAAATTAAAAAAGTGTTAATATGGCAAACAGATACAGTAGATACGAATTAAAACCATATCAATCAATGTATGTTGATCCAGGCAAAGTAGCCGTGTCAACAATATTAAAGAAAAGATATGATGATAATAAACTTAATTATGATATGCTTAATAGAACCGTAGGATCTATGAACGTATTAGAAGGTGATGAGCAGTTAAAAGATAACATGATTAATAGTATAAACGGCCAGTTTGAAGACATTTCTGCAACAGGATCTTTTGAGCTTGCAGGTAATGCAGTGTCTAAAGCTACAACTGACTTTATGACTAATGAGGGATTAATAGCTGCTAGGCAATCATATGAAAATTATGATTTAGCAAAGAAAACTAAAGCAAAAATGAGAGAACTGGGCCATCAGGTTTTATTTGATCAAGAATTTGTAAGAGATGATCAAGGTAATTTAGTTAGAGATGAAAATGGACAACCTATGATGAGAGATATTGCTAGTATGCATAAATCTCATTACCAAGATCCAGAAACAGGAGAAATGGTTACAAGTGTATATGAACCTAAATTTGAACAACAACTTGGGTATGATGAAAAAATGACTGATCTTGTTGCTAATATATCTACAGATCCTGTGTTTCAAGAAATGGGACAACTGTTAAAAACAGGTACTCACCTTGGAAATAAAAAAGTAACTCGTATTGTAGACGGTTTAATGAGTACATATTTATCAACTGACGAGGGTATACAACAAATGAGAAAGTTAACTCAATTAGATATAAATCCTGAAACAGGTGAAACTTATACAGCACAAGAAGCGCAAGAAAAAGTTAAAAGTCAAATGATGTCTATTGCAGCTAAACAAGTTGGTAAAGGAAGTTATAGTTATCAAAAAAATCCATATTGGGTACAACAAGTAAATCCAAGTCTAGTAGCTACAACTTCTAGTAATGTAATGGAAAATAATAAATTGTTAACTCCTGCTAGTTTATTTGACACAAATGATGATGGCTCTTTTAAAGATACTGAAAGTGATAGTATTTGGGATGGAGTTTTAAAAGGTGCTGCTGCAGGTTATTTTATACCTGGTATAGGTACAGTGTTTGGTGGAATTACTGGTGGGATTGTAGATTGGTTTACTCCTGATGCAAAAATATTTGATGAAAGTGGTAATTATCAATTTAAAGATAGCACTTTTCAAGCAGCTATTAATAGATGTGGTGGAGATCCTAAATGTATGGGACAGGCTGCTGAAGATATGCAAGTGAGATATGATAATTTAGTTCAAGAGGTTGGAGGGGATGTTCAACTGCTATCTGAAGCACAATTATTAGCAGGTAGAGATGAATATATAGCTGATCTTTTAATGAGCAATCCAGAAGCTAGACAACAATTTAAAAGCGATAAAGAGTTTCTAGAACATATAACTAAAGAAATGGAAAATACTCAAGCTCAGGTATCTAAAGTATATCAAGGAGATATGGATTACGTTAAAAGTATGAATGATCCTAAATCAAAACATATTTATTTTACTCGTGGGGTACATGTTAGAAAAAAAGATGGTAGTTTTACTAACAATTTAAATGATGCTGTAGAGAGGTTGCATGAAATCCATGGTGTTTCAGAAGAGTCTATTTTTAATGCAATTAATAATGGGGATTATAATTGGTCTGGTACTATACAACAAGGTAATAGAGCAGGATCTAATTTAATAACTCTTAATGTAACAGATGGAAGTGATAGTAAAGCTATTCAAGTTGAAGTAGGTAATATAAATGAAGTTCAAGGTCTTTATAAACCTGCAGAAGAGCTTTATGAAATATCAACAAATGGTTTTCAAGGTCAAATGGAATATTTAGATTACTACGATCCTGTTGATCAATCACAAACAATAGGACAAGTAGAATATAAATATGATGTTTTAAGAAATGAAAAGGGAGAAAAAATAGGACCTCCTGGATATTACCCAGTTGTTACCTATATTAAAAAAGATAGTTCAGGTAAAATAATAGAAAGATATAAACCTGTACAAAAAGCAACTTTATTACAAGATTTGTATGATCAAGCTTATCAATCAGCTGTACAGAGTAATGTAAGCACAATGCCTACGGGAATATAAAACTAAAAACATATGTCGCAAGAACTAACTCAACAATTTGGATTTTCTCAAGATTTAGAAAAAGAAAAAAATAACAATGTCAATATTGATTCAGACGTTGTAATTTCTAATGAACCTGAAAAAGAACCTGAAGAAGACACTAGAACTGAGAAACAAAAATTAGAAGATGCACCTGTTGCTGAGGGAACGTATGATGCTACCTATCAAGGAATTCCATTATCTTTATATCAACGAGATCCTAGTGTACAATTTATAGGAAATACAGGAGTGTTTGATAAAAAAGAAGATTCTTATGCACCATTAAGACTAGAAGATACCTATGACATGAACGAGGTCAGAGGTCAAAGGCAAAAAACAATTGATAAATGGGGAAATGGTATAACAAAAGCTATAGGTAAAGTTGGTACAAATGTAATTGGGGGTGTTGTTGGAACCGTATATGGATTAGGTAGTTCTATAATAAATTTAGACGCTAGTAAAATATGGGATAATGAAATTATGAACGCTTTAGACAGTGCTAATGAGTGGATGGATGAAAAGCTTCCTAACTATTACACTAACTATGAAAGAGAAATGAGTGTATGGCAAAAATTAGGAACAGCTAATTTTTGGTCAGATCAATTTACAAATGGGTTAAGTTTTGTTGCAGGAGCTGCATTAACAGAATTAGCATTAACTGCTGCTACTGTTGGTACGGGTGGGGCTGCAGCAAGTGCACAAGCACTGTATACAGCAAGTTTAGGAGCTAGAGCAACACGAGTTTTAAAAGGTTTCAGTAAAGCAGGTAAAATGTTAGATAAAGCAGCAGACGCTACTAAAATAACATCTGCTATTAAAGGAGCAATTAGATCTGATAGGTTTTGGGAAACAGCAAAATTAGGAAGACAAATTCTTACAGGTGCTGGTTTTGAAGCTGGTGTAGAAGCTAGACAGTCATATGAGCACATGAAAGATACTCTTACTAAAAGTTACTTAAGACAAATAGAAGAAAAAGAAGGTAAGGCTAGAGATCTTACAATGGATGAAAAGCTTGATATAGAAAATAAAGCTAGAGCTCAAGCTAATGTAGTATTTGCAGGAAATCTAGCATTAGTTGGTGTAAGTAATATGATTATGATAGGAGGGCTATACGGTCCTGGAGCATCTTTAAAACAAGGTTATCAAAACGCAATGAATAAAATAGGCCTTGGAGCTAGACCTACAGTTATAGGAGCAGACGGTGCTGCAACAGCTGCATATAGAACAAGTAGAGTAGGCAAAGTATTAGGTTTAAGCGAAAAAAATGCTTTAAGATTAAGTAAAGCAAGCTCTAGAGTAAAAGCAGTAGCTCTTCCTGCTATGTATGAAGGGTTTGTAGAAGAGGGTGGACAATCAGTGTTGTCTGAAACCATGTATGAATATACATTAGCCAAGCACGGTATACAAGGTAAAGAAGGTACAGCTGATATATTAGATTCTATTAATAGAGGTTATATTAAAACATTTAAAGATCCTAACGGTCAAACAGAAGTTATGTTAGGATTAATGTTAGGTACATTAGGATTGCCAGGAAAAGCATTTAACAACGGTTCTTGGACTGCAGCAGGTAGTAGATTAGAAGGTGTTAGAATGAAAGAACAATTTCAAGATTTATCTGCAGCTTATTATAATAAACACGGAAAAAGTTTATTAACTAGTTTAAAATCTTATTCAGATTTTTATACAGAGCAACAAGAATTACAATCTTTAATGGACAAACATTTAGCAGATGATAATATAGCTGAATATAAAAATGTACAAAATGATAAATTTTTTGCTTATGTAAAAGCTAAGGTAATGACAGGCCAGTTTGCAGATATAGCATCAGAAGCAAATCAAATTAGAGAAATGTCTGATGCAGAATTTATAGAATACTTTGGTTATAAAGAAAGTGATTTTGCAAATTCAGCGGAAGTACAAGCTAGAAAAGATAAAATGGCCGACTCTGTTATTAGAAGAGCAACTAAGGTACAACAAGCTTTTAAAGATGTAGATGGTATTTTAAAACTAACAGATGATCAAAAATGGACTGATGAAAAAGCTTCTGCGTTAAGAGAAAGAATGGCTCATAGATTAGCTTCTATAGATTTATTGTCTGAACGAGAGGCTTCTATGATTAATCAAATTGCAGAGTTAACAGGAGGAACAGTTAATGAATCTACAGATACAAAAAATAAAGGAGCTGCAAGAAGTATTACATACATAGATGCAAATGGTAAAGAACAAACATTTACTGTAGGAGACTTTAGTAAAGAAAGTGCAAAACAATATTTAAAAGAAGTACAGGATCTATTAAGCAAAAAAGATTCTGAATTAGTATTACCTCCTGGAGTTACTGATGTAAAACAATATAGAACATTTTTAGAAAAACAAGCAGAGTCTACTAAGCAATTTTTAGGTTTAAGTGATGCATCAGGAGATCAAAGCGCCTCACCATTTTTAGATGCAAGAGAAGAAGAAGCTTTAATTGCAAGATTAAACGAGCAATTATCAACTCTTTCAAAAGACGACCCTAAAGCAGAAATGAAAAAAGAAAAGATTATACAATTGTTTAAAGATATTAGACATGTAAGATCTAGAAGAGAGCAGTTTATTAAAGAGTTTAACCGAGCTAGGTTAAACCCAAAACAATCAATGCAAGATATATACGATCAAATAGAAAAATTTGTAGATGATGTTGAGAGTGAAACAGCTAAAAATAATATAGAAAACTTAGAAGCTAGAAAATTATTTGAAGAGTTTGGTACAAAAGCTAAATTTAGAGTTGGAGATAAATGGTATAGATTTGACTCTAGTGGTAACTTATTAGAAGAAGGAACAGAAAATGTAGTAGATTCTTCTATTTTAAAAAACTTAGGAGGTAGAGATGAAAACATAGTTACTGATTCACAAGCTAAAGCTAAAAAACTTTTAGCAGCTATAGATGAATTAAAAGGAGAAAAAGGAAAAAGAGTAGAAAAGTTAGCACAAGATATTGCAGAACTAGAAAATGAAATTTTAGAACTTATAGGGAAACTTCCTAAAGAAGGAGAAAACGTTGAAATAAAAGAAGTTAAAGAAGCTCATGATAAGATTATGGACCAGATAGAAACTGGAGAGAATCTTATAGAAGAACTTAAAAATGAACAACAAGGAATAACTGACCAGATAGATTACTTAACTGAGTTAGTAATGGTTCATTATAATCCAAGAACAAAACAATTTGATTCTGATATAATACAACAGTATAAAGGAGAAAATCAAATGTTAATTTTAAAAGCTTTAGAATTAGGTGTGCCTATTGAAAGCTCTGATAGAATAGAACGTCTTAGTGAAATTGAATATGAAATAACTAGATTAGAAGAACAGGTAGGAATATTACAACAAGAAGAAGAAAGTGATATTAGAAATGAACAAATAGCAGGGTTACAGGTTGAACAGCAAATATTATTAGAAGAAGCTCAAAATATAACTTCTTTACCTGAAATTACTACAAGAGAAGATAGAGATGCGGCTTCAGCTATTGCTCAAGAATTAAAAACTTCTATTGATGAGTATGCATCAGTTACAAATGAAAACATAAAGACTTTAAATTTAAAGCTTGGCGAGTTACAAGATCATAAAAATGTTTTAGAAAAAATGATTTTTGATCGTATGAAAGAGATTAAAAGCTCAGGATTAAAAGACAGTAAAGCAAATAATTTTAATGATTTATACAAAGAAACTATTCAAGACATAGAAGCTTTTGTTCAGGGGATAGAAAACAAAGAGCGTCAAATGAAAGAAACTGGACAGATTCCAGAAGGCTATGAATTTATAGGAGACGCATTAAGAGTAGAGTTACAAATTCTTACAGGAACAGGACAAAAGAATTACAATCTAGATGGGGTTAAATTACGAGGCATGCAACAAGACATGCTTGATGAACAAAACTATCCAAACCAAGGAGGAGGTGTAGTAAACTATGAAGGATTACCAACTTATCAAAAGTTTAAAATTTACAGACAAAATAATCCAAACTCTTTTGAAAAAATAGGAGAATTCTTTAAAAAGTTAGACAAGGCTGAAAAAGCTTTTTCTGATTCTAGATTATTAAACCAACATCTTAAAGCTACCAATGAAGAAATTGATGAGATTAATGGTATTTTAAATGAATATCAAATACAAAGAGAAGATGGAGATGTAGATCAGCAATTAGAAAATGCACAATTACTAATTAATGCTGCAGAGTATATGAATGCGGTAGATGAAATCCTGGCTAAGTTAGCAGCGCTAGAAGCTAAAGTAATTTCTCCTACAAGTACTAGTAGCACGTCTGCAAATAAACCTTCTAATCCAAAAGGTCCAGGTAGAAACTATAACATGCAAGCAGATGACATGTCAAAAAATAATCCATTTTTATTTAAACCTGATATTTCTAGTCCTGGTTATTATAAAACGGCTGGTGACATGAAAACAGCAATAGATAATTTAACAGAGTTATCTATAGTAGATGGTAATGGGGATATTATTTTAAATGAAAATCAAGAAGCTACTATGAGAGAGGGGCTATCTCTTGATGAGCAAAATAAATGGAAAGCATCTAGAGATCAACTTATTTGGTTCCAAGCTACGTCTAAGTTTATTCCTATGTCAAAAACTAAGTTAATGGCTGTGCATAGTAATAACATACCTGCAGATTTAGCTAATGACTTAAAAGGAGTATTTTTTAATTACGATCAGAAAAAGTATATGGATAGCAGTCATACTGATCCTAATACAACAGACATCAAATTAGTTTTAACTGATAAAACAGGTAAGCCTATAAGAGTAAATGCAAAAGGAAATAAACCTAAACAAGGAGAACCTTCTTATATTGTATACACATCTATGATGGGATCTACTTTAAAAAACAGAAAGGGTAAAGATAGGTTTACAAATGAGGCAGGAATAAATGTAGAAAATGCAGTTAATGAATATCAAGCTGATAGAAATAGTATATTAAACTCTAGCACTCCTAAACTATTAAGTATAACAGGATTAAGCGCAGGTCTTCCTAATGTAATAAATACAAAAGAAGACGGCAGTAAAAGATTAGCTCCTATTAAAGGTAGAGTTATAGGGTCTAGAGGTAAAAAAGGAACTAAAGATGTTGTTATAGATCTTACAACTAAAAATTTAGAAGACGGGGATAAAGTATACTCTGAGATAACAATGAATGGGATAACATATAGAGTACCGTTTGCAGGTATGGCTTTTACAGTAACCTCTTCAGGAAACTTAGCGCCTTTACACCATAGAAAAATAAATGCTAAAGAGTCACAAAACATTATTAATTTGTTACGTATGGTACAAATTAGGTATGAAGCTCTTAAACAAGACCCTGCAAATGCTAAGAAGTCTGAAAAACAATTAAGACAAGAAGCAGCTATATTAGAAGTAGATGGTAAAAATTTATTTGTCTTTAAGATGTTAAAAGACATGGTTTACTATGGTACGGGAACAGAAAACCAGCTAGCGGAAGATCAATCAACCAGGGTAGATTTTTATGATACAGGTAAAGGATACCAAATAGGAGATCAATTTATCAGCTATCAAGATATACTAGATAATAATACATCTAAGTTTAATGAGTTTTTACAAAATAAACTGATTAATGTTAATATGACCAGTTTAAAAAACAAAAAAGGCAAAGCATCATCTACTACGCCTTTTTACATGCCTTTTTATAAAGAAACTGGAGTAAATACTTTTGAATTAGATGACAGTGTGCAGTATAAATGGGATAATTACGAACAATATTTATTAGAAGCTAGAGAAGATGCTGCATTTGAACCTCCTTTACAAACAAATTTACCTTTGATGAATAATCTAAGTTATGTTACACCACAATATAATTTTAGATATTTAAAATTTGATATGCCTGGAAGAGGTAAAAAAGCAGGTAGAGTTTATAACGGACAGGCAGAACCACAAGCTCCTGAAAATGTAATCTATACTGATTTACAAAAAAATCAAATACAAAAATATGAACAAATATTAAATGCCGCTAAAGAAGGTAGAGGTATAGAAATAGAACTGGTAGAAGGCTTTAGTCAAACTGTAGATTCTAAATATGCTATAAATTTAGATTATGATTTTAATTTATATCAAGGAAAAACACCTCCTGTTTCAGATCAAGAGTATTTAGATACACTACTGGAATATTTAGAAGAGTATAAAACTACTTCTAGGGCTAATGGATTTAGTGACTTTGCATTTAATAAGTTTAATAAAAGAGATGAAAAGAATTTAGAAGCTGTAGTTGAAGGAACAACGCCACAGCAGGTTGAAGAAAACCAAAAAGAAGTAGAAGACGTTATAGATCAACAACAAAAAGAAATTGATGATTCTATACAAATGGCAGAAGACGCTATAGAAGGGCCTGTACAAGATTTAGGAAGCATTCCAGTTATAGATGAATCTCAGGCAGAAACAGATCAAACAGTTTCAGATGTGTTATCTAAACCTTTAGAGTCAGATGATGTACAAAATGAAATAGATAATGTAAATGACAACCAAGATGATTTGTTTGATGATGAAGAGATAAACATGGTCATCAACCAAATGAATCAAAATGACAGTAATATTAATAGTGTAGTATCTGAAACGCAAGGTATAACTAAAGAAGAGTTAGATACAATTAAAAAAATGTTACCGTGGAATAAATTTGAATTTGTATCGGATTACATAGAAAGTAAAACTCCATTTGTTATAGGACAAGTAAAAGGTTTTGGTAAAACTGTAATATCTGAACTAGCTATTGGGGGTACTACTTATCACGAAGGGTTTCACCAGGTATCTTATTTCTTACTTAATCAGCCTACAAGAGATCAAATGTACAATGAAGTGCGAGCTAAAAAAGGAACTTTTACAGATTATAAAGGTAATCTTGTTTCTTTCTCTAAGGCAACAGATAAGCAAGCAGAAGAGTATTTAGCAGAAGAATTTAGAAAATGGGTACTAAGTGATGGAACATACAAAAAAGACACATACAGCCAACCTAAAGGATTTTTCTCAAGGTTATTTGACCGACTAAGAAACTTTTTTAGAGCAATGTTTGGGTTAGACACTCGTCTACAACCTGATTCAAAGATGGCAACTGTTGCAACTATTTTTAATAAAATAAAAGCAGGAGGATTTGCTAATGCTACTATGCCTAATAATATTGGGAAAGTACAAGAAATTAATATGGCTCTTTTAAAAAACAATAACAGTCCAGAAAGTTCTAGATTTTCTGCTGATATGATGAGCTCATTTAGTAGACACTTTGGTAATGTTCTTTTTGATGACCCTGTACGTGGATTAAACTTGTCTGATTTAGAAATGTTGTCAGATAAAAATAGATCTGAAGAATACAATAAAAGACTGGTTAGAGCATATAAAACTGCATTTAGTACTTTATATAATGAACTTGGAGCTAAAATTGTTGCTGCTACAAATCTAGCTAAGAAAACAACAGATCCAAAAAAGGTAAAAGCATACGAAACAATGGCACAGCAAGCTGCTAAGTCTAGATTGTTTTTAAATGGGGGTAGAATTAAAAATGTAAGAGATGGTAATATTAAATCTTTCCAAGAAGTACATAGACAATTTTTATTATCATTAGGAATTGATACATCATTAAAGGTAGAAAAAGAAGAAAACTTAAAAGATGGGAAAAGCGATCCATTTAATATATTAGAATCTATGCAGTTTTCAGCTGCAGGCAATGCACATCCATACATTAAACTTTTATTAGGTACTCTTCCTAATTTTAGTAAAACCACAGTTACGGGAGTAGAAGGAATTGTAGATTCAAATTATGCTATGAACTTTGTACAAGACAGGCTAGCTGGTATATCAAATCCTACACAACAAGTAGAAGAGCTAAAAAGATTGTCTGCTAAACATCCTTGGTTAAACACTCTTATTAAACGATTGGGCTCCTTAGATGAAAACAGTTCATTTGATCAAATGAAACTTAGTAACATGTTTGCACAGCAAATGAATAAAACTAAAAATACATTTGACTCTTTCTTATTAGATACAAATGGTAATTTTTATAGTGTCGACCCTAATGCAAATCAATTAAAGAATATTATTATAACTCCTTGGAAAAATAATTTAAAAAATTCTAATATAAAAGATAAAGACGGTAGGCTTTTAGTAAATATAGAAGAAGGACAATTAAAAATTAATTTAGATTATAAGCCAAATTTAGGAGTAATAAAAAATGTTAGCTTAAGCAACATAAATAAAAAATCCACGGTAAGAGCTGCAGTTTTAAATAACCCTGAAACAGTATTAAGATTATTTGAAGAATTTGGTTTTGAATTTGCAGATAAAAACGCTATGCTAACATCAACAAAAACTATAGATGGTAAATCTGTAAAAGAAATTATGAGGGACTCAGCAAGCTGGTTGTTATCAGAGTTGCCAAAAGGTAACTTAGGTGCAGATCTATTTGCTAAAGAAACATTAGACGCGCAAACAAGACTTGGTAATTTATTAAAAGTAGAAATGCTTTTTAACGATAAGATAGTTGAACCAAAACATTTAAATGCAGAAGGTAAACCTGTTTATGGAATCACATTAAATAATTATATGAGTATGATTTCTAATAAACTAAACAAAGGTGCTTTATTACCACACTTTCAAAATAATCCGTATGTTGCGAATTCAGCAGTTTTAAGAGCACTGTCTGAAAACCCTAATTTAAAGATAGACATGCATGTTATTGAAGGCTTAAGAATAGACAGGGCTGGAGATCAAGGATTACATACCTCACATTTAACATATGAAGATAGAGCTGCAGTATATATAAACTCTGTTTTAAATGGTGTTATCCCAATATTAAGAACAGCAGATGCTAAAACAGAATATGGTGTAAGATTACCTATTGAGCAGTTTAATGATGCAATAGATGCTAAAGGACAATTGTTAGGATACTTTATAGACGAATTAAATACAGCAGTACAATTTAGAACTAAAGGTGTAGGTAAAGATATTAAAGATTATAAAGATAAAGCTGGGGAACTACGTGTGTTTAATCATATAGTTAGATCTAGACTAAACTTATCTGAGATTTCAGATTTAGATGCTGCATTAGCAGGTAATATACCAGTTGGGCAATTTATAGCAAAACATGAGAATACCTTAATTAGAGCTATTATACAATATTTAAATGATCAAAGTAAAAAGAATAAAACTTTGATGTTAACTAATAAAATTATTAGCAAAGGAAAAGGAAACACATTTGTTAATAATGGTTTAGATTATCAAACTATATCTGAAATTTTAGGTAGCAAAAATGTATCTAAAACAACTTTAACTGATTCACAAGTAAACGACATTGCACATGCTTTTACCTTAAGAACTTTTATAGGTAATGTAGAACAACTAAAACTTTTCTTTGGTGATGTAGCGCAGTATAAAGATCTATACAAAAGAACTAAACTTGCATCTGGTACAAAAAAATTCCCTAGAACTGATGAATTAATGAATTCTTGGTTAAACAGTAATGAAGTAGAAACTAGTGAAGATATAAAAGAAGAATACGGAGATCACAATAAAAACTATACAGGTCAAGCTAATATAATGGTTTATGGAGATCCTGTATCAGAAAGTGTGTATTGGAGAGAATATGCTGAATATTTAGGGGAGGACATATCTAATCTATATAGAAACATAGAAGAGGCAGATGCTAATGCATTTGCTAACATACATTTCTATAGAGAACTTATGATGAGAATTGGTGATTGGACGGGTAAACAAGAAAATCTATTTAAAAAGGCAATGTTAGGACAGGAACTTACAAGAGAAGAACTTACCTCATTCCCAACACTAAAGCCTCAAGGATTTGGACCTGCAATATCCCCATTAAAACAAATGGTAGGATTAAAACTATCTTTAACTCCTATTTTTCCACAGATGACTAGAATAAATGGAAAGGATACTGCATTAAAAGGACTGTTAAAAAACATGTATGAAACTAATACAGACATGGTTATGCATCCTACAGCAGCAAAAGTGGGAAGTAGAGTAAGTTTAGATACAGGAAACGCACCTGCATTTTATAATGAAAATGGGGGTATAAACTCAATTGATCCTGATTTACACACAGTTATAGATTTATCTTATTTTGGGATACAAGTAGATATTAACAAAGAGTTTAAAGGTAAAGTTACTTTAGGTACGCAGTCTAGAACACATATACTTGCTAATCTGTATGAAGGAGGAATGCCAGTAGATTATGAAGGAGATACAAAAACTTGGGCAGGTTTAACTGAAGAACAAAAGAAATCTAAATCTGAAGTACATAAAAATGCATCAGATTATTTAGATGCAGTTAATGAAATAACACGAAGAAGTAGAGAAAATTTATTAAAAAGATTTAATCTAGAACAAACTACTAAGAACGGGGAAACAAGCTATAAACTAAAAGATGGTAACATGCAAAAGTTTGCTGATATGATCCGTGATGAAATAGCTAAAAGAAATTATCCAGAAAATGTAGCTGCAGGTATTGAGTCTTTATTAAATCAGCCTGACGGGGACAAAAAGGTGTTTGATTTAATTGTAAATAAAAATAGAATTGAAAATTTATTGTTTTCTTTAATATCTAATAATACTATTACACAAAAAGTAACAGGTGAAAATGCAGTACAGGTATCCTCTTTAGGATCAGAAACTGCAATTGGAAAAGAACAAGTTGTTAGGGTTGTAAAAGAAGGAAAATTACAATCTTCAGGAGCAACAGGTTTAAAATTTTACCGTAAAAAAGACCGTAGAAATAAAGACTCAGAAACTCTTGGTATGGAGGTATACCTACCACACTACTTTAAAGAACTCTTAGGTAAAAATTTAGAAATAAGACAGGACGGTATATACAATGAAAGAGGAAAGAAAATAGGAGACTCTAATTTATTAGAATTAATAGGATTCCGTATACCTACAGATGGGTTGCACTCTATAGACTTTATGACTATTAAAGGCTTTTTACCTGCAGAAGCTGGGGCTCAAATTATGGTCCCTTCTGAGCTTGTTGTAAAAGCAGGGTCTGATTTTGATATTGATAAATTAACATTATATCTTCCATCTTATACAGTTAAAGATGGAATGATAACAAAAAGAGAGTTTATAAATGCAGATACAAATACCAAAGAAGGTATGGCAGTATACTATAATGCTGTGTATGGTCCATTTAACAACTTTTGGAGCAAGTTAAATAAAGATTTAATCGTTGCACAGGAACAAGAATTAGGAAGCACAGAAGCAGCTGTAAATAATTTGTTAATGGCTATTTTTAGAGAGAATCCTAATATAGCAGGTGATAAGTTATACGATTATTCAGATGCAGAAATAGAAGTATTGTTTAGTAGATTTAGAAAACTTGCAAGTAACCCTGACAAAGATCGTGCAGATCGTGTAGAAGACGTTATAAAAGAGTTTAATAAATTAAAAAAGAAAGCAAATAAAATACCTTCATTAGATGAATTTTTTGCAGAAAATAAAGGTAAAAATCCTACAGAGTTAAATCACATCGGAGCTGTACAAAACAGAATGATTGATTTAAAAACAAAAATATTATCTAATTCTAGATCTTATAATCAATTACTTAATCCTATTGGAACTAGGGTAATACTAGATATAAGAGATGAGCTAGGAATAAAAGAAAGAGACGTTACATACGCAGATCTAATATCATATCCACATATCTTTAATATCACAAAGGATTTCCAATCAGGAAAGAATGGTTTGGGTATAGCCGCTACCAATGCTACACACATAGTAAAATCACAGCAGGCAGGGCTATATCTCAGACCAAACACTGAGATAGACGGAGTAAAAAAGTTTAGCAAATTAGGTATAAACTTAGAAGGTTTTGGGGGACTAACAGGAAATCCAATTAGATTAGACAGGATATACGATGTTAATGGAGAGCACAGAATAACTGAAATTGCATCTGAATTATTGAATGTTTTTGCAGATGCATCAGAAGACCCTATTGTAGCTGACTTAAACCTTGTTCCTGAAGTTGGAAATGCGCTTATGTTTTTATTAAGATCAGGAGTCCCAGTAAGAAATGCTGTCTTTTTAATTAATCAGCCAATTGTAAAAGATTACATTAAAGCACTTAATGTAAATAAAAGTAAAATACAAATGGTTAAAAATAGCCCAATGTCTAAAAAGGTTATACTTAACGCTGTATTAAATTTATACAGTCCTAATAAACCACAAACTAACAGACAAGACAAACTATTTAATGCAGAGCAGTTAAAAGAAATGTCTCAAAAAACAAAAACCGAACTGGTAAAAGAAAATCTAGCACAAGATCAACAACAAATACTAGAAGATTTTGTATTGTATGATGCAATTGGGGGACAGTTAACAGCTTTAACTTTAGCAACCTCTTTTGATACAAAACAACCAAAAGGTAGAAATCATGCTCGATTAATACTAGAACAGTACGATCAAGTTAAAGCAGACAATACATTTGGGAACATAGATAATTTAATATTAAGAACACATTTAAATGAATTCTATTTAACCCATGAAGCAGCATCAAAACAGTTTAACTCTATGTTCTTAACAGACCGTGCGGGGCCTAGAGCTGTTGGTCAACTAGATGCTATCTTTGAAATATTTTCTAATAATAAATTACCATTAAGTGATGCTAATAGATTAGCTGTTATGAATGAAGCAGAAAATGAATTAGTTATTGCTGCCTTATTATCACATAAGTTTGATGGTGTTAAATTAGGAGACAAAGCAGAACAATTATTTTTAGGGGAAAACACAGCTGCAAAAAGAATAGCGCAATTACAAAAAGAGTACCCAAACAATAGTTTTGTACAATCTTTATTGCCGTCCATAGAAAAAGTAAGAACAGGACCATTAAGAGGTACAGATAATATAAAAGTATATACTAGAGTTTTAAATAACTATGAAGCTAACTTAATGAGAGATTCTTTCTTAGAGTTACCAGAAGCAGATCAAAACATGTTAGTGGACCATGCAATCTTACAATCGGGTATGTCTTTAACTAATATGAGTTACTTACATTTATTACCTACAGAAAAGTTTACAGAACGTGCAGTTCAAATAGTTAATAAGCTAAAACCTGGTAGCACAGATGTAATTAATTTCTTTGATAATTTCTTTAGAAACAATTGGCATAATTCTAGAATTGTTCCAAGATTACCTCGAAGTAAGTATACAATACAATCAAAAAATATTTTTCCTAAAATAAAATCTGCAGATCCTACTAGCGGGTTCCCATATGTATCTGTTATTACAGATGCTGTAGAAACACAGGAAGCAGAAGAGTTAAAAGCTAAAGGATTACCAGTTCCTAAAACAACATTGTTATTTAAAAAGTCTTTAAATCAAAATAGCAAAAGTGATTATGCATCATATGAAATAGTAGATAAATTAGGAAATGGGTTAAACTTAAAAGAATACCCTACAGATCCTAATGAAAAATCTATACTTGATAAAAACAATTTACGATATACTCAAACACAAGATGTATTTAGTAAACAAATTATTTCTCCTATAGGTACTACATTTTCTAAATTTGAATTAGCTCAAATTGCAAAGGGCGCAGTTAAAAATATAAGTGTTCCTGCAGGATCTTTTAAAAGCGGTAAAGTGTATGTGTTACCAGATAACACTAAGATACATTTAAAACTGGTTGATGAAATACAATACAAAGGTTTGGATAGTGCAGAAGAATTAGATAACTTTGCAAGGAATGAAGGGTATGACAGTTGGGATAAATTATTACCTAAAATAAAATCAGGTAAAAATAAAATACCATCTTCTTGGTTAGACAGCAGTAAAAATCAAAAGTTAAGTGTTTATGAAGTTGTTGGGGTTGATGCAAAAGAAAACATTAATGCTGAAGAGGATTACAAAAAAGTTGTAAACATACAACATGTAAGACCTGAGATCTATGAAGGTGAAGATGGGGCTGCTATTGTAGAAGAACAACTAAGAAAAGATATACAACAACAAATTAAAAATGGTAAGAGAAGCTTTCAAACAAAACTTTTACCAGGTACAGGTGAAATGGCTGTAAATATATTGATGCAAGAACAAACACGACTTAATAATATAAATCAATCTTTATCAATTAAAGTAGGAGTACCAGGTGGTAAACTTTTAAATGATTTAACTAGTGAAGAAAAAATGAGATTGGGAATACTAAGAAGACAGCTAAGAAAAAGAAGAAATGTTACAATAGTAGGAACTACTGCTATAAATCCTATAGCAAACACACTAAAAATAAATCCAAAAGAAATAGCAGAACGAATAGCAATTGAGAAAAAAACAACTTGTAAATAATGGCATGTAACGTAGTAAAAAATATAGATGGGAGTGTATCACAAGTATACGCAAACAATGGTAGTCCTTCTAACCTGTTTAATGATCTAGTTTCTAGACTGGGCAGCAAAGAAGAAGCGCATAAAGTATGGCTTGAGACTCAAACAAAAGCATTTAAAAATAAATTTGAAGATGTTTTAGATGAGAATGGGGAACCGTACATAGAAAGTGTCGAGTCTGTTATGGAGACTTTACCTAAACCTGAAGTAAATATTTATAATCAGCAAGAAACAGATCCCGTTATAGAAGATGCAAATAAAGAGTTAAATGAAAGAATGAAAGACTTTTTACTCGAATTTGGATTTACTACAAAGGTTGTAGACAGCCTTACAGATCGTGCAGGTAATAACATTTCAGGAGTTGCTAAATTAGATACGTTATTAAAAACTGTTCAAGTTGTAAGAGGTAAAGCAGATATAACTACATTACCTGAAGAAGCATCACATTTATTTGTCGAACTGTTAAAGGCTAAAGATAGTCCTTTATACCAATCTATGCTAAGAAGTATAGATAAGTACGACATGTTAAAGAAAGTAACTAATGAGTATTCTTCTAATCCTTTATATCAAAACGAGGACGGTTCTCCTAATCAGTCTAAACTAAGAGACGAAGCAATAGGAAAACTAATAGCAGCTGAAGTTGTTAACACACACTCTTCTGCAGAAAGTAAGCCAAACATATCTAGATTTGGTAGATGGTTTCAAAAAGTATTAAATGCAATTAAGAAATTTTTTGGGGGAGAGAATAATCCATTTTTAGCAGCTGCGGAAAATATGTTGCTAGAAAGTAAAACAACATATAAAGATGCCGTGGAAGAGATTGGGGACGTTGAAATGTTACAACAAGAAGAAACAAATGAAACAGAAACTCCACAAGAAAAGGTAACTAACAGTCTAAAAGAAGATCATAAAAACTTAGTTATAAAAGAATGGATACAAGAAGAGGATGGTAAACTGCCTAGACAATTAGAGGTTATAGAAGAGTTTTCTGAAGGTAAAAAACTGAAAAGATATAAATTTACTAAAAACGGAGTAGAATATATTATTAGTAATCGTGTTACAGATAAAAGTACTAGAGATTTTGTTAGACAAAAAGGTAAACAAAGAGCTTTAGAAATATCTAACCTAGAAAGAAGTCAACATTTAAGAAAAAATGGTATTAGAATACATAATGCTGCACAGCAGTTAATGAATTTTTATGGAAGTAAAAGTGATTTAATAGATGTTATAGATGTAGATGGTGTAGGAACAAAAACTTTAGAACAAATTCGAGCTGAAGCTAATATGACTAGAAGACACTTTGAGATATTTAAAACAGGTGTAAGAAATCATATTAAACAAATAGAGATCCAACAAAAAAAGATTGGTGAAGGAAAAGCTAATTTACTTACTGAGTTAAGAATTGTAAATCCTCACAGTAAAATGGCGGGGCTGACAGGCGTAGCAGGAACTATAGATGCTGCTGTTGTATATTCAGACGCTAGTATGGATCTACTTGATTGGAAAACAATATCTCCATCTAGTTATTATACAGATAAAGGAAAAATAGATAAAAATCCTTTTAGACAAAAAATGGATAGCTATAACACACAGATTAGTACTTATATGAATATGTTACAAGAGGTTCATAAAGTTGAAAAGTTTAATAGAACAAGAATCATACCAATCCATGTAGAATTTGCAAAAACAGTTGCTAAAAACTTTACTAATAACCTTGTTAAGTTTGAAATGGCGCATACAAATCCAGAATTCTTAAGATCTATTGCTGTAGCTTTAGAAAAAACAGATTATGAAGAACTAGACGAGCTAGTAAACAAATTAGATAATCAAATTAAAAGATTAAAAACTCAACAAAGAAATATAAAAGCTAAAAGAACAGACTTTGCTAAGCTGCAAGCTCGTATAGAGATCCTAGAAGATGGTATGCAAGAACTTGTTGTAAAAGGAGACATAAAAAGTTTAATAGATAAAGTTGCACAAAGAATTAGTTTGGTTACATCTGGTGTAGGTATACAAGATGTAAATCATCCAGACTACCTAGATGAAAATGACTTAAAGTCTATATATGAAGATTTTGTATTGTTTAAAGGTATTACAGATAAAACAATAAAGTATTTTGATGATAAACTTAAAAACTCTAAAAATAAAGAAGAAGCAAGAAATTATCAAGACGCTTTTAATGCTGCTTCAACTATTGTAAATAATAATTTACAACGTGTTAGAGATGCATGGATGCAAAAAATTACTACAAAAGCACAACGTGATGATATAGATTTATCAGAAACTCCTAAAACTACAGGATGGTTAAGTAAGAATTTTACAACTATGGATGTATTCCCACATCCAGCATTTAGAGCTGCATATAAAAAAATCTATCAATCTTTTAATAAAACAAAAGCAGTTACAGATGGTATATATGAAGAAATACAAGATATTACATTTGGACCTAAAGATAAGAATGGTAAAAGAAATGGAGGGTTAAACAAGTGGGCTAAAGACAATGGGATGACTTTAACAGAAGCTTTTAGAGATGTACTAATAGAAGAAACTAAAAATGAAAAAGATGAAACTATTTTTAAAACTTTAGTTCCTATGTTTTCTAAAGATTTTAGAGATCAAATTAAAACAAAACAGGAAAAGGGAGATGAAGTTTGGATGAAAGAAAACTTTAAAATTAAAGAAGGCGCTAGAAAAAAATTCAATCAAATGAGAAAAAATATGATTGCGCGAGAAGAGTTTTTACATCCAGATCTAAGAGAATACAACGACAAAGGTAAATTAGTTGTTAAACCTTCTAAAAATATGGCTATAAGAAAAGCAAATATTAAAAGGTGGGATGAAAAATACAACGTTTTTGATCCTTTATATGGTAAAGCTTGGTTAAATCAATACTGGGGAATGTTTTTAGAACCTAAAAATCCTCAAGACAATTATTCTGAAAAATTTAAACGTATAGCAGCTAATAAACCTGTGTTAGATTATTACAATAAGTATAGAGAAACTATAGAAAATATGAGCAATCAAGCTAATATTAATATAGGACCAAACTTTATAGCTAATGTAAAAGACGACATGATGGAATCTTTATTAAATAATGGATTAGGATTTAAAGGAATGAATGAAATGGCTGATGCCCTGTCGAGAAGTTTTATGATTAAAGAAGAAACAGAAACAATGGGTGTGTTTAATTATAACAATGACGGCTCAATGATAAGTCAAATACCTTTACCATATTTAAATGATTTAACAAATAGTCATGGAGAGGTAGCTGCTGGAATGAAATCCACAGATCTATCTAAGTCTTTATATTTATTAGCAACAAGTCTTTATAATCATAAACACATGGGAGAAATAGAATCTTATGTTATGGGGCTAAAAGAGATGGTTATAGAAAGAGGAGAAGCTGTAACTAAAAAAGGACAATTACAATATCAAGGATCAGAAATTAGAAAACAAGACGCGTCTCCAGAATTATTAGCAACCTATGATAAGTTTATAAATTTTTATTTGTACGGACAAAAAATACAAGATGAAGATAGTACAATGTTGGGTATAAGTAAAATAAAAACAATTAAAACTTTACAATCTATATACTCTGCAAAAGTATTAGGATTTGCAGTTATTCCAGGTATAGCAGCTAGAATTACAGGGGGTTTTAACGCTTTTTATAACGGTATAGATGGTGTACATTATAATAATAAACAATTAAATATAGCAAGAAAAGCTTTTATACAGCT
>CENL01049964.1_pt1 | contig 33337 bp, 26 predicted proteins | sample 530221 | NCBI WGS metagenome assembly CENL01 (sample SAMEA2619791, study PRJEB7988) | marine metagenome | isolation source: saline water (ENVO:00002010), including
GGATCGGCGGCATTAACGCCGGCAACGTAGAATTGCTGAGCACGCTTCTGGCCCAGTTGTGAAACCCCGGTATCTACGCCCGGCACTGGAGATCCCGGAGATCTATCTGCACCGTGATCCGATCGACTTCCGCAAGCAGGCGCATAGCCTCGCGGTGCTGGTGGAACAGGAGCTGGGCCATAATCCCTTTGACGGCGCGCTCTACGCCTTCACCAACCGCCGGCGCAACAAGATCAAGTGCCTGATGTGGGAAGACAATGGCTTCATCCTCTACTACAAGGCATTGGCTGAGGAGAAATTCCGCTGGCCGAAAGCGGGTGAGAGCCTGCTCATGCTCACCGGGGAACAGATCAATTGGCTTCTCGACGGCTACGATATCATGCAGATGCGCGGGCACCAGAAATTGCATTATGAGTCTATAAATTAAGGTGTTTCCGCCATTGTCATGGTAGAATGCGACCATGAAAACGGCGCCGCACAGTCCCGACCAACCCAGCCCTTACGAAGGCTTGAGCGCCAGTGACCTCCTCGCCATTCTCGCCGAGAAAGACGCCTTTATTACAGCCCGCGAACAGTCCAGGATCAGGCGGTAGGTCGGGTGTTTTTCGGCATCGAGCAGGGCCAGCACCTCCGGTTTGAGCAGGTAGCTCGGCATCGCGTCGACGGTGGCGAGCACCGCGGGGCGCTTGGCGATCAGGCGGTCCCAGTCGATGTCGATCACGCGCAGGGGAAACGGCGCTGAAGTGGGCGCTTCGGGGTAGAACAGGCGCGGACGGGACGCGGGGAATGCGGCGTCGGCGCGGCGATTTTGCACCATTTAACAGCACTCCAAGGGTGCGGTTTCTTCAGAGTATAGCCGCCCTCCTCGGGCCTGCCAGCACCGAAACACCGCCAAAAGCTGCGCCAAAGCGGTATGCACCCGAATAGGTGTGAATGGTGCAGAATGGGACGGACAAGGGGTTTTCTCGCCTCGAGCGCCTGACGGTCCTCTTAGCGGACGACTGCTGCGCAAGCCTCTCGTCAAGACAAAGACTGCGGGCCGGGTCTCAGATTCGCGAAAAACGGGTTGAACGGCCCCCCGCCCTCTATATGTGGGCAGTGTGGTGATCGGCTTACGGAAAAGTGGCCACCCGAGGGCTCGCCAGTCCCGTGGCGCCGCCTCCGTAGGGAACAACTTCCGTTTCTAGATCGTTTTCCACCGCATACATCTATGATTTACTCGCAGATCGAGCATCGAACTGAATCACATTGGGCCCTCGTTATATTGCTATAACCTTTCGCTTTCTGGGAAGACATCTATCGAGAAGGCAGTCAGGGGCTGGTTATCGCCGTGTTATTTCCTATACGGATCGGTATAGGACACAAATTGCCTTTCAACCCTAGGTCCGTTCGAATCTGGCGGTGAGATGAAAACCAGCTACACCAAAGTCGGTGTGGCGTTTCCTCATGAGAAAGGCGAGGGATTCAACCTCAAGATCACCCCGGGGATTTCTATCTTCGGTGATCTGGTGGTCTTCCCGCCCCGCGAGCAGGAGGACAGCTAGGCTTCGTTAGAAAACCCCGGTCCTAGTGCTGGGGTTTTCTTTCTGATCAACCCGCCGTAAGGCACCAACCCCGATGGGATATTCCCATCGGGTGTATCTCATCTCTTATTGTGAGAGCGAGATACGATAATGGATACCTTAATGTTTGCAACAAAGGATGAAGTGATTGCTGCCGCGATCCGGAATGTGGAAGAAAAGACGGCCTACACCTCAGCGACGCTGAACAATGCCAGGGACACGAAGGAGCTGTTGCGACTTCGGATTGGGGATCGAGAGATATTTTGCGTGCTTTATCTCAACACCCAGCACCAGCTGATCGAGGTCGATGAGCTGTTTATGGGCACGATAGACGGTGCCGCGGTCTACCCACGTGAGATCGTCCGTGCAGCGTTGGAATACAACGCCGCGGCGATCATCCTGGGCCATAACCACCCCTCAGGGGTCACCGAGCCCAGTGCGGCGGATCGACGCATTACGGAGCGCATTAACCAGGCGATGCAGTTACTGGATATCCGGGTGCTTGATCACGTCATTGTCTCTACCTCTGTGGCCTTCTCGTTCGCTGAGGGAGGACTGATCTGAGGCGGCGTCGTGGCAAACACCGCGTGTTGATACAAAGAACCTACGGGTTCCTTTTTTTCGCTCAAAAACGCCCTCCCCCTCCGCCGGGATAGCGGCACGGCACATGTGGAGCATTAACTGACGAAGGCAGCACGTTAGCGACGAATGCCCGCATTTTCCCCGCCAATTTATAGAGCCTGGCCGCACAGATTGCGCGGAAAGGTGGCCTCGGGACTAGAAAGCGTTCTTCGAAGAACGGTATAGTTAACAAATGGGGCAGCCTAGCCGACTTGCCAACGACACTCGCCGATCCCGGTTAACCAGGATGCTGGCCCCTGCCATACAAAATGTGCCGCGCGACCAGATCCGCCGCGCCCCCTACGCCGTGACTCCCGAGATTCCCGACGCCCAACAAAACGCCCTCATCGATCACGCGGTGGAGCTCGGTGGCCCGCCTGGCCCCGTCATCGCCCGCAAAATCGCCTCTAAGGGCGGCCATAGCGTAGAAGTGTTACTCGGGTGGGAGCGCCTGCAAGCCTTCCTCCACCGGGACGCCTTCCCCAGGGCACAGTCTGTCCCGCTCGGCATCATTGAGTGCAATGCGGCTGACGCCGGGTTCTACGCGATCGAATACGCTTCCCTGGACCAAAAAGCCGCCGGCCTGGTGACCTCTCCCCTGCTGTATGCCGCCGCGGCCCAGACCGCCATGGAACATTTCGGGCGCCTCGACAAGCCCTGGAAGATCCAGACCCTGGCCAATGCCCTGTGCATTGCCCGCCCGACCCTGTCCAACCGGTTACGCCTGCTGCAGGGGCTAACCCCGAGCGCACGCGACCTGCTGCAACGCGGCGCAATAAAGCCGGAATTCGCCAAGATTTTGCTGGCAGAGCCCTCCCCCACTCGGCAGGAGCTGCTAGCGACCCAGGCCGCCAAAGGCATGATGTCGACCCGGGCCCTGTATAAACTGGTGCATCCGGGGTACGAGCCCCCACAAGTCATCAGCCAGCCGCGGGGCAAGCAGCAACAACGGCTGGGGGATGTTGGTCTCATGGAGCGCGAGCTGGCGGAGCGATACGGTACAGCCACGGCGATCACTTTAGATGCCAAGCAGCACCAAGGCACGGTGACAATGGCCTTTCACAGCCTGTCGGAACTCAAGGGGTTGTTGGACACATTGGATCAGCGAGTAACTACCGATCCCCTCCTTCGTGGTCAGTTAACCTTCACCGTGGCGAACAGCCGCGAGGCTAACACCCTCCTCCTGGAGTTGGGGGCCAACAGCGATCCCGAATTGGACCAGCAATGACAACCGTACAAAGCACCGAGCAAGGCGGCATTACCGGTGAAAAACCCTGTGGAGGAAAGTCGTAAGTAACGTATGGGAAAACGGAATCAAGTATCCCGGAAACGTAAATAACATTAGCAAGATCGTAACTAAAGTCTCTTTATCGCTAATATAGTCTTATAAATCAACAGGTTATGACGCCGCATATAGAATATTACATATCTAATACTAATATCTTCTTTATTATCTATTAATACAATCTGACAGACACAGTGGATTCGTAATTAAAGTATCTACGACAAGAAGCTCAAACGACCTAGCCGGATCCTTGAACCAGGGCCGGCGGGGAACTCACAGGGAATACCCCAGGAGCCTTCGCCACAGCGCCTCTGCTAAACAATCCAGACGAAACACCGCGGACGCCCCTTGCCTGCAAAATGCTGTGCATCGCCACAAAACTAACGCCACCGCAACCTCCCTCCTCTCGCGCAGGCGCGTGAATAAATGAATCGCAGACAGTGATTGCTTACGAATGAATACCCACGGAACAACACACAAGCGCCAAATCAGGCTTTGTCCACCACACTCGCCGGCAAGCTGCGGACACTGTCAAGTAGTACCCCGCTATCCTTACCTAGCCCGACATAGGGATCGGCAATGTCCCGTGTGATATGAATGTGGGTGTCGGTAATACGCAGCACATAGCCGAATACGTTGACCGTCGCATTGATCACCTTGTGACTGCCCTCCCCTACGCTTGGCTGGGTCGGAATCAGCATGTTGCTCTGCACACGGGTGATCACCTTGTCTTCGCGTAAAGCACCAATGTAATCAGCGAACCGCGTCACCATCTCATTGAAGCGTTTGATGTGTTCTTTGAAGCTGATCCCAGGTGAAATCTCTTTCCAGGCGCGTAAGTGGTCCAATGTTTTGGAATTGAGATTTTGTCCGAGACGCCGTTTGGCCCAGAGGTGGACGCGCAAGAAGTAGGCCTCGTTGTAGCGCAAGGCATTGGGTGAGAGCTTGAAAAAGTCCTTGCCGTACTTGATCAGGCTGTCGTTGATGGTCGGTGGCAGGGTAAATGTGATGAACGTCGTTTTATTCACCTTGGCAGTCTTTTGATAGATGCCGAAATTACTCAGCGCCTGGAAGGTTTGCTCCGCGCGCTCGAAGCCGTAGCGTTGCATGATTTGCTGCGGAAGCGCCGCTAGCTCAACCCGAGTAGACGCAAGACGTTCGAAGGACACCAGGGCCGTCTGGGTATTGCCGCCATTGGTTGCCAGTCCCATCACGTTGAGAACGTCGCTGACCTTGATGGTCCAAGCGCCGCCCTCAACCACGGTCCGGGGTACACCCTCGGTCTGCACCAGCTCCGCAAGATAGGTAATCAGGCCAATATAAAACCTAAGATCGTCGGCTTTACACACCGGGCGTTCCGCCAATGGCCGGAGTGTGACCGGCACATCTTGGCCGTACCAGTCGACCGTGACCGGGTAGGGCTCGTAGATCAGCCGGCGTGAGACGGGGAGGGCGCTGAACAACACGGTGCAAAACAAGTTGTCCACGAAGAATGGATTTTCCTCGCGCAACATGGCGGAGAACACTTCGTTGGAGAAAGTGTGGATTTCATGATCAGCGGGCAGGGCAGGGAGATTGGCCGGCGACTTGTCCAACACGGTAATGCTGTCCCGTAGCCGGCTGAGTTCCGGCAGCATCAAGCGGTACAGGGACACGGGGCGACGACAGCCCTCGAAGGCGACCAGATGATGCTCCGCCACCCCGGCCGATACCAGCACTTTGAGCCGATTGCGGATCGCCGCAGGCTTGAAGCCGATGTAATCCGCTATCTCCTGGATGCTCTCACGGCCTCCGTCGCGGTCACCGCTCATGGCCATGAAGGTCAGGATCTTATGGTGGGTCTCATCCAGCGAGGGAATGAGGTCAATAATCTGCCGCACCATGTCAACGGTGATGCCGTGTTGGTTGTCATAGAAGGGTGGAGCACCGACTGCCATACCAAACCATCCTGCTGTTTCCGCCGAGACACTTGCCAAAATATTTCGTAACTTATTGATATAAAAGAACAAATAGGAAAATAATATTCCGGTTTTATCCTTTTAAACGCCCCGAACAGCCCAAAAACTTGGCCGCGCGGCAATTGTGAATCAGTTAAATTGACTTTTTAATTGAATCAATTATATCCTTGCTCCAGAATAATCGCTAACTCCCGGTGGGGCAGGGGATATGAAAGTCATCGTAGTAGCCAATGCGAAGGGCGGGGTCGGTAAGACCACGCTGGCGGTCAATCTGGCCATTCGCGCCGCCTGCGGTGAAATACCCGAGGTTGATCCGGACAAAAACATCCTGATCTGTGACATGGATGCACAGCAGAATACCTCCCAGACGTTGTTGCAGATGGAGAAAGCGGGGGCGAACGACTACCTGCTGCCGCCACTGCATCCCGATTACGATCCCGAAGAGGATTTTGACTGGGACGGGCGCTGCTCCTCCACCGATATCTACTACGACCGGGATGTTGTCCCTTACCCCACGGCTTTTAGCCGCCTGGATGTCTTGCCGGCGAATGGGGATCACCTGGAGCTATTCCAGAACCTCACGAAGAATGTCAGGGATGGCAATTTGCTCGATCAGATCTGCAACCATTTCCGCAAGTTCGTCGATTCCCGGGACGTGGCTGCCGAGTACGACATGATTGTCTTTGATACGCCGCCGGGCAAAAACTTCATCACGATTCCCGTGTTTCGCGCGGCTACGGATATTCTGATGCCCTTCAAGCCCGAGGGTTTTTCGGTGGAAGGCCTCGCGAAAATGAAGGCGTCGATTGAGCGGGAGAACGATTACCGTGAGACCCCCGTCAACATCTGCGGGATGATTCCCAATCTGGTCAAGCACAACAACAAGCACCGCGATACATTGCTGGGCTTGGCGCACAACAGTGAGGTCGCCGACCTGCTGTGGGATACCCCCCTGCACGACCGCGTCGCCTTCGTGCTCGACAATATGCCCTTGAACGAGGTGCACTTCCGCTATGCCGACCCGAAAGCGGAGGAAGAAATGGCCGCCGTGGTCACGCGTTTCCGCCAAGCCGCCTACGGCGCCTCCAATGAACTGAAAGTGGCAGGATAAGCGATGGCCCTTAAAAAACGCCGCAGATCCACGACTGAGGTCAGCGAGCCCGTCGCGGCCACCCCACCCGCCAAGACCGCGACCCTCAATAACCGCAAGTCATCGAGCGAGATTCAGGCCCAGCTCAATGAACGCCTGGCGACCACGATCGAGAAAAGCGGGGAGGGCTTTCGCCTGGAGCGCTTGTCCCTCGCGAAAATCGTGCCGGACCCGGACAACCAGCGCACCTGGTACATCAACCAGGGTGCCATCAATATTCTCTCCAGTGCCTTTCAGGAACGCTGGGAGGAGGGGGTTAAGTCCGCCCTTCTGCCAGAAGAAATACTTACACGCTGCCTGGAGCAAATTGCCCGCTACGCGGAAACCCTCAGCGTCGAATTGCCGCCGCGGGTGGACATCACCGATACCGTGCAGGGTATCTGGGATTTTGCCGTCCACCTGAAAACCGAACCCCTGTTGCAGCCCTTCGCGGTCACCCTGGCGGCCGGGGGCAAATACCAGGTGGTGTTCGGCAACCGTCGCTTCATTGCCAGCTACATCGCCCATGGTAATACCCGCGAGCAGGAGTGTCTGAACTACGTCGCGACGCCGGAACACCCGGCCGCCAAGCGGTTTGTTGAGAACAATCAGCGTTCGGATCTACCGCTACAAGCCAAGGTGGCAGACTTCCGCAAGGCGGTCGCTGAAATTCGCCGCAACGCCGCCGGCAGAGTCAGCAATGTCGAAATTGCCAACAAGCTGGGCGTGGGCCGCAACCTGGTCCAGCGACTGGAAAAGATCAGCACCTGCAACGAGGTGGAGCTGTTGATGAACACCGGGCAGATCCGCAGCGTGGAATTTGCCTACAACATGGCGGTACTGGAGGGCTCTGATAAGGCCACCTTCAAGGCGGCCTGCAAGGTCATCGCCGAGAACGGCGAGCCCAGTGGTGACTTCAAGGTGTTCAAGGCCGGCCTGGGGAGCAAGGTAGAGAAAAAGCCCGCCAAACGCAGTGCCGGTCGACCCTCCAAAATCAAGTTCCCCGCGGTCTCTGAGCCCCGAGTGCTGCGCCGCCTGTTTGCCCCGGAGGTCCTCGAGCGGCCACAGTGGCAAGCGATCGACTGGGAGGACACCAGTAAGCCCAATATCGATCGGATCGAGAAGCTGATCAAGCAGACCCTCGAAACACTGGTCAAGGACCTCCAACAGGGTGCCTAGGTTCAAAAAAACCGAACGCCTGCCCCATGAATGGGCCTCATTGGCCCTGCATTTGCACAAGTACCAGCGCGCCCAATCCCAGCCCGAGATGGCGCAGGAGGGCGAACGCACGCTGGCGCATTTAACCTTTTTGATGGCGGAATTTGGCGACGAGTTGCGCGATGCGATCCGTATTGTCAGCCAGGCCGAAGGGGAGGTGAACACGCATCGCTCCCAGCAAATCGCCCAGTTTCACCGCAATCGGATCGGTAAACTCAGCCGCACCCTCGAACAGCTCGACGACGAGCTGGCGCAGACCAGTGATGCCGCCGCCAATCCCCTCGAGGTCGTCGAACTCACTAGTCAGCGCACCGATCTGGAATATCAGCTCAAACATCACAGCGAAAAAGTCGACCGGCGCTCCCATGGCCTCCACCTCACCAAAATGCGCCGCCGCAGCCGCTTGCGCTGAGCAGCGGCGGTTCACAAAACTGAATATGGACACGCTGCCCTAGGCGACCGAGCATGGTTGCCATGCTGCCTCGCTCCGCTAGGCTCAAAGCTCCCACCGGCTCAGCCCACTGCCTCGGTACCGCTGAGCGGGCAGGGGAGTTGAACGCCGCGCTCTCCCATCTCTGGGTCGCCCAGGGCACCTACACCCGAGCCGACTTTCTCGCGGTCATCGCTCCACTCTATATTCGCCTCCTTGATGCGCTGAATGATCAGGCGTCCGAGTGGCCGGTGGAAGCCGTTGTGCTCGAGTTGCTCGGCGCCACGGCCCGGGCTTGCATCCGCCGCTGGCAGGTCCGCTTGCCCCTGCAGCGGCCAGGCAGTGACTACCGCAAGTGCGAGTTGATTTACACCGATGCTCTGGTGACGGCGATGGCAGTGGATTGTCTGCTGGCGCAATCGGACATCGACCCACGGGAGGCTGCGGCGCAGGCACCGCGTATAGTGAGCGAGCACTTACTTACTTCGTTGCAGGCAGATCCGATGGTCTGGCAGGATTGGCTGGGGTATTTCCACCAAGCGCAGTGCGGGGGACTGTATGCACTGGCCAGTGATCGTCTGCGCCCGCACCCGCCCGCCACCGCGATGCTCCCCAAAACGCGAGCCCTGCCGCGCGAACGCTCGCCCGATCCACCGCCCGGCTCCGGTTGGGCCATGTTGGACGCGATCCGGACCGGTTTGAAAACCGGGGCAATCCCCTGTAACCAGCGGGGTGATCCGGTGCAGGTAGACGGGGCAGGGCGGACCTTCCTGGAACACCCGCAAGTGCTCACTTGGTGCGCGAATCAACAGCAGCTCACCGAAGACCGGGAACGTCTCAAACGCCGGTTTAGCCGCCTGAAGGTACTCAAGCGGACGACGGCAGGCCGCCAAATTTTCTATGGCCGTTACGGCAAGACGGATCGTCGCCGGGTTGGCTATATCATCGACAGCCCCGGCATTCTCTGGGATGGCGAGGTCCCTTGTGGGTCATTTGTCATCGAGCAGCTTCCCGTGAGCTGACTTGCCTGGCGTCACTACAGACGCGGGCCAGCAGGCCGAGTGCGGTAGTGACGCCAGGCATCTGGCGTAGGCAAGCCCGATAAACCGCGGGCTCCAGCGGCCGTCTCGCGGCCGCATCGTTGGTGACGCGAACGTTATGGTAAGAAAAATGACTATTGCGAACCTCGGCCCGTACACGGCTAAATAACCTTGCTTGGTGGCAGCCTTCGGCTGCATGTAAGCGCGGGCCTCGCCCGTATCTGCTGGTTATCCAGCACTGGAACAGCCTGCATGGGACGTTCCTCGTCGGCCTGACCGACGTAAACCCGAGGGGTTGAAGCGCATCCCTTCGGAGGCGCGCTTCAACATTTTTTGACAACAGGAAATGGTGAAGGAGGCCAGGCCGTCGTTAACGGCAACACGGTGTGCTGCACCGCAAGTCAGCATCAAACCGCTGTCCAGGGCACTGCCCGGACCGCAATCGGTCGGTGATTCCCTACAGGGCAACACACCGTCATCTGGGAATTCCAGGTAACTAGAAACGCTTTCGGCTCGCGTCCTGCCTGGCAGGATCACTCGTCGCTATGGCGATGGTGAGAGCACGAAAACTCACCGAACGGAGTTGTACCAATAACCTTCCGGTCGGACAGCGGCACTGGCAAGAAAACGGGAGAAAAGGTGCAAACAAGCGGAGGGTAGGTTAGCGATGCGCGATCTTGAATACGGTTTGCGGCAGCTGGTGAAACGCTCGAAAGAGGGGGCGTTCGGGACTCGGGCCGCCCGAGAAGATGTGCTGCTTCAGGCGGCCAGGGCCTTACATGACATGGGTTACCGAAAGATGAAACCGCAGAGCCTGAAACCGAAACACATCGAGGCTCTGGTCGCGCGCTGGCAGCAGCAGGGACTGTCCTCCGGGACCATGAAAAACCGCATGGCCCACCTGCGTTGGTGGGCGAGCGCCATCAACAAAGCGCCGGTCGTGGCGCGCGAGAACGCCCACTATGGCATTGATAACCGTCGCTTCGTAACTGGGGAAGACAAGGGCCGGACGCTGGACGCGGACAAGCTTGCCCAGGTGCGCGATCCGCATATACGGATGTCATTACGCTTGCAGGCAGCCTTCGGTTTGCGCCGGGAGGAGGCTATGAAGTTCAGTCCCTCCTACGCGGACCGTGGCGAGTACCTGGCGCTCAAGGCCTCCTGGACCAAAGGGGGCAAGGCGCGCACGATCCCCATCATTACGCAGGAACAACGGGAAATACTGAATCAGGCGCATCATCTGGCGGGCCGTGGATCATTGATCCCCGTCAACAAGAACTATGTACAGCAGCTGCGCACCTATGAGCGCGCCACGGCACGGGCGGGTTTGGACAAAAACCATGGTCTTCGCCACAGCTATGCCCAGAAGCGCTACGCAGAGCTTGCGGGCTGGCCATGTCCGGCCGCGGGTGGCCCACCCCGGCAGGCTCTCAAGCCAGCGCAGCGTGAACGTGACCGCGAGGTCCGTCAGCAGGTATCCCGGGAACTCGGTCACGAGAGAATCGCGGTGGTGGCTGTTTATCTATGATAGTAAATACTAACATTTTTGGTGTTCCGCTATTTTTCCCGATACTCACTATTGATGTCGAGGGTGGGCATCGGCAGTTCACTGTGTGGGCCGGTTGGGTACAGAAAGCGGAAGCAGCCCGGCAGGGTAGACGATGCGCCCGGCGGTCATCGGTGACCGATGGGTGGTTGAGGCAATGGTCATTCTCAACCGGCGCTTCGGCCCCGGGAAGCGAGTAGGGGAGGGGGAGCACAATGGGTGTCGCCAGTTACTTCGAATTCGTCACCACCCTGTTCGGCTGGATCCTCTACCAGGGTATCTGGGCAGTACTGGTGGACACCGGTATCGTGTTCATCCCGATCATCGCCATGGTGCTCGGCAACTGCCTGGACAGCCACAAGGGTGGTGACGATGAGGGCAGCGCCGCCATCCAGTCCCTGAAGAAAATCGAAGCTGATTTTATCGCCATGCTTGGGGTACTGATCCTCGCGGGGATCCCGCTGTTGGAGGTGCGCCTGGCGGAGATGGAGTACCACAAGCCGGCCCTGCGCTGCACCGACGTTGCCGAGACCATCCCCGGTACCGATACCGGGACCACTTTTGATACGACACTGGCCATGATGAGCGACCAGACCGGCACGATCCCCCTGTGGTGGGCGATGATGCACTGGCTGAGCAAAGCAGTGACCGCCGCCTCGGTGGCGGCTATCCCCTGTAGCTACGACGTGGCCAGCATCGATTATCGCCTGGCGGAGGCGAATTTGGAGGATCCCGACCTGAACGTGGAACTGGAGCAGTTCAAGCGGGACTGCTGGCAACCCTCAATCGCGCGGCTCAATCGGACCGGCATGACCACCCTGACCGCCGAGGAGAAAGCGGGAATCACCTGGCTCGGTTCGGCCTACCTGCACAGCGCCGGGCTCTACGATCGCTATCACAGCTCGGTACCCAACACGCAGTGGAGCTTCGATCCGGCCCGGGACTCGGGCTACGAACAATACGCCAGTGCCGGTGGTTTCCCGGTCTGTAGCGACTGGTGGAGTAACGGTACCCTAGGGCTACGCCGCCGGGTGCTCGACTACCTGCCGGCGGATCTGCGCGATGAGATGATCTACAACAGCGATAACCTGGTGGCCCGCACCTCAACGGTGTCGCTGAGTACCCGCGAACGCGAAGACGTGTTCTTGCGCAAGTACCTGTCGGTCAAACGCACTGCCGAAGCGGTGGGCTCGGACATGCCGCTGGCGGTGACCTACGGCGACGGGGCAGAGCAGGTGCGCCAGGGCCGGTTCGCCGACTGGCGCCACAGTGAGAATGTATTGCTGCAAAGCGCCGGAACCGTCCTCAACACTGGCGCCTACCTGATACTGGGCGACGCTGCGCGGGATGCAGGGGAGGCGGGGATGGCCCTGATTGGCTCGGCGCTGAAGGCACCCGCGGCGATGGGCGAGGGCTACGCCATGCGCAATGGCATCAGCCTCTTCCAATCCCTGGCGTTGATGATGATGGTGATCGCGCTACCGTTTTTGTTGATCTTCGGGCGCTATTCCCTGCGCAGCCTGGTTACCCTGAGTGTCATCTATTTCGGGTTTCACTTTTTGACGTTCATCTGGGCGGTCGCCTTCTGGACCGACAACAACCTGATCCACCTGCTGACCAGTGCCGGTGGGCTGAGTGTGTTTGCCTCGGGCACCAGTGTGACGCAGTCGTTGATCCTGCTCTATATCTCACGGTTCTTGTACATCGTGTTTCCAGTTCTATATCTCGGTGCCGTGGGGTGGGTCGGTTATAGCGCTGGATCGGTGATTTCTGGTGAGCTCGCGAGTTTTGGGGGCAGATCTGGGGTGATAGGCGCCGCAGGTGGGCAGGCAGTTGGCCAGGCGGCCTCCAAGGCTACGATTAAAGGGAAGGTGTGATGCTCACTCGTGAACGTTGTGGGTATCGTGAGGGTTCAGATACGCCCGGGGACCATCTCTGCCATCGCCATGAGGACCATTGCGATAGAGATTATCTGCGGTGCCCAGTTGGTGATCGTCTTCAGTTACAGAAAAGTCAGCATGCCGAAGCACCTCTGTTGCTGCGACACCAAGGCCATGTAGTGCCTGGCTGCCCGCTCGCGCAAGTTCGACGAACATGTCTCTTACTGTCATCTCACCGCCCTCCGTGCCGGTGTGTCGTTAATTCAAGCATAGCACGACACACCGGCACGGCGGGCGATGGTTTCAGCGTAATGTCCGCCAGGTCGGTGCGCGCTGAGCCGCCTATTCATGTCGCCAGCGTGGAGTTAACACCATGCAAACCATGACATTGATGCTCGAATTGAAGTCAACGGAGATCGAGGCGTTGCTGGCCCTCCGTCAGAGTAATCGGGGGTCGCAACGGCACCGGTTGTGTCAGTCCGAACAGGAAGCAATGTCTGTGAATACCGCGCTGGACGAAATTACCTGGGAACTCGTGAGTGCGGGGCACCACGGAGCGCTGGAGGCGCTGATCGCGCGTAACGCCTGAATCGCACAAGTTTCCAATCTGCTGAAAGAAATGAGGAGATTACAATGTTAGTACTGATAAGAACCCTCGGCGAAAACCTGATGGTGGGGGACGAAGTCACCGTCACGGTATTGGACGTCAAGGGCGATCAGGTTCGGCTGGGGATTGATGCCCCGCAGGATACACCGATCTTTCAAGAGGAAATCCTGCGCAACATGAACACCGGGCCAGGTGGTCGATTTCGGCGTCCCAAACGTAGTGGTCTCAATACGGCATGTCGGTCCAATCAGCCCGGTGTGACTTGACTCAGGCGGAAAATCGCCTTGAAGTACGTAGGTGTGAAAGCCAGCGCCGATCACAAGAGGGCTACCGACAGGCTCGGCTTCACCGATTCGGCGCGACGGCAGTCGTCCTATGGCGCTGACCTATCGCCACTCCAGGGTCAGCTGCTTGTCCCATCAGATTTGCTCGAGCTTGTGGAACATTTCACTGAGTGCCTCGACTGGGTTGGGGCCCCCCCCTAGTCTCCATGCAATCATGAAACAGATAATCCGGACAATGCGGGACTTCCGGGACGGCAGCGTCAGGGGTGGAAGTCTTTGAAGGGGAAGTCCGCGAGGGTCTTCCGTTCCGCCGACAGACCGGCCCGCAGGGAGCTGCTCCTTCTATTGATAACTTGGGCCTAAGGCCGATGGCTAATCGGAGGGATTCCTGACCTGTATCGCCTCTTTGATACAAAATCACACACTGTGTGATCCGAAGCGTGCAGATGCATATCAGCGGCCAGACCGCTGTCCGAAAATTGCATACATATTTCGGACGAGGAGCTTGCAAAATGTCCGAAATAGTAGTACATATTTCGGACATGAAAGAGACGGGATTAGATTTGAAAACCGCGATCCTGAGACGCATCGAAAAGGGAGCGGTAAGAGGGGTCTGGACGCCGCAAGACTTCCTCGATCTTGGCGCGCGCGACGCCGTGGACAAAACACTACAGCGCCTGACACGCGCCGGGAATCTGCGGCGGGTCGATCGGGGGCTTTACGACAAGCCGTCGTTCAACAATTTGACACAGAAAAGCAATCCTCCCGATCCTCGACAGGTGATCGAGGCCATCGCTCGGCGGGACCAGATTCGCGTACTCGTCGATGGTATGACTGCCGCCAATGATCTCGGACTTACGAATGCGGTTCCTGCGAAGATCGTCGTGCACGCGGATGCGCGGCTCAAATCGATCTCGCTTGGCCAACTTGGAATCACGTTCAAGCCAACCGCTGCAAGCAAGCTTTACTGGGCCGGCCGGCCGGCCATGCGTATCGTCCAGGCACTGCATTGGCTTCGGGATACCATGGGTCAGGTCAATGACGACGCAATTCTTAAGCGTCGTCTGAACGCAATTCTTCGTGATCCGAAAGATGGGCCAGTGCTCCGTACGGACCTGATCTCGGGCTTGTCGACGTTGCCGGGCTGGATGCAGAGCCTGTTGCGGCCGATGTTGAAAGAACAGGATGGTAAATGATGAACACCGCATTCGATCAGGTCATCGCAGCAGACGATGAGACAAGGTTGGGTCTTTATACCACGACGGCCCAGCGCCTTGGCACGACGCCCCAGAATGTCGAAAAAGACTTCTGGGTCTGTTGGACCCTCGATGCGCTCTTCAATGGATTGGCAGACCGGCCACGCTTGCTGTTCAAGGGCGGTACATCGCTCTCCAAGGGGTTCGGCCTGATCAAGCGTTTCTCGGAAGATATTGATGTCACAGTCTTCCGTGACGATCTGGGAGAAGCAGCTTCTATTATGGAATTGGAAGCTCTCAGCGGTAAGAAGCGCGGCAGAGCTCTGGATGCGATCAAAGCAGCCTGTGGGACTTATATCAATGGACCGTGCCTCGCAGGGCTGTCCGAGATCATAAGTGAAACGGCTAAACGCAATGGTCTTAGCACACAACAGTTCCGCATTGAGCCCGATCCCGAAGACAGTCAGGCGCTCTATATGCGTTATCCGACGGCAACGCCCGAAGATGCCTATGTCGGCAAAGCGGTGAAGATCGAGTCCGGCGCGAAGTCGGCTCTCGATCCCAATTCAGACCGAGTCATCCGTCCATATCTGGAGAGCGATATCCCAGGTATTGACTTGGGTATCGGTAACGTCACAACAGTGGATCCGGAACGAACCTTTTGGGACAAGGTCGTGATTCTGCACGGGCTTCGGCGCTGGTTCGATAATCGCGGAGAACTCAAGGGAAACGGACAGCGGGTCTCGCGCCACTACTACGATTTACACCAACTGCTGGCTTCAGAAGCTGGGCAGAGGGCCTTGAAAGACCGCGAACTGGGTGCCGACTGTGTGGCCCATGCCCGCATGTTCTTCAATCGCCCACCCTTCGATCTCGCGACGGCAACGCCACCTACGTTCTCTCTTCGTCCCGAGGGCAAGATGCTCGACGACCTCAGCCGCGACTATCGAGCGATGTCGGGCATGATCTTCGGAGAAGCTCCGGCCTTTGAAGAGATTATTGACGATATCATTGAACTTGAGACGGCTCTGAATATTCCTGCGGAAGGAACTGAAGAAAGCGACGGTCAGGAACATGGCTAAGAGGGCAAAAAGCCGGAAGCGGCGCCGCATTCCGAAGCCATCGACCAAACCGGCCAAGGCTGCATCCAGAGCCGGATCCAATGCGGGTCGGGGCTTTCGTTACCAGGATGCTGTCACCGCTTGGTTCGCGGTAGAAATATGGGCTGGTCGGCGAGCGCCCGCCGTAGTGATCCCGGAAGGTGGTGACGACATTGAGCTGCGTGGCGAAGCTACTTGCTTCGTCCAGGTCAAGAGCCGGCGGGAACACCTTGGGAACTATACAGAAGGCGAGACGGTCGGACACATTGAGGACCTGTGGAAGCGGTCGTTTGGCTCCGCACCGCGGCCGCAGCGACTGGAACTCGTTCTTGAGCGGGAGGTGGCTGGCCTCAGTCCCCTCGACGACCACCCTGCAGTCCGCTTGATCGAAGGTCCGATCAGCACCAGACTTTCGAAGTTCAGTGGGTCCTCTGATCTTCTACCGAGAACGTCGATCTCCGTGGCGACCTCACCACAGGAATGGGCGATCAACCTAATTGCTGATCGGCTGAATTGTGCCCCGATCGCAGCCCAAATGTGCTTTGCCGATCTGCTTGTCCGCGTGGGTGTTTTGGCAGACGCCAATGGTCGGTTGGCGCCGGAGAACTATCGTGGTTTTTCGATCTCTGACACCGAAACGTCAATCCGCGATGGCTTGGCCACGATTGACATTGACGCGATTGAACGCGCCCTGAGGGAGGGCATCAGCGAACCGGTTGATTTCCTTACACCTCTCGACGACCCAAACTTCTATCTAGGAGTCGATGTAGAACCCGGTCATATCGCGGCAGGTTTGGTGGCCGAACGCCCCCGAAGCAGATCGGCGTTGGTGGAAGGTATTGAACAACGCCGGGCAGCGTTGATCGTTGGACCGTCAGGGGCCGGAAAATCCGCTTTGATGTGGGAGGCCGCCAACACGCTGCGCCATACGGTGCGGTGGTTTCGTATCCGTCGTTTGAGCGCGGCGGATATTCCATCGGTACGCCAATTGATCCGGACATTCCGCGCCTCAAAAGACAGTCCCCTGGGCTTCGTCATAGATGACGTAGGCCGGAATGGGCCAGAAAGCTGGGGTGCCTTGTTAAAAGAAACGATGTCCGTGCCTGGCGTCGTCTTGCTCGGTTCAATCCGTGAAGAGGATGTAACGCTGATCGCCGAGCGAGCGCGTGCTGCTGAAGTACGCGCTGATCCCGATGATGAGCTCGCCGAACGACTTTGGCGCGAATTGCGCGAAGGCGAAAAGACGGACTGGGCGGGTTGGCGGGAGCCGTGGAAGATGAGCGACGGTCTTCTTCTAGAATATGTGCATATCTTGACGCGCGGACAGAGGATGCACGAACTCCTCGCCGATCAAGTTGCAGCTAGAGTTTCAGATTCGAAGCGTTCCCTCGAACTCGATATTCTGCGATCCGGCGCTTGGGCAGGCGCAGCGAATGCTGAAGTTGATGCATCGCGATTGGCGCGCGCTCTTTCGGTCAGTGAGGCCGAGCTGTCACGCGCACTACAGCGACTCATCCAGGAACATCTGGTCCGCTCACCTGCTCCGGGCGCGGTCGCCGGCCTACACCAGCTTCGATCCGAGGAATTGCTGCAGCTCACACACCAGACAACATTGCCGACGCTCGAAACGAGTTTCGAGCGGACGGTCGCAAGCGTGCCCGCTACCAATCTCGAGCCCTTGGTCGCGGACACGCTTTCTGCGCGGCGCCTACCTGTCTCGGCCGTGCTCGATGGCTTGATTGCCCGCTTGAAGAGAGAGCAGGATGCACGGGCGTTGGCCTCTGCGCTCCGGGGTTTAGGTTCTGGCCAGGTTTCAGTGGGCGTCGACGAATGGCTGGACACTCCCGAAGCACATGCGTTGCCGCGAACGCAAATCACGAACGCCGCGATGTTTGGTGTCGCCGGTATTGACCTGAGTAGTCTCGCCATCCCCCCGGAGGTCCAGGCCGCGGCGGAACGACTTTCGCAGATCAAGGGTTCGCCGGAAGAGGACCCTCGCCGCCTTTTGATGGAGCGAATGTCACCCTCTGTCCTGTCTGCCTTGATCGAGACAGCCGATGTGGCGAGCTTAGATGAGATTCTCGCAGCGTTGGTTGGAATGCCATTGCCAGTCGGGGTGCGGACCAGTCTCATGGCGGCTCCAGAAGGCCTCTTGAATGTTAATCTTGATCTCTTGGGTTCTCTGTTGGGCACATTGACCGCCCTGGATCGTGATATCGCCAGTCATTGGGTTGCCAAGGTCGGGCAACAGATGCTATTCGCACGCGTTCAGGCAGAGACGGCTTGGGCCGGGTCAGTAACAACCGAAGATGCCGATGACGGAGTGATCGTCCGTTGCGATCTTTGGTACGTTGCCGGCTCTGTACAGAAAAATCCGCACGACGCGGTTGTGAATCTGTGCGAGCGGATACTGGCACTCTGTCCGTCGGCCGATATTGCAGTGTCCAACGCAATTACTGCAAGTGGCGCATTGGCGGGTCTTGCCCAGTTACCGCTCGCGACAAAGCGGATTCCCCGAGAAAATCTTCCCCCACCATCAGTTCCTCAGTGGAATCGGCGGTGGGGTGCACTGATTTCCCGCCGCGTCGCCGCTCCTAGCTACAGCGATTATCTTGCAAGAGGCGTGGCTATTCTCGAGGCTCTTGTGCCGACGTTGGAGAAGGTCTTCGACGCGCGTTTTCGAGGAAAGAATGTACTCGGTAGGCTAGCCGACAGGCTGAATTCACTCCATGCGGATACTGAAGCGCTGACACCTCCCGCAGTTTCATCATTGGAAGCGTCAGGTTCGGGATACGGAGAGGCCAATATTGCCGTTACCAAGTTTCAGAACGTCCTGCACTGCACAAGCGTCAATCTCATCAAGAGGTTCGCGATACTACCCGAACAAGCTGGTACATATATTGCCTGGTTGAACGATCTCATCACCGATGTCGACACCGTAATTGCCGAAGAGCCTTGGCAACTCATCGGGTTAGATCCCCCGCCAATGCTTACCCGACTCAAGAGCCTCTTGGAGACGTTGCGACTACTGGCCGGAGAGGCACATGAAAGAAAGCAAACGCCAGTGATAACTTGGGCGGCACGAGGCAAAGGCGCGCAAGTAGGGAATTCCGTTCGGCGCGTATCCCTATCTGCCAGGGCTGCCGGGGAAACGCGACTAGCTCAACGAAAGGCAGAAATTGAGCGCCAGGCAGAGGAAGCCGGGGTTGGCGCACAGTTCCATCTTCGCGTTAATGCCAAGGGTAATTTACCGTGGCCGCCAGCAGATTTTCTTGCACTGTTACCCGTACCCGATATTACGGATGTGGCGGTCACGCTCGCTGAACAGGCCGAACTCGTACGGTCGTTGGTGGATTCGTCGATCCACCTGACAATCATGCCTTGCATTCAGGATGTAGCGTTCCCGGCGCTAGCAAAATCCGGCTACCAGACACTCCTTCCTGACGTGGAAGGCGCTGCCTCCTGGGCCAAACAACTCGGATTGCCACAAGCCCCATCCGCTATGGCATGCATGTTTGGGGAGGTGCTGAGCCTTGCCAGCGAACTTGGAGCTATGGATCAAAAGCGGCTTGGCATTGAAACTCGCCCTGAAGAAGAGATTGCAGCCCGTCGTAGCGTGGACGCTGCCTTCGTAATAAAGTACCAGGATCTGACCCGCCAGCTCAATGCTATGGACGTAGCCCTGCAATCGGATGTGTCCGGATTGATCCAGCATCTACGATCTGGGGAAGTCGATTTCGCAGCAGCAGCGCAGGCTGCGATTGGCGGAAATTCAAGCGGTATCGCCGAGGCAGCGGGAGCTGTATCTCTGCTCCTGATGTCAGCCGAGATCGGCGATATGTCCGTCGGCGGGCAACCCATAAAATGTGTTCGAACGACACAATCAGAGCAAGCCATCGATGGCCAAGAGTAACAACAGGGACGACTTCTCTCAGGCCACTAAGAATCGCCTAGCGAAGTACGCCCGATATCATTGCAGCAATCCTAGTTGCAGGAAGCTGACATCTGCGCCGACCAGCGATGGAGCAAAGGAAGTGAATATTGGAGTTGCCGCTCATATCTGCGCCGCAGCCCCCGGTCCCGGTGCGCGCCGCTATCGCGTCGATATGACCCCCGAGCGCCGGAAATCCCATGAGAACGGGATTTGGCTTTGCCAAGACTGTGCAAAGGCAATTGATTCAGATGATCCCATTTTCACCGAGGCATTTCTGCACTCTTGGAAGCAGAAGCACTTTGAGGACATGTGGCGCAGCGTTATCGACAAGCTTCCCTTCTACCCGACCATGCCGCCGACGGTTGCGGAGATCAGTGCACGCTTTAATAAAGCTGCCGCTGCAGATTTGGCCGTCTTTCGTCGAACACCCAAATGGCCGGGAACAAACGTGGCGCTCACGCTAACGTTGAAGGTGAAGCATGTGGACGAGGCGCTTAGTACGCGCGCGCTTGCTAACGCGGTGACAACACTGGATGACCTCATCCTTGTCGCGGCACCCGGAATGGGAAAGACGACAACTCTCTTTCAGCTCGCCGACGGCCTGTTGGAAATCGGCAATGGCACGCCGCTTCTCGTGCCGTTGGGAGATTGGGCCACCGAAGGCGACGCGTTGCTCGAATCCATCCTGAAACGCCCGGCGTTCAGCGGAGTTTCCGAGCAGGATTTCCGCGCTGTAGCGACGAACCCCGGCGTGGTACTGCTTCTTGACGGCTGGAACGAACTGGATCCTGCCGCACGCGAACGCGCGCGCGTGCAAATCACGGGACTCAAGACTGAATTGCCGGAGCTTGGTCTTGTCATTTCCACGCGCAGGCAGGCCCTCGACATTCCATTCGGTGGGACGCGGGTCGATTTGCTGCCGCTTGACGACGAGCAGCAAATGGAGATTGCGCGCGCCATGCGTGGCGAGGATGGCGCACAGCTCGTCGATCAAGCCTGGCGGACAGCGGGCGTCCGGGATCTTGTGACCATCCCTCTCTATCTCACGGCACTGCTGTTGTTGCCAGAGGGCGCACCTTTTCCGACCACAAAAGAAGAAGTGCTACGGCGCTTCGTTGCCGTGCACGAGCAGGAACCCCGCCGTGCGGCGGCGCTTCATGCCGTGGCCGTCGGCTTCCAGCAGATCTATTTGGACAATCTCGCTGTGTTCGCCACGGCAACGGCCAATACGGCGATAACGGACGTGAGCGCGCGCAAGTCGATTGCCGAGACCGCGCGGGTCCTGATGGCCGATGGTCAGGTGACCATCCCCACGCAGCCTGATACGCTGCTCGACAATCTTGTCAGTAATCACGTTCTGACACGCTCCGGCGACACGCCAGGCTATTCGTTCCAGCACCAGCAATTTCAGGAGTGGTACGCCTCGCACTACGTCGAACAATTGATGCTACAGGCCGTCAGTGATCCTGCCGCATGCGAGAAACTGAAGGCCGATGTGCTCGACCAGCGCCCATGGGAAGAAGCAGTCCTGTTCGCTGTTGAACGGAGCGCGCGCGGCGTCGCCGCACATAAAGCCGCATGCAGCGCCGCTATCCGCGCAGCATTCGACGTCGATCCTGTCTTCGCGGGCGAGATGACTTTCCGCGCCACCGACGAGGTATGGGCAGCGATTAGTACCGAAATTCGGGATCTTGCTGAGCAGTGGCACGCTCAAGGCAAGGTGGATCGCGCGGTGCGTTTCATGATCGCGTCCGGCAGGCCGGAGTTCGGAGATCTTCTTTGGCCGCTTATTTCGCACGAGAAAACCCAAGTACATCTGTCTGCCCTTCGGGCGGCGAAGCGATTTCGCCCATCCGTGCTTGGGGACGACGCGCCGGTTAGAATCGCGGCATTGCCACCGGAAATCCGCAAGAACGTACTGCATGAAATCGCATTACATGGCGGGATCGACGGCCTCGACCTTGCGACCGCAATCGCGAAGACTGACAGCGATCCGGACGTGAAGGCGACAGTGGTCGATGCGCTCTCATTTCGACGCGCGGATCGCCACGTCGCCGACCTGCTCACTGACGCAGGCGACACGACCTACGACATCCTCGCCGAAAAGGGCCACCTCGACGACATTGCAGTCGATGCCGTCCAGCAGGAAATCCTGCGAGCGGACGAACGGCGCAAGGTTGCTGGCATTTCGCACTTTCAGCGCTTGCGCGTGCTCGTTCACGAGCCAGGCGGAGATGACCGTGACACCGAGGTAACAGAGATTATTGCCGAAATGGAGATCGACCGGAATCGCGACGGCGACAGACAACTGTTGTATGAAGTGCGAAAGCGATATCCGGAGGCTCTTGCTAACGGGCTGCTGCGCCGCGTGCGTGAGCACCGCGAACTCTTCTTCGGCGCGGACAGTATTCTTGCGGATGCAGGGTTCGCGCTTGAGGACGACGGGCTGCTTGGGATCGCCCTCGAAGAAACAAGCCGCCGAGACGATCGCGCCAACGTCGCCGCTTCAGTGCTGGGCCCAAACGCTGTTGTCCGGTTGATCGACGCGTATCTTGCCGCTGGGAAAGTCGTGCGTGACGCCAGCAGGAAGTACAACCAGGCGGCAGGTGATCGCTATCACGGTCTGCGCGCCCGTATCGGCCACACGCCGGGCGCAAGTTTAGTGGCCGCAGTCCAGGCGCGGGCGGTAAACGCTGACAATGAAGAAATCGCCCAAATGGCCGAGCTGTTTTCCCGCGAGACCTATGGCGACGAACAGCGGACGCGACCGTTCAATGAAGAAGGCTTGGCCGCAATTGGAGTGCTGGCGCGCGAATGGGCCGAGCGCATGCTCGCCGCTGGGGATGAGAAGCGCTGGCGAGTGGCTACCATTGCAACGATGATGAGCCGCGCACCGTCCGTAGAGCATCTTCCATTCTTGAAGAGATTGCTTGACGACAATTTACGTCGCTATCGGGATTTCCGCGAGCAAGCGACCGCGAGCGGCAGGAAGGATCGCGAAGCTGTACACGAGGCGCAGCATCCGCACATGCACGAGTACCAACGTGCGCTCTTGGCGATCAAGGCGCCGGAGACCGCTGCGCTGATGCGTGAATACCTAACAGATGAGCATTTTGGTGAGCTAGCTGCGCGTGTGCTGGCGGTCCAGTGGTTCGAGGCGAACGAACCCAAGGACGACAAAAAAATCAGGAACGGCGAAGATTTTTCTCGTGTGGAGCAGCGCCGCGAGGCCCGCGACGCCAATCCCGCCGCGACATCACCCGAGGCGGAGGCGATCTTCGGTGCAATCGACAGGTTGATTGTCGATGGTTCGACGGATGCGCAAGTGAAACTGGGGGTTGCGCTCGGTATTGTCGGAACACGACTCCCACACGGCCAGCGTGAAGTGACGATCCAAAAGCTCATTTCACTCGCGCCGAGGCAGGCGCGCGCAGACTTGCTGTTGTCGCTGATCCAATCTGGCGAGGACATAGACATCAAGCACGTGGCCGATGGCATCGCTGAGACTTTTGAGGCAGCCAAGAAGGAAGCTTGGATACTGACTCAGAGCGACGCGTATCAGCTACGCGCTTGGTTGCGTCTTTTGCCATTCGCCACGCCTGTCACCGATCTGCCCGGCATTGTGCGTAGCATGCCGGATGCGCAGCGCGATCCAAGCATGCTCGAGGAGATGATCGGTGGACTCATCAGTTCGTCATCGGACGAGGCAGAAAGCGTGACTTTCACGCTCGCAGAAGCAAACCCGCGTCTTTACCAGAATCATCAGTGGCGCGCGACTGTGTTGAGCTTCGGCACCGTATCCGCTGCACGCCGCCTTGTTGATTTGACTGTCAGCGGCGCGCTCGATGGTAAGTCATACGACGGCTGGCGTTGGAAACGCGAACTGGGGGGCTTGATTTCGGAGTTCTCCGAGGTCCGAACCTATGTCTACGACCTCCTGAAGGATGGGCTGACAACGAAGCGGCTTGCCTTGCTAGCTAGCGCAGTTGCCGAAGACCCTGGCACGGAAGGCGTACAGACGCTGATCGACTGTGAGATGAAAACCGGACGTTCGTTCATGACGTGGCAGTCGATCCAAAGCGTTGTCACGGAGCACGTGCCGGCAGAGAGTTGGGAAGGTGCTTACAACGTCGTGTCCGTCCCGGCGGTCGAGCTGCGTAGGAAGCTGCTAGCGATGACGGGGAGCGGTGGGAAGGATGACCCCGCCGCCCGCTGTCTCAACCTCATAGACAAACTCCGGGACGAGTACGGTGCTCCAGAATCAGAACCACGCCATCCCAATCTTGCGTCGGGGCTCTTTTGGCCGATCTTGATCCCCGATCCCGACGCAGAGGGCGGGAACTGATTTGGCAGCCCGTGTGAGTATTGAGCGGAATCGCGGTACTTGTATTTTGCACGTGCACAGTGTGTTACTAGAGACCCATTGGTTATTATATTTCCAGTAGTATTTGTTAAATGGACTTAGCTGAATTGACTCCGTTTGCGATAAGACTTGCTCATCATATTGCCCACTTATCGAGCAGCGGTCTGGCTGATCCGATGAACTGGGGAGAGCTTGCCGAGCGTTTTACCGACGAAGATAGGTCGCACATGGTCGAGGCGGCCTTTGAGCTACAGGATGCAGGGCTTATAACTGTCTCCGGAGCCCTCAATGTGCCGGACGGTATATCGCATATCAGACCGGCGTACGATCTTTATTGGCAGTTTGACCCCGAGATTTTCAATGTTGATGTGGGGAAGGATATTGTCACCCTCATTAGGCTCATTCTTGAAGATGAGGCATTGGGCAATGCCGCAAGACTACAGGAGAGAGTAGGGTGGAGCCTTCGCCGTTTCAATCCGCCATTTGCCCGCGTCGTACAGGAATTTCCGGAGGGGCGCGTAAGCGGTGAATGTCAGGCCGACTACCCTTCGCGATATGTTGCCGTCATGCCGGAAGACCGTGCGCGGCTTAGGCGGCTCCTGGAGGTGATTGCAGCGGAGGAAGATCAGGGTGAGCCTGAACGCCAGGCAGAGCCTGTACCAAATCGACCCGAGAATAGCGGGAAGCTGACACTAAATCTCGGTTTCTTTCAGACCGAGTTCCATGCGTCGCGTTCGGTCATTGGCGGTGTAGTCGCCATTGCTGCATTGATTCTGCTTTTCTGGCAATGGCCTGCCATTGCAAACCGGTTTGGTCTCGGACTCAGCAATAGACATCCTGCCCTTGTGAGCCCGTCCGATGCGGTAACACTGACCCCCTATCCCAGACATATCACGTTTATCTGGAAGGCACTACCCGGTGCGGCACGTTATATTGTCGAGCTTGAAGCGCAAGATCCAGCGACGGGCACATGGTTTCCGCACCCGCATGATGCGAAGTCAGTGGCCACTGACACGAGTTTAACTCTAGAATTCATCGGTGATCAGCCGGGGCGCTGGCGCGTAATAGCGATAAACGAGGACGGTGTGCGCTCAAAACCGTCAGCGTGGAACGAATTCTTTTACGAGAGTGAACCCTCAACGGAAAAGCCATGATGTAGCAATACATATCGGATCTTCCGCGACGCAACTATTTCCAGTGGAAGATAGTTGGCGCCTGCAGCGGAATCAGTCGCAACCTTCGACGTCGAAGTTAAAGTGTGACGTAGTTCACGTTCGTGATATCTCCCATCCTACCTCGCAACATACTGCATTAAATTGGTCCAACTCTTAGGGTGGATGTGTGAAATGGATTTCGACACCGGTCAACAGGTGGTGAGCTACCTGGCCCAAATGCATTGGGGGATCTGGCTGGCGGGAGGCCTGTCCATGTTCATTGTCCTGTTCCCCTGGCTGCCCCGCGGATCGCTGCCCTGGATGATCCGGTACCGTTACAAACTTGATTGGAAGGACAGCGTAATTGCCCTGACTAGGGTAAACGACGAAACCTCCTATGCCATCTTCCGCCAGTTGGAGGAGCAGGGTGCTGGCCGGCGCTGTCTGGGCTACTGGTTGAACCGTTCAGCCAAGCACGGCTATCCCCCCGCGATCTATCGCCAGGCCCTGCTGAAAGACGACGACCCGGTGCTGCAGTTCAAGCTCGCTGTCCGCGCCGCCCGGCTGGGACATGAAGCCAGTCGCTTTCTCGCTACGAAGTTGCTGGAGGAGGGCGCCGTCGTTCTGAAGGGAGCTTCCCTGTTAGAGTCGGTCATCAGGGCAACCTTCCAGGCACCGGAGGCGCGGCAGCCAGGTGAGATGGACCTCCAGTGGTACGAATGGTTGACGGCCAACCATTTCGACAAATTGTCTCGCCAGCTGTTCGCGGAACTTCGTGAGCAGACTAACCCTGCTTTCCACTACAAGCTGGCACAAGGCGCCACCGACGAGCAGCGGGGTTTCGGTTACCTCTGGGTTGCCTCGGAAGGCGGGCACCGGGAAGCGCTCCAGCAATTGGCCGGCATACTGGAGGCGAAAGGGGAGGGTGAGGAGCACATCCAGAAGTTGTTCGCGTTCTTCTCGATCATGGAGCCAGAAGAGGAGGGGAGTACCGGCCTTGATCGAGAAGCTGCCTTCATCACCTGGTTGGGGCGGGGCAATCTGCCAGACCTGAGCGAGATATGGTGTTGCATCCTTCGATCAACGCTGAGTGCGTCTGACCTGGTAGACATTGCCGGAAAGCTACAGGATGACACTGCGGTTAGGTTCTACCTGGAAGCGGCACAGCGCGGAATAATCCTAGCACTTCACAAGCTCGCGAAACGGCGTGATACACCCCTGCAGGGGGCCGATGCCCTGACATTGCGGGAGATCATCAAAGCACACGCCGATATAATTCAGATACCCGATTTGCCCGTGTTCGCTGTCTTATCCCGACGACGGGACTTGATGGGCCAGCCAAACCAGTTGAAACCGGCATACATCTTCCACGCGATTCTGGCGCAGAAGTTCTCGACCATCGAGGCGCCCAGTGCTGAATTTCACAACCACGCCATCCGAACCGAGCGATTCCTGACGCATTTCGTTCAGTTGCTCTACCCCAAACACGCCATCGGCCAGTACCGAGCAGTTCATTACGCCCGGTATCTCGCGGGGGCCAGTCAGACCAAAACCGCGAAAGAGGCGTTCCGTAGAGAAGTTGGAAAATTCAATCTTACCGAGGTGTTGAAGCAAGCCGCACCAGAGGAACGAGAAGCACTGTCGGCGGTGCTCAAGCTGAGCGGGGTCAGCAAAACGTCTCCGGTCACCCTTGAAAAGGAGCTGCGGCTTTGTGGGGGAAACTCCATAGCCAATGTGTACCGTGGCGGAATAGGGGTTGAGTACGATGAAATTGTTCGTGACGTGGCCAAGGAGTTGAAGGTAAAGAATCGTGACGGCAAAACAACCCTGGAGCTTGAAGAATTGATCACCGAGGCCTACATCACCGATCTTCTGGAAAATCTCGATGAGGAAGGCAAAGAGGCGCTATTGAAGGCCATTGCAGCACAAGCAGAGAGTCAGGGCCTGGATATATCGTTCTCTGGCGAGCTTGGAGCAGCCGCCACCATCATGGCTATCAATGCTTCCGGGTTTGGCGCCTATCTATTTGCCACCACCGCCGTTGGTGCGATAACCAGTGCAATCGGCGTGACCCTGCCATTTGCCTTCTACACAACGATGACATCAGCAATGAGCGTTCTATCAGGCCCGGTTGGGTGGATTGCGATCGCCGGTACGCTGACGTACAAGCTGTGCAGCCCCAGTATGAAGAAAATGATTCCTGCGGTGGTGTTGGTGGGCGGTTATCGACAGAGGCTGATGGTCGAGCCGTCGAAAATTGAGGTCAGCAACATGGGAAACATTAACCTAATGAACTCGCTTGATTAACTGAATCGCCCCGGTTTGTCAGAGGCTCGACACCTTGAGAGCGGTCCCCTTCAGTTGAGTAATCGGGCTGAGAGTCCCCAGCGGCGGTCTGGGAGAGTCGTACGTTTTAGCAACCTCAGTCGTAACGCAGCTTTTTCCATGCTTCATGCCAGCGGTGGTCCTCGGCATGCTGGTAGATTGCCGTTGTTTCCACTTTCTCATGCCTAGCAGAGGCTTGGAGGTATTTGAGGTTCACACCGACATCGTCTGCATGGGTGACGGCAGTGTGGCGGAACCAGTGCGTCGAGGCTTTGCGCAACTTGGCCGCTGAAACCGGGGCCGATTGCTCGATGGCATCGGCTGCGGCCGTGACGGTCTCCTTGACGATCCGGTACACCATATTGGCGCTAATTCCCACCGTGCCTTTCAGACTTCGCAGCATTGGGCTCCGATCATCCGGGTCGGGGAGGCCGGTCAGTCCCAGAAAAGCGCGATAACGCATCAGGGCTTCCAGAAAATAAGCGGGTGCAATTATCCGCTCATAGCTCCTAACTTATTGAAAACTTTGACATTGATGCCGTCGTTTTCAATCTGATCGAATTTTCTTCTTTTTGGCCGATTTGTGACGCTCTTTGAGCTCCACATCGACATATCGGTCAGTGATAGCGCTGGAGCTGTGACCGGCATCGTCGCGAACATGCTCACGGGGCCTGGTCTTCACATCTTCCGAGATGCCAGTGTGACGCAACCAGTGCACGGTGGCATCCATCATCGCTTCCGCTTCTTCCTGATGGCCTTGCTCAGCCAATCTCTCAATGGCACGATTGAAGCAGGCCTGCACAATGTTCCGGACATGTGTCGTATTTCCCAGAGCCCCTTTGCCTCGGTGTAGCGGGAAGAGAGGCGTATTATCTGCAGGCGTTGGGAGCGCTGACAATCCTTGATATTTCCGCCAGCGTTTTAACGCTTCGAGCAGCGTATCACTGACTGCGATCTGGCGCTCCTTGTTTCCTTTGCCCACTGTGGTAAACCACCAGAGCCCGTCGTGGTCTTTGTGGAAGTCATTCATGGTCGGCGTCCAGCGCTCACTCGCCACGAGCTCCGAAATCCGCAGATACATACCGTAGAGCGCCGAGACGATGAACAATGTGCGTTCATGGCTCTCTGGCTTTTCCTCGGCCATTTTTTCAGCCGCTTCTATTAGGGTTTGCCACTGCTGTTGACTGAGCCTGCGTACGGTGGTGTGACCCTGACGCTTCTGCACAAACTTACTTTTCTGGCGAATCAAGGCCACCGGGTTGGCGACCGTGTATTCTTCCAATTGTAGAAACTGGAAGAAGCTCCCAGTGATGGCCAATAGCTGCTTGATGGCGGAATTGGAGGCCGAATAGCTGGCTTTATCGGGCAGCTGACCTTTTTTGTGGGCCGATTTGGAAACGGTAGCCACGAAGGGCCGCCAATCTGGATTGGGTTGCCGAGTGCCATCGATGATGTGGAAACGTGGTGTCTTGTGGCCACCGAGCCAAGCACGGGGTGGCTTCTGACAGAACTCAATGAAGTCTTCTATGTCGCCCCGTTTCAGGTCTTCAAGCGTCTTCTCAGCAATGAACCAGGTCCAGAGCAACAGCCTTTCTACATCCCGACGGTAGCTGGTGAACGTGCCCAGGCTACCGGTGTAGGCTCGCAAGAACTCGCGGGCCATATCAAAGTCATTGCGTTGAGCGAATGTCAGGTAATTAGGTGCGGTGGCATCTTCAATGTGCTCGATGGTATCGAAACAGGCCGGCGGCGAACGGCGCGTACTGGCTATTTTTGCCGTTTCCGACATGTTATCTTTTTACTTTAGTTATACCCATAACCAGAGTATAAGGGTTTTCCTACCCGATACCAATGCCTATAAGAGCCCCTCTATGACACAACTGGTCTTCCTGTCCCCCTCAGAGAAACGCAAATTTGATTCTCCCCCCGTGTTTACCAAATCACAACGCCCCGCCTACTTCGCGGTGACAGACGATATTCGCAGAACCTTGAGTGCCCTGCGAACCGCAACCAACAAAGTGGGCTTTCTTCTGCAGCTTGGCTACTTCAGGCATTCCGGTAAGTTCTTTGCGCCGAGTACTTTCCGCCCGCGCGATATCAAATACCTCAAAGAGCAACTACAGATCACCGAGCATCTCGATTTCACCAACTATCCACCGGCGCGTGTCAAACAACAACGGGCACGTATTCTGGAACTTTTGGGCTGGACAGTTTTCGACGCCGACAGCGCAGCGTACATCGCCAGGCATGTGCAACTACAGGCCGAGCAGCAGATCAAACCGGAACGCATATTCGTTGCAGCCGTCGACTTTTGCTGGCAACAGCGTATCGAGGTCCCGACACATCATCAACTCGCTAACCTCATCACCGACAGTTTTAACATTGTGGAATCTGCCTGGCTCGAGCAGCTCGAAAATGGCCTTGAACCCGGTGACTGCGAGGCACTGGATGCAATGCTCGAAGCGACAGATGGACTACCTGCCCTGCTGGCTGAGGCAAAGACGATCAGCCAATCTCGGCAGACCAAGGGGATCAAGAAAAACGTGAAGTCTTGCCTCGCATTCGGCCGTTACTTTGCGCAATTCGAATCGGCGTACACATTGCTTGATCTCCCGGAAAGGGCTACCGAGTACTATGCTACCTGGGTGAAAAAGGCCACACTGGCACAGCTCAGGCAATTCCCCAATCGCTGGAAACGATACCTGCATTTACTCGCGTTTATCAAACACCAGTATAGCCTCCGTCAGGACGTGCTGATGGATACCCTGCTCAAGAGTACCCAGTCGGCCATCAATGCCGCCACCAATGCGGAGGACCGGAGCGACCTGCAACAACGGGCGGCCCAGAAAGAAGCAATTCGTATCGTTACCAAGGCCCGCAAGAGCGCACAGCATGTGCTTGATGAGATTACCGCCATCACGCGCACTGAGAGTTTATCCGCATCCGAGAGGATAGCGAAGATCGAGCAGCTGTTGACGGACTATGAGGCATTACAGAGTGATCAGGTACGAGAAACACTGCAACAAAGTGAACTCTTTTTGGAACAGCAGACGGACACGGCAAAAACCTACGATGAACTCGAGAAAAGATCCGTGAGCTTGCAACTCAGGGTGTCGCCGATTCTAAAGGCGCTGGTATTCGATACGCCCTCTTCAGACACTAACATACTGGCTGCCGTGAAGTACTTTCAAGACACGGACGGCCTGCTGGGTAAGAGCGCCCCGCTAGACTTTCTTTCCCCAAAAGAGCAAGCCCTCTTCCCCGAAGGCGAGACGCTGCGGATCTCGCTGTACAAGATCTTGTTATTTAAATCCGTGGCTACGGCGGTAAAGGCTGGCAAGTTGAATTTACGACACTCTTACCGCTACCGTGCCATTCAGGACTACTTGATACCCATAGAACAGTGGTTGAGAGAGCGCGATTACTTGTTGTCCATGGCCGATCTGACGAAGTTTGCAGACGGCCCTGCGGTGCTTGCGGAGCTGAAGGAAACACTCGATGCCAGTTATCAGTGCGTCAATGACCGCATCCGATCCGGTAACAACGAACACCTTCGTTTCGACAAGAAAGGCACTGCAAAGGTACGTACGCCAGAGACCGCGTTCAGTGAGGACGGCTTCGTGGGTCAGACACTCGTGGATAACGGGATCGTATCGGTGCTGCAGGTGTTACGAGAAATCAGTCAAATTCGTAACTTCATTTCCTGCTTTAAGCATCTGAGCCCCAAACACCATAAACTAAAGCCCAGTGACGACACAGTGCTCGCTGGCATTCTGGGCAAAGGCTGCAACATCGGTATCCACAAACTGTCGCAAATTTCTCAGGGGATTAACCAAAGCACGCTGAAAAGCACCGTCAACTGGTGTTTCAGCCTGAAGAATATCCAGGCAGCCAACACACAATTGCTACAGGTCATGGACAAATTACCCCTGTCCAACGCATTTCAGCACGAGCCCGGGCAACTGCACACCAGTAGCGACGGCCGCAAGGTCAATGTGGCCGTTGACTGTCTGCATGCCAACCATTCATTCAAGTACTTCGGAAAGGACAAGGGGGTCACGCTGTATACGTTCATAGACGAACGGCATGCCCTGTTCCATTCAACAGTCATCAGCGCATCGGAACGCGAAGCGGCCTACGTGATCGACGGGCTGATGCAAAATGAGGTGATCAAGAGCGATATTCATTCAACCGATACCCACGGCTATACCGAGTGTATCTTCGCGGCCACGCACCTGATCGATACGGCGTTTGCGCCGCGATTAAAGAAAGTGGGCAAGCAAACGCTGTCCAGCTCTTCCAGTAAGGGCGTGCATCAACGCCGGGGCGATGTCATTCTGCCTGGTCACACGATCAACAAGAAGCTCATACTGTCGCACTGGGATGATATCCTGCGTTTCATGGCCACCATCAAGCTGCGGTACAGCAGTGCCTCGCAGCTGTTCAAACGACTGAGTTCTTACGCGAATGACCATCCTTTATACAAGGCGCTCAAGGAATTTGGCCGCGTCATAAAAAGCCGGTTTATACTGACCTACTTCGACAATCTGGAACTTCGACAGCGCATCGAGAAGCAACTCAACAAGATTGAACTCGCAAACCGCTTCTCAAAGGCCGTGTTCTTCGACAACAACCAGGAATTCCAAGATGGCAGCCTCGAGGACCAGGAGATCGCCACCGCCTGCAAGGTGCTGATCCAGAATGCCATCGTCCTGTGGAACGCCTTATATCTGTCACAGGAATTGCTCAATACGAAAGACAGAGACGAGCATGATGAGATGCTGGCTGCCATAAAAAGCGGATCGTTGCTTACCTGGCAACACGTCAATATGCAGGGAGAATATGACTTCAGGCGAGTGGCAGCCAATAATTCCGTCTTTGATATGGGGAAAATTCTGGCGCTTCGGGTGGCTTGAATCACCTGATTGAAGTGGAGAATCACATGGCCCATTTTCTTGCCACACGCTGAGTGATAGAATAGTATCACTTTCATGAAGACTGAATTAGTGACAACCCTGAAGCGCCAGGCGACCAAAATCCTGTCGGAGCTTCATGAATCTAAAGAGCCCGTCCTGATCACTGAGCACGGCAAGCCCTCCGCATATCTCGTTGATTTTGAAGATTTCGAGTCTCTTCAACGCAGAATGTCAATTCTTGAGGGGATTGCTCGTGGTGAGTCCGCTGCTTTAGAAGGCAGGACCCTGAGCCATGATGAAGCCAAAGCCAAAATGCAGAAATGGCTCAAATAATTTGGACGGAGCCGGCTTTAGCGGACCTGAATGAAATTGCAGAATACATCGAGCTTGAGAATCCTGTAGCGGCGCGGGATTTGGTCCGGCGAGTATTTTCCGCTGTGGGACGTCTCGAGCGACACCCCGCATCTGGTAAGTATCCGGAAGAACTTGAGGGCAAGCGCTATCGGGAGGTGGTATGCGGCCCCTGCCGTGTATTCTATCGTCACTCCCGAGGGCAGGTGTTAATTCTCTTTGTTATGCGCAGCGAACGCCTCCTCCGAAGTTTCTTGCTAGAGGATCGGGATGTTGGGGGCAATTAGTACGCTGGGGCGGTCGGATGCAGCGTTTCTCCCGGCTTGAATCGGCCATTTAAAAACGACGACATCAATTCCAACGATTTCAACGACTTAGGCCCAGTGAGCGGATAATTGCACCCGCTTATTTTCTGGAAGCCTATGGCCAGAAGACCTC
>CENL01052746.1_pt1 | contig 33220 bp, 26 predicted proteins | sample 530221 | NCBI WGS metagenome assembly CENL01 (sample SAMEA2619791, study PRJEB7988) | marine metagenome | isolation source: saline water (ENVO:00002010), including
TTTCAGCCATATCAATGATCCTTTATATGTTTGTATCGCGGCTAACACGGTGCACATAAAAAGGCAACGCGCGAAGTGCGCGCTGCCTGTTCGAGGTCCAGAAAGCAGACCGAAAAGTGCCCGTAAAAGGTCCGGTAAAGTCCGGAGACTATCCGTTAAATGCCCGGATCGCCTCGATGACGCGTGCCTGATCCGCTTCTTCGAGATAGGGATGCATCGGCAGGGCCACGACATATTTGCTGGCCGGCTCCGTGACGGGCAAGGTGCCGTCAGCCGGTTTGAACTGCGCGCAGAAATCCTGCTCGTGGATCGGCACAGGATAGTAGACGGCCGTCGGGATGCCTTGCGCTGAGAGGTGCGCTTGCAGGCCGTCGCGGTTTTCATGCTCTATGACATACTGTGCCCAGACGCTCTTTGCGCCTTCAATGACGCTCGGCACGCGTTTGACATGGCCGGTCAGGCCCGCCGCATAGCGGTCAGCCACCGCTTGGCGTTTCTCGATTTCGTCGGCGAAGATTTTGAGCTTCTCCAGCAGGATCGCTGCCTGGATTGTGTCGAGGCGGGAGTTCATGCCGACGCGAAGGGAGAGGTATTTCGGATCGTGGGTGAAGTTGCGCTCTACCGCATCGGTGGGAGTTACCTTGCCATAGACGCGCAGGGATTCGATGCGCTCTGCCAGCGCGGCATCATTCGTGATGATCGCCCCGCCATCACCATAACAGCCCAGCGGCTTTGCCGGGAAAAAGCTGGTCGTGGCAATATCGGCCCAATCTGACGGGTGCTTGCCGTTCAGCGTACAGCCATAGCCCTGCGCCGTGTCAGCGATCAGTTTCAGGTCGAATTCGTCGCAGATCGCCTTGATCTCGGGATAGTTGGCGGGTTGGCCGAATAGGTCGACCGCGATCACCACTTTCGGCGTCAGCTTACCCTCGGCTTTCACGGCCTCGATCTGCCTGCGCAGATGTGCCGGGTCCATGTTGTAGGTCTCTGGCAGGATGTCGACGAAGACCGGCGCAGCGCCGAGCCATGGCACCACTTGCGCCGTCGCGACGAAGGTGAAGGAAGGGCAGAAGACGGCGTCACCAGGCTTCAGCTCCCATGCCATCAGGGCCAGCGCGAGGGCGTCTGTACCGTTGGCGCAGCTGACGGAATGTGACGCGCCACACCAGGCTGCGAGCTGCTTCTCCAGTTCGGTCACTTCCGGCCCGAGCACATAGCGACCGCTTTCAACAACCGACAGGATCGCCGTGTTGATCTCGGACTCGATCCGCTTGCGCTGGGCCTGGAGGTCGATAAAGGGAAGGCTCATTGGGAAAATTCCTTGCAAAACGAGGGCTGGGTCTATGCCGTCCAGCGGATAGGACTTCGTGTCGCATCGAGCAAATCACAGTCCGTTACGCAATCCGACGGAAGCTTGCGCTAAGGGCGTTTGACAATCCTTGGGAAGTCCACAAGAACACATCCGTATGGTCGCCATCTCTGTCATCATTGTAAACTATAATGGCGGGGCGTTCCTACAGCAGGCGCTGGATTCCCTGCGCGCACAGACTTTCCGGGATTTCGAGGTTTTGCTGGTCGACAATGCCTCGACCGACGGCTCGATGGAGACGCTGAATAGTGAGGGCGTGCCGGGCTATCGAATCCTGCCTCAGACTGAAAACCTGGGCTTTGCGGCTGGCAATAATGTGGCTGCCCGACTGAGCGATGCAGATTGGTTGGTGCTGTTCAATCCGGACGCTATAGCAAACCCTGACTGGCTCGAACGTGTAGTTTCTGCAACACAACGCAATCCTTGCACAAATATGTTTGCTTGCGCGCAATATGCGTTGGAAGACCCCGCGATCATGGATGGGGCTGGAGATTGCTACCTCGGCCTTGGTATTCCGTGGCGTGGCGGATTTGGCTTGCGTGCCGAGCCGCTTGCTGAAGGCGAATGCTTTTCGCCATGTGGCGCTTCAGCCGTTTTCCGGCGCAGCGTTTTCGACGCGCACGGCGGCTTTGACGAGCGTTTTTTCTGCTATTGTGAAGACGTCGATCTCGGCTACCGTATGCGCCTCGCCGGAGAGCGGTGCGTGTTCGTGCCGGACGCAATCATCCGACACGCTGGCAGCGGTATCTCCGGACGGGCCAGTGAATTCGCCATTTTCCACGGGACGCGCAACCGGATCTGGACCTATGCCAAGAATACACCAGCACTGATGCTGTGGCTGACCCTGCCGGGCCATGTGGCGATCACGTTGGCAATATTGCTGAGAGGGTTTGCGACGGGCCGGGCCGGGCCGACCTGGCGTGGCATCCAGGCGGGCCTCGCGGGGCTTGGCACCCTGAAGAAGGATAAGCGGTTCGGGCCACCCAAGCGCGTGGCCAGTCTCGGCAAGATCGCCTCGGCCATGGCGTGGAATCCGAAACGCCTGCTTGATCGTCGGCCAGTGATCCGTCCGCTGGAGAAGAGACCGAAGAATACGACAGGCATGGCGATCACAAAAGGAGATCACGCAGGTGGCTGAATTCGCATTCAGCGTTCCGATCGGCAGCTGGCATCCGTTCCTGCCGGCGAGCTTGGCCAGCCTGAAGGCGCAGGGCGACGGCGTCTCCGTGGCGCTGCTGGATGCCTCAGGCGATCCGCGCGTGCGCGCCTTGGCGGAGGAATATGATGGCTGGTTGGCCTATCGCCGGCACGGCCCCGATGGCGGGCAGTCGGATGCGATCGTAGAGGGTTGGAACAATGTTCCGGGCGACTGGCTCGGATGGCTCAATGCGGATGACATCCTCATGCCGGGCGCCCTGGACCGGGTCCGCGCGCGACTGGCTGATGCGCCGCGGCTGGACGTGATTTACGGCCACAGCAGCATCATTGATGAGACCGGCGCGATGACCGGTTACCACTTCAATGTCGAACCTCCCGGGCCGCGCCTGCTGCAGGCCGGCATCATTTCCCAGCCATCCTGCTTCTTCAGGCGTTCGGCGTGTGAGGCTGTGGGCGGAGTGAATGAAGACCTGCACTACACAATGGACTGGGATCTCTGGATCAGAATGTACGAGTCCGGCGCCAAGTTCGATTTTCTCGATGCCGTTATATCCATGGTGCTCTGGGCCGACGATACGAAGACCGCATCGCTGAACAAGCGTCGACGCGATGAGCTGCAGGACATTATCAACAGGCATGCGCCGGAAGCGGCGCGGTCCGGGACGTTCCGGGCCTTTGTCGTACATGCAGCCATAGACCGTATTTGGCCCGCAGGCCTGCGTGAGCGTGTGCGTCGTCGGTTGCGCCGTAACGGGCCGAGCGTACGCGGTATCCGCGCCGACGGTCTTATCCAGCCTGGCGCGCGGCTTGTTTTGGCGCACTATGAAGACAAGCCGATTGAAGGAGTTATGTTGGGTTTTGATGGTGATCCGACAGGACTATCTGTTTCCGGTTGTCCGTCCACGCAAGGCGTGATGCGAACCGGTCGGTCGCTCATCATCAGACTGTCCAGCCCGCTGCCTGCGGGCGAAGCTCTGACGCTGACCCTGACACCGGATCCAGGCTTATCCGTTCGGCTACTGCGCGCTCGGTGGCAGCCTGCCTGACTATCTCATGAGCGTGTACAGAGTATTGGCAATCGCATAACCGCGGCGTTTCTCTACGATGAATCGACCATCATCCGTCACTGACAAGTTTACCGATCCGCTGTTGGCGGTGGTGCCAGCCAGCTCTCCTGTCTGCACCGTGAAAGCCGCGCCATCAGAAAACAGGGTCATCAGGCTGGGGTTGGTGGCCATGCGCGCATATAACAACGCGACGGGCGCGGACGTCAGCGAATTCGGTACGGCCAAGATGACGGAACCGAACACCCCGCCTCCAAAGTTTACTGTTGCGACCATCATCATTATTGATGGTCCCGAGTTCACGGCGCAGGCGCAACGCGTCGAGGATGCCGGTGGGGTCTAGGAAACCCGCCGGCAGGTCGACGCGGCCATCGCTCGCGGCGAGCCGCAAGCCGGTGGTTCAGGTCGCCCCATCCGGGGCAACCTTGATCGTGAAATCATTTGTCTCGCACTGGCCGATTTCGGCGCCCGCGACGTGACCTGTCTGAAATAGCAGGGATCCTGTATTGCTATTTGCGAGACGATTGATGTGGTACCGCATGTCGCCGCTGCCAGGCGTGACATCGTCGTGCGAGAACAGCACGGCGTCCGATTTTACGGCGAGCCGGTTCGTTGCATCCGCATCGGAGTTGATCTCGAATTGTGGCGCAGCATCGGAGGTGATGGGTGCCCAGTCCTCAAGACAGAAGACACGCAGGATCGCCTCATCCTCGATCCATGCACGGCAACCCTCAGGCGGGGGGTAGTTCAATCCAGGTCTCGTCAACAAACGCCGCTATATTGTTTGCTGTGAAGTTGGCCCAGTGGGGACCAGTTTTTCTGGCTGGCAGGATGTAGGCATCGCCTTGGTCCGGTGCGACGGGCTGGGCGGATTGTGTGCGGGAGCGCGCACTCAGGCCTGTCATGACATCGAGCGCCTGCAGCGACTCGTTCACTGTCAGGTGTTTCTGCGCCTGGTTTGGCAGCAGATAGGGTAGGGCAAGACGCGGGGTCGACTCCATCGGGGCACTCCTTGGGATGTGATGTCCCGCAGGGTGCCCTGACCGGCTCTAGGTCGGATGAGTTGTCTGGCGCCGCATCTGCGCGTCAGGCTGTGCCGAGGAACCCAGCCATTTTTTCGATGGCAATCCGGCTGACACGGCGCACGGCATCCGCCGAATTCGAGCCGTTGTGCGACCCGAAAATGCATTTGTCGAAAGCCCGGAACGGCGAATCGGCGGGCAGGGGTTCGATTTCAAACACGTCGAGCGCAGCAGAGTGGACAATGCCGGAGTTCAGGCCTTCGAGCAGGGCGGTCTCCTCGATCACCGGGCCGCGCGCGACATTAACCACGCGCACGCCAGGCTTCAGCTTTGCCAAAAGCTCGGCATTGAACATGCCGCGCGTTTCCGGCGTCAGGGGGCAGGTGAAGATCAGGAAGTCGGCCTCGCCGAGCCGCTGGGGCCAGTCGGCCGTTTGCACGTCTATGCCCTTGGCGGGCTTGAAGAAGGGGTCGTAGACGACGACGTCGCTGCCGCAGGCAAGGATGCGCTTGGCGGTTTGGCGACCAATGTCGCCGAAGCCGACCAACGCGACCGTGCGCCCGGTCATGCTGATGCCGCTGGGCTTTGGCCACGCGTTCTTCTCGCGGATTTCGCGGTCGATACGATAAGTCTCCCGGGCAAGGCCGAGCGTGTAGGTCAGGGCGACGTCGGCGACTTCGGCCCCGAACACGCCCGGCGTATTTTCGACCGGCAGGCCGAGCTCCTTGAAGGCCGGAAAATCAACATTGTCGACGCCGACGCCCCACTTAACAGCAGCCTTCAGTCCCGCTTCCTTCGCCGCGGTCACGACGCGGCGGCTGGCGGGGTCGTCGCCAATGATCCAGCCATCGAAGCCGGGCAGGAGCGCGATCAGTTCGTCTTCGCTGAGGACTTGGGACGTTTCTGCTGCGACGCCTTCGAGGCCATGCTCGGCAAAATCGCCGGCAAACTCGGAGAACAGACCGAGCATGGGCGGACAGGTGACAAGGATACGCGGATTGGTCATCAGGCTTCTTTCGGCAGGGTTTCACCGGCGGCGACGCGCTGGAGGAGGGATTCAGCGACAAACCAGTCGGCGATTTCATCGATATCGACGGATTCCAGTCGGGGCGTGGGATACAGGATGGGATTGCGGCCGATACGGGCTTCTGTGGCAGCGAAACTGTCCGGGCCGAACAGGTAGCAGACAGAGTTTTCTTCCATGTATGGCGGCAGGTCCTGCGTCCGGATCAGATTGGCCGGGTCATGGTTTATCGGATCCCCGGTCTCTGTGTAGAAGCGCGTATGCATCTTGTTGACCGTGAAGAGAGAGTCCGCTGTGCCGGCCCCAATTGCCCTCAGATAAGTATCGATCATGGCCTTGAGGGTGTCCGGCTGGAGCAGCGGATTGGTCGTATGAGTCATCAAGTAGTGCTGCGACGGGACATTGGCGATGTCATCCGCGAGCACCAAATTCATGGAAATGAAGTCACCGCAAAGTTCGGTCTTTCGGTCGCGGATCATCACCCGCTCACTTTCGACCAGTCCCTCATCGGCGAGGATTTGGCGAGCATCCGTATTGATCACGACCTGGTCGATCTCGGGAACGGCTAGCAGCGCATCCAGGATCCACTGGAACAGGGGCTTGCCGGCGATAAGCCGGAAATTCTTGGATTTCACCCGCGCGCTGTGGGCCTTCATCGGCAGCAGGGCGGTGAGCTTGTTTGCTTGGGTCATACATCATTCCAGTTGGGGAAGTCTCCGGCGCGTTGCTCCCCATACGGTATTGGGTTCAGGTCTGCAATCGGGCCGGACGGATCAGTCGACGAGCCGCTTGATGCTTGGCGGGAGGCGGCGGGCAAGCCCCTCACGGACCCGGCTGACGCTCCAGGCGGGGCCTTTTTTGGGAGAGGCGGGCGGTCGGGGCGGCAGGCCATCCGCCGCCTCCCGGGTGATGGCCAGCAGCTCCGGCATTGACGGCGTCGATCCGCTCGAACGCAAGGACGCAACAAAGCCGGCGAGCGCGCGCGTGTGGACGATACAGGAGTCGGGCGATGTTTCGAGCAGGTCCTGAATTTGATCGGCGAGCATGTGGAGAGTACCGCTTTCGCTCGTAATATTCGGGATGAGAGCCGAGTAGCGGAACTTGTGACTGACCTTGCGCAGGGTTTGCCAATTCACATCCGCATCACCGCGGCGCGCATCGGCCAGTTCATAGAGCGCTTCGAGCAGGCAGTCGAAGGGGAGCTCCGGCCGGTCCGTGACGAGTTCTCCCAACCTTGGCCGCCAGACCGAGTCCACGAAGTGCTGGAAATCAGGATCCGCTGTCGCGTAGATCGCATTGCCGTTGATGTGCCGCTTTTCTCGCGGGCCGAGCGCATCGGCGCCGCGATAGATGCTGCCTGTCACCCAGGGTGGCTCTGCGCCACGCAGGTGCCGATCGACCTGACCGAGCCAATCCGGACGGATGGGCACGCAATCGGTTTCCATGTACAGTGAATGCCCCCAATGGGTGCGCATCGCGTCCATGGCAGCGAAGAACATATTGTTCGGCCCGGCGCGGAACCCGTGCTCGGTCCTGCGACCCCGGTTCTCCCGCTGGTAGAGGTCCGCATCACCTGCTAGGTCGAGCACCACGAACCGGATTTTCGCAAAGCAGCGCTCCAGGCTGGGCGTCTCGGCGATGAATTTCCGAACCGCTGGCTCACAGGCCGCAGCTCCAGCATTGTTGCAGACGAGGACCAGATCGGGCCGCCGTGACGGGGCGGGGCCCAGGAAGGGAGCGAAGGCCGGCTGCGACCAGAGCCAGAGATTGTCCAGCACCTGCGCCTGCTCGCCGGCCGTAACGGGGACCACCACCGCCCCGAGCAAGGATTCGTCCAGCAGGCGGCTCAGCGATTGATAAGGAAAGACGGCTGCTTTGGTGAGGGTCGAATCGGATCCTGTATCGAAGATTTGCACGAGCACCTGATTGCGCTGAAAGTCTTCGCGTATGGCCTCGAAGGCCTCAACGCTGTCTGATAGGCTCAGCAGCGCGATGACCTTGTACTCCAGTGATGCACCGTAGCGGACCGCCAGTGTTTCGGCCGTCGCGATTTCCGGGCGGCAAGACTGGAACTCCAGATTTTCAGTGAAGTGCAGGCCCAGTGACTTTCCGAGAGTTTTGAACCGGTGTTCTACGAATTCTTCAAGGTATCGAATGTTGGTGTGTCTGGCCAGTTCCGGGGCAAGTTCGAGAGCGCGACCCGACAGGAAGAATTCAGCGATCCGGTCCTCTCTGACCAACCGGACTATTTGATCTATTTCGGTCTCAACGATATGGTCATCAAGGCACACTAGGTAGGTCGGTCGCCAATTGGCTACGTCCCATCGGTCGATGGCAATTCCTATGCTGAGTGTGGGAACGCCAGCCAATCGCTTCAAGTCGAACGAATCAGGGGAGCTGTCGCCTCTGATAATAAACAAAGAGGTGTGTTGCACGGTTCTCGCCTTCAATGAGGTCATATATTCAGTGGGCAGTACAAGGTCATTGCTGGCCGCCAATAGGCTCGTCGCATCGAAATTTATCTGCAGCATTCTGCACGGTATCGGTTGCGTTGACACTCCCCTAACAGTGGGTCAGGAAATGAAGGGCTGATTTGTATCCGTTCGACCCGTCCCTTTGAGGAACTTTTACAATGAATAGACTAAGCGCCTCGAAGGATCGGCACGCTATGCAGTCCAGCCGCCATTACAGGCCGCAGAGCCGGTTGGATGCGACGTCTTTTGACGCGGTGTCGACATTGACAGGAGAACTGTCACAATACCGGTCCCATATATCCACGATGTTTGCGGGTGACTTCCGCAGTTCGTATCGGGGGACGGTGCTGGGAGTCGTTTGGAATTTTGTGCTGCCGCTGGTTCCGATCACCGTGTACATTCTACTGGTGAGTTTGAAGGTTTTCCCCCGGTATGATGGATTGGCGCCTGCGGTCTACATCAGTTTCAACGTCACGATGTGGATGTTGTTGACCGGCATGATCACCCGGCCGATGCAGGTCGTGATGAGCCGCAATCAGGAGACAATGAAAACGGCGATGCCCATGTCGGTCGCGATTACATCTTCGTTTGCGCAGCTATGTTTCGATACTTTGGTGCGTCTCGCCCTGGTCGCTGCACTGGTGGTTGCCTTCGGACAATGGCCGCAATTGAATATTGTCCCGTTTCTGCTCTCGCTGGTAACCGGGCTGGCCTTCTGCCTCGCGCTTGGCCTGACTCTGGCAATCTTCAATGTCATCTATCCGGACGTCGACCGGATCACGAATATCGTGCTTCAGTACGGGTTGTTTCTGAGCGGCGTCATTTTCCCGGTTGCCACGCTGGGACCTCTGTCGGTCCTCGAAAACCTCAACCCTTTCAACGTGTTTATCCGAACGACACGCGATTACATGTTTATCGGAGCTGATACCCACCCCGGAACTCTCTGGCTTTGGACAGCCGTTGCGTTCATTGTATTCCTTATATCTGTGAGATTTTTCTACATCATGGAACACCGAATCCGTGAGGCCGTGTGATGTCGCTTGGTGAAATGCCGCTCGTTCAAGTCAAGGCGTTGGGGAAAATGTACACGCGGCGGCCCCGTGACATGCGCCGGAAGCTGGGCAACGTCGCTTGGAAAGCATTTTTCAACACTGGCAAACATAGTCAGCCAGTTCCTTCAGGCAGCGGATTTTGGGCTGTGCAGAATATAAGCTTCGATCTTCAGCGTGGGTCGGCGCTCGGCATTATCGGACTCAATGGGTCCGGCAAGACGACCATGCTGCGTATGCTTGCAGGGCAATTGATGCCGGATACAGGCGAGATCGTTGTCAACGGCTCTTCGGCGGCGATGATTGACCTCCAGGCTGGCTTTCAGTCCTCTGCCTCCGGTCACGAGAATATTTTCCTCCGTGCAGCTGCACTCGGTTTTAGCCGCGAAGAAACAGTCGCTCGGTTGGAGGAAATCATATCGTTCTCCGAACTGGGTGACGCAATCAACGCACCCCTTTCCACATACTCCGCAGGAATGCGGATGCGCTTAGCATTCGCGGTGATGACCATTGTCTCACCAGACTTGCTACTGATCGATGAAGTCCTGGCCGTTGGCGATTTTCGCTTTCGTCAGAAATGCCTGGCCAAGGTAAGGGAGATGCGTGACAGGAGCGCGTTTGTGTTCGTGTCCCACTCCATGGGGGATGTCAGCCGTTTTTGCGACCATGTCATCGTGATGCACAAGGGACAGGTATATTTCGAGGGTGCTCCACAGGAAGCAATCGAGATATATGAGACCTTGGAGGCAGGAACGCCAGCGGTCGAAGATCACCAGAAAGTTGCCAAGGCAATGGGGCCTCAATTCCACAATGAAGAGGCGATTACCGACGTTTCACATATGTGGTGTGATCCGGATGGAAACCCGGCAAGCGGAATGCCATTCGGCAGCCCGTTTCATTTGCGCGTCAAATTCAAATCGCTCATATCGATGCGAAACCTGATAATAGGGGTGCCGGTTTGGGCATTGAACACGCACTACACAACCGGACTGTCGACGCAGATAAATTCTGACGAATTCAATGTGCAGAAAGGCGAAGTGGTTGACCTCAAATTGGAGGTCGAAGGAGGCTACATCAATCCCGGCGTATTGAAGTCGATGCTGTCTATCAATGATGGTCCGGAATTTCTGTTTCGTGAGCCCAATCCGGATCTTGTTATTCAGGCCGCACAGCACCCGACTTGGGGCGCAGTTACGGTGCCGCATAAGTGGAGCCGTGTCGGGGATGGTCCTCCGCCCCGGCTGCGCCGCCCCCAACTCGTTCGCAAAGGTGGCTGACCGATTGATCGGTCCGGACTTCTGACGCGTCTTCACTTTAAAGGCCCAACAAATGACGACCCCCATCAGAATAGGTGTAGTCGGCCTGGGGAAGATCGCCACTGATGCGCACTTACCCGCAATTGACGCGTCCAAAGATTTCGACCTGGCGTTTGTGGTCGACCCCAGCAGCGATTTCGACAGTTCCGCGCCGGTGTTTAGTTCACTTGACGGTGCTTTGCATTCAGCGGTCCAATTCGATGCCGTCGCCCTGTGCACGCCGCCGCAGGTAAGGACCGAATTATGTGAGAGGCTTTCTCTCGTAAGGTGCGCGATCCTTCTGGAAAAGCCGCCGCTCGCGAGCCCCGGTGCTGCCCGCCTCGTCAAGGCGCGGGCACGCTGGTCGAATCAGCCGATTTTCGCAGCGTGGCATTCCAGATTCGCCGCGCAGATGCCAGCCGCAATGGACTGGGCGCGAACTCGTCGGCTGAAGCGAGGGCGTATCGTATGGCGCGAGAATCCTGCCAAATGGCATCCGGATCAGGCTTGGCTGTGGCAGCCCGGAGGTCTGGGTGTTTTCGACCCGGGGATCAATGCACTCTCCATGCTCACCGCGTTGTTTCCACAACCATGGAGTGTGAGCTCTGCCCGCTTCAGGGTTCCTGAAAATGTACAGACGCCTGTCGCTGCAGAGTTTGTACTTCTGGGAGATGGCCCAAAGGTAGATGTGAACTTTGAGTTTCACGATTCAGATGATGAAATTTGGTCGATCTATCTGGAAGCCGAGGATGGGGGAGTGCTGGAGCTAGTGGATGGCGGTGCATCAATTTCGGTGAATGGTGAACCTGTTGGCCATGCCCCTGCAGGTGAGTACGAAGGCATCTATCGCCGGTTTGCCGAACTCGTACGGAGTCGGCAAACCGATTTCGATATTTCACCACTGGAAATTGTGGCTGACGCATTTCTGATTGCGCGTCATCAGCGGTCAGGGCTGATTACCGGCTGAGCGTTACACATAGCTCAACCTTGGCTTTTACGATTCTTCTTCAGCCACTGAGACTGCTGAATTCGCAAGTTTCCTGGACCGTGGCTTCGGTGTCGACACCGGCATTGGTACATGTTGGCTAGCTGGCTTTTTTACCACTCGATATACGCATGTTCTCCAGCTAGCGCCGACACGGGCAATGTGCTCAACGTCGGCAAGCTCGGAGTCAACAAACTCAGCCACATCCGGCCAATCTTCCGACGCGTAATCATCAAAGATGATATAACCGCCGACGCGAACGAAGTCCGCATAGTTTTCGAAATCAGTTTTCACGCCGGCATAGGAATGGTCGCCGTCGATCACGAGGACGTCATACTCTTTTTTGCCGGCCTCGGTCATGGCTTCCGGTTCGGTGCTCAGATGCTTGATCAGCGTGTACTGATCTTCACGCATGCCGACCCGGGCCAGATTCTTGCGGACCACATGTTCGTCAACGCGTTGGCCAGTCAGAATGTCCGCTTGAGCGCCGTTGTAGTAGCCTTCCAGTGGATCGAGCAGGGTGAAGTGAACGTCCTCATAGCGCCCATCCAGGGTATCGAACATGATTGCTGCACCCGTTGCGAACAATGTGCCGATTTCCAAAACGTCGACTGTCTTTCCTCGTACGGCGGCAGCAACCAGGGTCCGAAGAAGGATGTCTTCAATGGATGTTGCCAGACGACCGTCGAGTTGCCGTTCGATCTCGCAAGCGCGATCAGCCATGTAACCTAGCGTAGCCGGTGCGATCGGGATCGAGAGACGCTTACGCCACTCCGTTTCAAGCGTGTGGATGTGATGCTTGGACAAACGACGGTTGAAGTGTTGGAACCAAGTTGCATTGTCGAACCTCGACCATTTGTCGGTAGCTGCCAGCTTGCTGTCGACCATTGAAACCTTGTCGGAAAGCGCGTTGACGTCACCCGCAGCTTTGGAGGCAGCAGTTTCGGCAGTTTGGGTCCGCGTACTTACGTCTTCAATTGCCGCCTTCGCTTCATTTACCTTGCGGGTGAGCACAGAATCTACTTGGGCGAGCTTCTCAGTTACCGTGCCAAGTGATCCGGAAATCGCAGCGACATCATTTGCAATTGTGGCCATAGTCGCATTCGCGGTCTGGTATATCGCCTCGAGGTCCGCCGTGGTCGAGTTTAGCTTGGAGGCGATTTGCGAGGTTGTAGTCTGCAGCTTCGTATCAAGCGAAGATGCGGCAGACTGGAATTTCGCATCGAACTCTTCGACGGATACCGACTTTTTCAACTTGTTGAGTTCTTTAGTCGCAATTTGGAGGGCCGACCGGACATTCCCGATCTGCGCATCGCGGTAGGCAAGCTTCTGGTCAATCAGGTTGGAATGTTGGGAACTGTTCACCTGTTCCTTTAGCCGGATCATCTCGACTTTCAGGTCATGCGCTTCGATATGAAGAGCCGCAGCATGAGCTTGAGCGCGCGCTGCCACATAGGCCAATGCGAGCGTGACGATACCCAACGCCGTCCCACCCAGTAGCCATGGCCGGATATCAGCAAACCGTGCATCCAGACTGAACCAAGCAACGAGCCCGGCGATTGCGATCAAGCTGGCAAAGAGGATGCGACTGGTGGCGATGTGAACAATGGACCTTCTCGCAAAGCGCACCAATTCGAATAGGAGCGGGGAAACCGAACGAAGTTTGTGAGCAGGCTTGGAGTACCACATCCGGCCCGGCGAAACGATTTGCTCAACTGTATAGCCTGGCGTTTTCTGAAGCATGTCTACTTTACCATTCGAAATTGTACTCTGAGGACCTTTAACAGGGATTGTTATAGGCGGCTTCTTAACGATTGTTTGGGTTTCAGCACTATTTTTCTGGAATTTCAGTCGTGCTTCAAAAGCAGATTGCACGGCCTCGAGGCCAGGATCTTCTTGGAAAGCGAGAAGGTTGCCCCACGAATCCGATGACATCTCGCATCCTTCGAATGGCACTACCCTGCGCCAATCATGTGAAATCCCATATCTGATGATTGGGTGCCATTCGCTCACATAGACCGCATATCCTCGATCTTTCAGGTAGTTCGCCACGTGGCGCCAATCGTGCCCAAGAGGCAAAGTCTTTGAGTCCTCGAATTCGCACTCGACCACGTCAGGTTTCAGCGTATCCCATGGCACGCCACGCAGAACGCTGTAGTCGAAACCCTCAACGTCGATCTTGAGGAAGTCGACTTTCTCCAACTTCCGGGTCTTGACGATTTCGGTGACCGTGGTTGCGTCTACCGTCGTGGTTGCCTTGTGCGTGTCGCGGAAGGCGTGAAGGCCGCTGATACCTGTGCTTTCATCGGACGTGAAGAACTTCATACCTTTGGTGGGCTTGTCGCTTACCGCGCGGGGGTCGATCGAGACGTTGGAGGATGACCCAAATCGGCTTGAAAGTTGGGCGCGGTTCTTCGGATCCGGCTCGAAACAATGGATAGTCCAGCCGAGCCTGTCGAAATATTGTGCCGACGTTCCGATATGCGCGCCAACGTCTAGCAAAACATGTGTGTTCCCCCGCCGAGACGAAAGCATGTCCGCGACAATTTCGGTCTCGTCCAGAGACGCGCCGCGCGTGGATTGGGCTTCCTTAAGAATTGCGGAGTCACGTATGGCAGCCTTGGCTGCCGGGGGCGCTACCGCAGGTTTTGGCGCACTTTCGAACAAGCTGTCGAAATCGCGACGGACGTAGACTTCCAGCTTTCCCCCTACGGTCGCATTGTAGACCTTGACGCCCAGCTTTTCGCACGCGTCGCGAGCGTGGCGATGGTGTTCGATCATCATGTGCGGTTGGGGGTCGTGCCATTTGCGGCCGGCGCCGAAATAGGAGGGGTCAAAATGATTCGGATCCGTATCAGCCGTCGAAGTGAGGGCCAACCCAATTTCACCGTCGGCCTTCACACCCTCCTTGATCGCGTCTTCTGGAACCGTGTAACTGGTGTCGCAGCCAATGAGATAAATTTCCGAGAATCCCATATAGGCTGCGATCTGCAGCATAGTGATCGCTACAGTGTAGGGCTGCACAATATGGTCGTTGATATCGGCCGAAAACATCGAATACGGAGGGTGTTGAAGCGAGTTCGGACGCTCCTTGAAATAGTGACGTCCTTTGGCGGGCGGAATAATCGTTCGCGTCGGGAAACGACGTTCGTCTCCAGAATGCTCGACTACCTCGTTCGGAAAGAAGGCAAGCGTCGACGGGAGTCCGGCGAGCATTTCATCGATATCCTTTGCCCGGTCTGGCAAGACGCGCGAGTCGACGCAGGTATAGAATGTTGGTCGCCATTTAATGCGGTCGAAAAGGAGGAAAATGCTGTTGCAGCCGAAGACGTATTCGCCTTCCAGCTTGTTGAGGTCCATCTCGTTAAGGGAAGGGCCATTCCCCATCACGAAACACCGTTTCCCGGAATGAAGGCCGCGGAACTTTGTCAGGTCGTCGCAGGCGAGCAGCCGTTCGGCTGTGTCGTGGCGCTTTGATTTTGGCGCGGGCCCCTTGAACGGAACTTCTGGAAGCTTGGATACTTCATCGACAGAAATTGTGGGCGTGTCGCAGATTGACAGCTCTCGTTCCCGAGCGCCGACTTCCAAGTACTCCAAGGGGTGGATTGTCTCCGGGAACATGGCCTGGAAGGTATTCTTGTAATCCGGGTCGAGGTTTTCCGCTTCCTTCTGGATCACTGACAGGGCTTCGGCTTCGTAGCGCTCGCGGAAAGCGGTGGAGCGTTGCCCCTCGCGATACCTGAAGGTGCCGAGCGGGAGCTGATAGGTGTACAGTTCTGCATGGCGGAAAAAGCGCACCCAAAGTTCGAAATCGACGGCAAGATCGATATCGCGAGACAGTCCGCCCCCGGCCCTTTCCCACAGTGACCGTCGCCAGAATGTCGATTCCTGTTGTATCCATCGGTAGTTCCCGTTGAGGAACCGAACACGGGACCATTTGCGTAGGTTGTGAAGTTTCCACGTCCCGTCTTCTTCAACGACCGTCGGCTGCCCGGTGACCCATTCAACCTCCGGATGCTTCGCAAAGAACTCGCCGATTGCTGCCAGGGATCCCGGAAGCAGGAGGTCGTCAGAATTGATCCAGCCCATGATATCTCCGGACGTCATGGCAAAGCCCTTGTTCAGGGCGTCTGAATGCCCTTCATCAGGCTCGGAAATATACCCGCTGATGCTGTTTCGGTATTTTGAAATGATGTCCTGAGAGCCATCGGTGCTGTTGCCATCAACCACGACATATTCAAGGTTCGGATAGCCTTGGTCGATAACTGATTTCATGGTTCGTTCGATGAACCCAGCTGTGTTGTAGTTTGGGGTGACGATCGAAATCGACGGAGGATTCAACACAGTTCTTCGCGGGTCGGCTGGAAGTGTTTGCAGTTCGCGCTTCAGCGCGCTCTCATTGGAAGCCACGTATGCTGTTCCTTTCGTGGGCTCTGCCGAAACTGACATTCTGTCGCTTTCTTTGGTCGCGCTGCTGGCTGGCGCGTCGCTCTGTACAGTCATCCTATCTGAAGATATTGCACCAGAGCTTTCCTGTTGCGCGCTTTTACCGAGCAATATTTTCGCAATAGCTGCATTTGCATTAGAATTGGTGAACTCATGACAGAAATATGTTCCGCGATGCTGCATGCATATTGCGGGCTTGCTCAAGTAATATGAGGCCACTTTGTCACTGGCGGACTGGGCAATAGCACCGTGACCGTTCGTCCAATTCGTTTTGGAGGAATTCGACGAGGCGCTGTCGGCAATACAGAACTCTTCAGCCGACTGTATCGGCGCCTGGAAGCGATGCGCCAGAATCGACAGGATAGTTTGATCGTGGCGATGGCCATAATAGCCAAATGCGTCCTGCAAATCGGTGAAAGGGATTTTTGCCTGGAAGTCCGCATCCGTTTGGGCCTTAGACCGAATTTCGGCAGCGTGTTGCGTGTTCTGCGAATTGGAGCGTTCGGGGTGTTTGTCACCCGCCAGTGCATTGTGGTCTAATGAGTACTGGAAGGCCGAATCAATCATGGCCTGATACCTGCCGCCCGACTTGAAGCCGAACAATCCTGCCCGGATATGTGGCGCCAGCAATTCGGCATTGGAGGCTCCCATAGCCTTGATGCATGCAGGTGATGTGAAATTCACATTGAAGAACGGCCACGCGCTCTTGTCATCGTGGTCGACAAATAGAGCATCCAAAGTGGAAATCGTATCCCAGATCTTTTGCATATTCCGGATCGGGGCTATGCCTGCATCCATCCAGAGAATGGTTGAATGATCGGGGATGAGCCGACTGACCTGATGAGCTGCGTAACTTTTGAAGCCGTAAGTCTGTCCTGAGAAGTATCCGTCAAAATAAGTGCGGTCGTCGACCGGCAGGCCGAGCACTAAAACGTTCTCAAACGTCTCGAGCGCATTGATTTCTGCCTCCGTCAAACCGAGATCGAAAATGAACACCTCGTATTGGCAACTGGCATGCTTCTGAAGGTGTGCGAGTTGGGTGAGGCCCGAACGAAAGAAAGCGGAATCGAATGCTGTGACAATGAAGGCGTCCGTGACCCGGGGGGCGGTGCGCAGCATTTCGATGGACTTCTGCGCCCCCTTGATATCGGCAGCATCGAACATGCTGCGGACGTTGCATTTGTTGCTGTTGAAGGAGACGAAAAGCTCTCTTGTTTTCTGGTCAAGCGCGTCGGATTTGTCGGACACTTTCAAGATGCCGTCAGATCCGTAAAGTTCGGCATCCGCGAGACGTTCCAGCCACTCAACTGGCGCAAAGCCGTATTGCGCACGCACCATTTCCACGGTTTCGCGGAGGGAGGTCGCTCTCTGCCCCATCGTTTTGGAGTCCGTGTGCAGGATTGCGTCGCAAAGATTCTCATCCAGAAACAGGAATTTGCCTCCTGCCTTGGCAATCCGGATCCAGTATTCATAGTCCATGCAGTAGTGGAGGTTTCCGTTCAACTCGCCCACGCGTTCAAATAGGCTGCGCCGCATGAATGTCGCAGGTTGCAGGATCCCCACAGACATGGGGAGCAATTCGGGTAGGGCACCTGCATCTGAATTTATGAAAGAGTCTCGCAAGAAATGTCCGGCGGCGTCAATGAAGCGGCCGCGCCCATAGACCACGTCAACTTCCGGGTTTGCCTCAAACGTTTTCAGGACGCGCTGTATGACGGACGGAGTTGTGAAGTGATCATCGGTGTTCAGCCAGCCGATGACGTCCCCGGAACATTCCGAAAATCCCATATTGATTGCATGAGTCTGGCTGCGGTCGCGGCCTATATGGAGCGTAGCGTAGGCGTGGTTCTGCTCGTACGCGCGGAGCATTTCCAAGGTCCCATCGGTCGACCCAGCATCGAAAATGATGTGCTCAGATGGCGCAACGCTTTGCGACTCGATGCTTTTCAGCGTCTGAGGCAGAAACTTCGCCTGATTCAGGCTTGGTGTGATAAGAGATAATTTCAACATAGTCGCTTCGTCGCCATTACTCTGAAGATGTTGTCCGACCTTTAAAAAATCGGTTGGGTTGGCGCAGAAATTTTTGAGTGGACGGCCAGTAGTCGGGCTGAAACATCAATAAGGCTTGCGAGCAACGAGCTTGATGGAGACAATCTGATTGTGCGGGGCGGTGATCTTGGTCTTGTCGCAAATTCTCGTCCACGACCACATGGTGAGGTCCGAATTGCTGGCCATGTCGCTCTCGAACACCAGATCGGTCGAGATCGCAGGAGCTACAATCCATTCTAGGCCGGCATCTTCGACTGCGTTCTTCAGGCCCTGAATGCGGAGATCCGCCTGCCCAAGCGGCGCGTCGTTCAGAGGCAAATCCACTGTATGATACATGATGCCGCCTGGAGCGAGGCATCTCGCCATGTCGGCAAAGGCATCTTTGTATCCATCGAACGGGATGTGCTCGACAACCGATATCGAGAAAATGATATCGACCGTCGGAACGCGCTGATCGAACTCACCAAAGAAAGCCCTGATGACCTCAATCCCGTCGCCCTGATTGATCGCTGTCGGGCCTTGGCCAACTCCCTCGAACTTATCGACGTTCCACCTTTGATTATCGCTCAACATTGGGAGGACGCGCGAGTCTCCCCCCCCAACTTCGATGATCCGTTTTCCTCGAATTCCGTGCAATTGGGCGATCGTCCAGGCGTCCTGAATACCTTTCAGGGACATGTCCTGAAGATTTGCGAACCCCTTGTCGAGGCATTCAAAATACTCAGCCTTTCGGATCACATCAAACATACTAGCTCCTTGGCTGAGTAAGAATTCCACGGGCGTTTAAATAGCCAAACACCCTGAGAGTCCATGCTTGCTAGTTCGTGGTTGGGCGGTACATAAGCGAGACAGAATCACTCGTCCATCACCAACAACAGGATTCTCTTCGTATATGACGAACAAAACTGCCCTGATTACGGGCGTCACCGGTCAGGATGGCGCATATCTAGCAAAGCTCCTTTTGGATAAGGGCTACGTGGTTCATGGTCTGAAGCGACGTTCCTCGTCGTTCAATACGAGCCGGGTGGATGAGATTTACGTCGACCCCCATGACGAGACCGGTCGATTTCATCTGCATTACGGAGACATGACGGACTCCACCAACCTTATTCGTCTCGTGCAGGAAACCCAACCGGACGAAATCTATAATCTTGCAGCGCAGAGCCATGTGCAGGTCAGCTTCGAAACGCCTGAATACACCGCGAATGCTGACGCCGTTGGGCCCCTTCGGCTCCTTGAGGCCATTCGTATTCTCAAATTGGAAGATACAGTGCGATTCTATCAGGCATCCACGTCTGAACTGTATGGGCTGGTGCAGGAAGTCCCGCAGCGCGAGTCCACGCCCTTCTATCCGCGGAGTCCTTACGCGGTGGCAAAACTGTACGCATACTGGATTACTGTGAACTATCGTGAGGCCTATGGTCTTCACGCGTCGAACGGTATCCTGTTCAATCACGAAGGCCCAACGCGCGGAGAAACTTTCGTGACGCGCAAGATCACACGAGCGGTGGCGGCGATTGAACTTGGGCTCCAGTCAGAGATTTACCTTGGAAACCTCGACGCGAAACGCGACTGGGGCCATGCGCGCGATTATGTCGAAGGTATGTGGCGCATTGTTCAGCACGATGTGGGAGACGACTGGGTCCTCGCAACTGGCGAAACCCATACTGTGCGAGAGTTTGTCGAACGGGCTTTTGCTGAAATCGGTCGCGATATTGCGTGGTCAGGGCAGGGCGTCGAGGAAGTCGGCAAGGATTCCAATACCGGAGATGTATTGGTCCGCATTGATCCTCGCTATTTCCGCCCCACGGAAGTGGAGCTCCTAATCGGTGATCCGGCGAAAGCGCATGAAAAGCTTGGCTGGAAGCACACGACCAGTTTCCCTGACCTTGTTAAAGAGATGGTGGCGTCTGACCTGCAGCTGGTTAAGGACGAAACCAACCGCAAGAATCGTCATGACTGATGTGACATGCTCCTAGGCTGAAAATGCTTGGACAATTTAAGGATACTCTCATGCGACGCGCGACAAAGATGGATTGCTTGCGGGCATTGATCGGAAACGGTCTCAACATCAGAACAGTCATTGATGTGGGGATTTTGGACGACACTGAGCCATTGAGAACAGCCTTTTCCAAAAGCAAGCAATACTTGTTCGAGCCTGTCGAAGAATTTCACCCAACCATTCGCCAGAATTACCAGGGGGTCGATTTTGAGCTTGTTGGTGCTGCCGCCAGCGATATCGACGGCACAGTCAGTTTGGCAACGCGCACGATCATCGCGGATATGGCGATTTCCCATTCCGGTATTCAAGACGCTTCTGCGCCGAAATCAGACAATGTGAGACAGGTTGAGAGCGTTCGTCTTGATACTTTCGTGAAAGCGAAAGGCATTCAGGGCAACATCTTGCTCAAGGTCGATGTGGACGGAGCGGAGCTTAAAGTGTTGCAGGGGGCAAGAGATGTTTTCGACCGTATCGATGTGGTGATTGTCGAGGCGTCTCGGACTTTCTGCTTTGAAAGATTCGAGTTCCTCCACCGGCACGGGTTCGGTTTGTTCGATATCGTCGATATCTGCTATTATACTGGCTTCTTTCATCAGGCGGACATGATTTTCTTGAGGAACCCGCTTCTTCAGGATGCGCGTTTCAATGGCTGGAAGCGAGGCCCCTTCGACAAGTCTCAGTGGCAGTCGCTGAATGCGGTTTCCTACTGAACGCAATCCTAACTGACTTCTGAAAAAAAAGGGGGGCCGAACTTGGTTTTTGAACTCAAAGGAAAGCGAGTTTTCGTTGCAGGGCATCGCGGTATGGTGGGCTCCGCAGTCGTGCGTAGGTTGGCGCGGGAAGAGTGTGCAGTTCTAACCGCGGCACGACAGGAGCTTGACCTGAAAGATCAGTCTGCTGTCAGAAAGTGGATGGCTGACGAGAAGCCGCATGTGGTCGTGCTCGCTGCGGCGAAAGTCGGCGGCATCCTCGCAAATGATACGTATCCTGCTGATTTTCTGTACGACAATCTGATGATCGAGTCGAACGTTATCGAAGCGGCCTTCCGACAAAACGTGGAGAAGTTGCTTTTTCTCGGCTCATCCTGCATCTATCCCAAACTCGCACCGCAACCCATTCCCGAGGATGCGCTGTTGACCGGGCCGCTTGAGCCGACGAATGAATGGTATGCGATCGCCAAGATCGCTGGCATCAAGCTCTGCCAAGCCTATCGGCGACAGCACGGAGTGGACTATATTTCAGCCATGCCAACAAATCTATACGGACCTGGAGACAACTATAATTTGAAGTCATCTCACGTGATCCCTGCGCTCATCCGCAAGGCGCATGAGGCGAAGCTGGGTGGGGCGGACTTCATGGAGATCTGGGGCAGTGGCGCTCCGATGCGTGAGTTCCTGCATGCGGACGATTGCGCGGATGCTCTGATACACCTTTTAAAAGTTTACTCCGGGGACGACCATGTGAATGTCGGATCCGGCGAAGACATGACCATCGAGACCCTCGCGCACCTGATCATGGACGTTGTCGGCTTCGAGGGCGAGCTGGTCAAGGATCTGTCCAAGCCGGACGGAACGCCGCGCAAGCTTATGCAGGCCGACCGTCTGCGAGAACTTGGCTGGGCTCCAAAGATCGGCCTACGAAAAGGCCTTGAAGATGCGTATCGTTGGTTTGTTGATCACAACGCACAAATGAATGCGTGACGCCTTGACGGGCTCGGTTTCCTGACCATCGCGTCCAATCCTGCCGGAGCAGGCTTGGTTTCCTTCATTCTCGACGTTTGCTACAGGTCGCGAAAGTTTCAACCGCAGGTGCGCTAATGCTTCACTTATCAATCGTTGTGCCGGTTTATTCTGGCGAGAACTTTCTGCGTGATCTTCTATCGGCGGTACAGGACTTGCGAAACTCTTGGGTTGAAAAAGATGCGCCGATCCAGCTCACCGAACTGATTTTCGTCGATGACAATGCAATCGATAATTCAGCTGTGATCATAGACGATATTGCATCGGAACATGACTGGGTCGTGGCCCTTCATTTGTCGCGTAATTTCGGACAACATCCCGCAACAATTGCGGGGATCTTGCACAGTTCTGGAGATTGGGTGGTCACCTTGGACGAAGACTTGCAGCATCCGCCAAGCCACATCGCCGACATGATTCAAAGCATGGCGCGGGTTCCATCGGACATCGTATATGGAAAAGCGAAGCAGCCAGTTCATGAAAACGGCTTTCGGGATATCAGCTCGCGGACTTCCAAGCGGTTTATAGAAACCCTGTCGGGCAACAAGGATATCACCAAAGCCAGCAGTTTCCGACTAATCCGCGGTGTTGTCGCGCGCGCCGCGGCCAGTGTCTGCGGGCACGACACCTATTTCGATGTGGCGCTCACGTGGTTCACCCAACGGATCAACGTCGTTGAAATCGAAATGAAAGATACAAGATTCATTTCAACCGGAAAAAGCGGATACAATTTGCCTACACTGCTTTCGCACGCGCGCAGGATGTTATTTTCGAACCAAATTCGTCCGCTGCGACTGGTGGGCCTGTTCGGTGTTTTTGCTGTGGTCCTCGCGGTGGCGAGCGCCCTGTGGATTGTAGCCCTCAAACTGGTCAACCCAGACGCAATCGAAACACCGGGCTGGGTATCCCTGTTCGTGTTGAGCAGTTTTCTTGGCGGATCGATCCTGTTCATGATCGGGATCGTGCTGGAGTATATGTCGACGCTTGTACTACGCGCACATGGCAAGCCGCTCTTTTTCACGATAGATCGTTCAGGCGATCAGGAAATCCTGACCTATTTTTCCGACACAATGGCGCAGTAACATGCTTGTTCTGGACAGTTCGGCAAACGGCGTGATGACCGAACAGCGGCATGCGACGGCAATATTTGGAGCGGGCCTTGTCGGTCAAGCCATAGCTTCATTCCTCAAGGTGCGTCTGTCAGCGTCACTCATGCATCTTCCTTTTGATTGGGTTCAGAATGCATCGAGTTCGACGCAGCTCGACGCGATCGAGCGCTGCCTCTTGGAAAAAGTCAGAAAGCCGGGCGTCAAGACAAAGCGTATCAGCATCGTTTGGTCGGCAGGCGCAGCAGGGTTCTCTGCGCCACAGGATATTCTGGACAACGAGTTTGCGTCATTCGAGCGTGTCGTCAGCCTCTGCAAAACTTTGCGTGTGCGCGACCCTGATCTTGCGCTCGATTTTCACTTATTGAGTTCGGCGGGGGGGATATTCGAGGGCCAGCGACGTGTTGACGAGGCGACTATTCCTCGGCCTCTGCGTCCCTATGCGGACTGCAAACTGCGACAGGAAGATAGCGTGGGAAAGCTGGGAGATGGCATCAAGGCCTGTGTGTACCGGCCCAGCACAATCTATGGCTACCACAATGGGGGGCGACCCGGTCTGATCATTACGCTCGTTCGGAACGGGTACCAACATCGTACGACGCGGATTTTTGGAAGCCCTGACACGATGCGGGATTTCGTGCATGTGTCTGATGTTGGCCGCTACATTGGCAACCAGATCGTATCCAGCAGAGGAGAAGGCGGGACTTTTCTGTTGGCCCGTGGCAAGCCGACCAACATGCGGACTGTCATTTCTCTGGTCGAGGAGGTGATCGGCAAGCGTCTGTACCTGCAATTCGATCCGAAACCTTCCAATGCGCAACACAATACCTACAGGCCATTCGCGGCGAGGCACATGACAAATTCAATTTCTCTGCGCTATGGCATCAAGCTGTCAGCTTCGCAGTGGTTTGAGAATGAATTTGGACAAGCAGGCACGTAGGTCGTGCTGGACCGGGTGTCCAGATTGGGTGCGAGTTGCTAAGGGCTATCGCCTGAGCGTTGCGCTCCGCAAGCCGCAACCGATTGAAAAGAAACGATGTGATTGGAGATCGAATGGCTAAGCCGCAGAAAAGAAAAGGCGTCATCCTCGCTGGAGGGAGTGGCTCGCGCCTCTACCCCATGACCACCAGCGTCGTTAAGCAGTTGCTACCCGTCTACGACAAACCAATGATCTATTATCCGCTGTCGACGCTGATGCTGGCAGGCATTGACGACATATTGATCATAACCACCCCTAGGGACCAGACTGCGTTCCAGGAATTGCTGGGCGATGGCAGCCGATTCGGTATTTCGCTCTCCTATGCCGTTCAGCCGAGCCCCGACGGATTGGCGCAGGCTTTCATCATAGGGAAGGATTTCGTCGGGACCTCTCCGTCATGCCTGATTCTTGGCGACAACATCTTCTACGGTCACGGCCTCGAGCAAAGCCTCCGCCGGGCATCTGAGCAGGAAGTGGGCGCAACCGTGTTCGCATACAGGGTAAGCGATCCTGAGCGCTATGGGGTGGTCGGCTTCGATAATTCGGGAACGCCCGACCGTATCGTCGAAAAGCCAACCGAATTCGTGTCAAACTACGCCGTTACGGGAATTTACTTTTACGATCAGCACGTGGTCGACATCGCAGCCGACCTCAAGCCCTCGAAGCGTGGCGAACTGGAAATCACGGATGTAAATTCCGTCTACTTGGAACGCGGCGCGCTTGGCTGCGAGAAAATGGGTCGGGGGATGGCATGGCTTGATGCCGGCACGCCAACCAGCCTTCTCGATGCTGCCCAGTTCGTTCAAGCCATTGAAGAAAGGCAGGGATTGAAGATCGCCTGTCTGGAGGAGATTGCCGCTCGGAAGGGTTTTTTATCGCCGGAAATGTTGATTGAAAGGGCGGCGGAAATTTCGAAAAGCGACTACGGCAAATACCTGTTGGCAATTGGCGAAGAACTCCTTACGCCTTCGAAGTGAACATTCAATATGTCGGCACCGACACTGCCCGACTATTGAAGCCCCTAGGGTCAGCATCGCAACAGATGTGCGTGAGAGGTCAGATATCGTGAAGTTTCTTGTGACAGGCGGCGCCGGATTCATTGGCTCAGCGCTGACAAGATTGTTGATCCATGAAGGACACGATGTTTTCGTCGTCGACAAGCTGACCTATGCGGGAAATCGTTCTTCTCTGGAAAGTGTGGCCGGAAGCAACCGGTTCGAGCTGGAGGTGACAGACATAGTCGACCGAGATGTAATCAACGCTTTGGTGCATCGATATCAACCCGACCACATCATTCATCTCGCGGCAGAAAGTCATGTCGACCGCTCGATTACCGGGGCAGGTGAATTTGTTTCAACGAACATCGTCGGAACATTCTCAATGCTCGAAGCGGCTCGCGCTTATTGGGATGCTCTTGAGGGAGACCGAAAGGACCAGTTTCGGTTTCTCCACGTGTCGACAGACGAAGTGTACGGATCGCTTGGGCCTCACGGTTTGTTCTCAGAGCAAACCGCGTATGATCCGCGCTCACCTTATTCTGCAAGCAAGGCGGCCTCTGATCATCTGGTGAAGGCTTGGTTTCACACATACGGACTCCCCGTCCTGGTCTCGAATTGTTCAAACAATTACGGACCGTTCCAGATGCCTGAAAAGTTGATTCCGTTGATGGTTCTCAATGCGATCCACGGAGAAAGCCTCCCGATCTACGGAGACGGAAAGAATATCCGGGACTGGTTGTACGTGGATGACCATGCGCGGGCCCTGCTGCTGATCACGCAGAAGGGGAAGGTCGGCGAAACCTACAATGTGGGCGGCCACAATGAGCGTACGAACCTCGACGTCGTTTGCCAGATCTGTGATGGTCTTGATACGCAAATCGGAGACGGTGCGACACGGCGTGACTTGATGACGTTTGTTGAGGATCGGCGGGGGCATGATTTTCGCTATGCGATCGACAGCGCGAAGATCCGGAACGAGCTGGGCTGGGAGCCGCTTGAGAATTTTGACACCGGGCTCGCCCGCACGCTTGAATGGTACTTGGAAAATGAATGGTGGTGGAAGCCGCTTCGGGCCGATGGCCACGGGCAACGCCGCTTAGGGGTTGGCTGAGGCTGACGCAGTGAAACCCGGTCTGATCAGGAGCTGACATGGAAATCAAAAATAGCGAGATTGCACGCACGTTTGATGAACATGAGGCAGAGTACTCAAATACAGTCAACGATGCCCTGAACTTTTCCGGTCTCGATGTAGATTTTTTTACCAAGGTCAAAGCCGACTATATTGGAGATCTGGTTAAATCGCACTTTGGAAAAACCAGCGACGCGCAGATGTTGGATATTGGCTGCGGTGTGGGAAATTTCCATCCGCTTTTGTTGTCGCGTTTCGCGCGAATAGACGGTGTGGATATTTCTCCATCAAGCATCGAGCGTGCCCAGTCAAACAATCCGGGGGTGAACTATCAGTGCTATGATGGAGACCGCTTACCATTCGATGATGACACGTTTGATGTCGCAATCACTGTTTGCGTGATGCATCATGTGCCGCCCGCCAGCTGGCCCAGTTTCGCACGAGAAATGCATCGAGTGGTGCGCCCAGGAGGCTTGGCGTTGGTGTTCGAACACAACCCGGTAAATCCGCTAGCTGTACACGTCGTGAACAACTGCCCGTTTGACGCAGATGCCGTTCTGTTACGTGCGCCCAAAACCAAGGCGCTGTTGTCAGGCGCTGGCTTCGAGGATGTCGTAGCACGCTCAATCATCACCATCCCACCCTTCAACGCATTCTTTCGAGGCATTGACCGACTGTTCTCTCGTCTGCCGCTGGGGGCTCAATACTATGTCGCTGCAAAAAAGTCATAAGGCAGACGCTTCGTCCGAAAGCCAATTGGTCGAGACTGCTGCGGAAGTGTCGAGATTCACCATTGTCGGTATCCTCGCTACCCTGACATACCTGACTGCTTCAAACGCCATGATGTTCCTGGCCGGGATGAAACCTGTAATGGCCTCGGTTGGCGCATACCTGCTGGGAATGATCGTTTCATTTTTCGGGCAGAGCCGGATTACCTTCAAGGTCGGGAAAGTAACACCGAGCCATTACTATCGGTTTGCGGTTCTATCGTTTTTCGGACTCTTGTTCAGCTACCTGTCTGTCATTGTGGTCGTCGACTATCTCGGGCAGCATGCCTTTTGGGCGACAATTGCGACGGTCGTAATCATCCCTGCGGCGAGTTACCTGATCATGAAAGTTTGGGTTTTTGCCTCAGGATGAGCGTGCACCCCGATCATCAGCGCTACGATGATTGGTCTGGTTCCGAAGGGAGTTGCACGGACGATCGCCGATCAATTTTGAGTCTGCGTCCAGATCATTTCGCCGGTCCAGTACCGGTCCTCGAATCCTGCGCCGAGACGCCAGCGCCCATAGATGACGTCATTCGAAAACTTACCTTGAAGCGTGCCGTTCAGGTAGAGTGCGTTCTCGCTCGCGCCGGGACCACAATCGACAATATCCACCACGGTCGGCAAGTGCTCGCGAACTGGCACCGTGAACATTTGTTGTTCGCCTTGGCGCTCCTGGAAATGATACTTGTCGCCCTGCAAGTACACCCCAAATCCAGGGGCGAGCAGTGGCATCTGGGGATAGGTTTTGGAGTAGGGTTGGAAGGGACCATCGGGACGCCCCGCAAGCACAAAGTGAACTGATTTGGTTCTTGCCGCCTCTTCAACCACATCGACAAATTCTGCATTCTGTCCTGTCGCCACAAATGAGGGTGCCGCCAGACCGGTGGACGCGTTGCCCGGGGCCTGCCGTCGAGGTGTCGAAAGGTTCACAGTGAACGTTTGTCTAGATACTGGAGGGGACGCGTCGCACGTCAGGCTGGCGTTGTTGCCCGGCGCATCCTGGAACCGTTGTCCGGGTTGAAGTGTCTTTTCGGCCCCCTGCCACAGCAATTTCAAAGGCAGCAGGGTGAGCTCTCCGTCTATACCCGTATATGCATATGTTGCGCGATCTCGCGTCAGGCCAAGCATATGCGCGCGCTGGGACACGCCGTCCTCGACGAACCAGAAGATCGGATCGTGATCTCTGTAAGTGTCTATGAACAGGCCATTCGCCTGCATATCCGATTGATATTTCTGATTCCCGACTAGGCCTATTAATCCGGGGGTCTTCGTCAAGACGCGAAGGTACCAGGTGCTCCAGTGATTGTAGCCACCAGTAGACTCGACTTCGCCTTTCGGCAGGAGGATCAGGATCTGATCGTTATTGCTCCACTCCCGACGATCCAGAACCTCTACGATCTGATCGTGTGTGGCCAGTAGAGGTGACAGCCGTTGTTTGACTACGACGGATGATTGAACGAGCGTCACGGCCGTCAGTGCAAACAGGGCGAGTGGCGCGATGACCTTCAGCCTCTGCGAATTGGCATGCGGCTGATCTAGAAGGCCTACAACCACCATGCCGAGCAGGAGTCCGCCAATCTGGAAGGGCGCGACGACGTATCTGTCCAAGTAGTTTGTCGTGATCGATCCCGGTCCGAACACCAAGGCTGCGCCAAGAAGCAGGAACAATACGAATGGCCAGAATACCTGTGCTGGTTGTCTTGTTTGCCAGTTCGCCTGGTGGAATGACCGCACAGAAAGAGCGACCATAGCTGTAATGAAGACAAGCAGGCTGAACGCCGACAATCCCATTAGGATCGGGTGCCGTACGAAGGGGGTCCGGAATATGTATTCCATGCTCGCAGACAGGTTTGCGAGAGTGCGATTCAGTGAAATCTCGGTCCAACCGACGAGGGCCGAGTAATGGTAATTTCCAGCATTGGCAAAAAGCAGAATGAAGAGCCCGGCAGGCACGATTAGGCACACGCCATGGAAAGCAGTCAATCTTGCCCTGTCCCGCCAGAGAGCATGAGCGGCCATTGGCAGCATAAGCAGAGGCACCAGAGTGAATGCTGGGGACGTTCGGGAGATGGCGTAGAAACCAGCCCCACACAATAGGAAGTAGAGACCGCTACGGATTGGAGTCCATGCGTTCTGATGCTGCAACAATTGGAGATACACATAAGCCACTATGACGAACAGCATCACTCCGCTTGTCGGATGAGCGCCTGTAAAGAAGAAGGATTGTTCAGGTGATACGGGATAAAGCGTTACAAACACGCTGATCGCCGCGGCAACAAGGCTACGGTTGGTGAATGATCGCAATATCTTGAACATGAACACGCATGTCACGATGGGCATCAGGACTAGCATCAGCTTTATGGCCGGCAGTCCTCCGAAATCGGTCAGAATGTCTATCAAGCCGTAGTACAGAGATTGTGTTTGGGGAGTCGAAATTGGCGATCCGAGATACGCGGCGCCTACGAATATCGTATCGTCCTGAAACAGGTAGCTCGAAGCAAAGTATGAGCTGATGCTGAGTCCTTTCCCCAGGACCACCAAGATCGCCAACGCTACATATATTCCCGCCGTGGCGTGGCGTGTTGTAGAAGGGAGAAATCGTGAAACTGATCGGAGGTGGTTCAAGATTTTATCCCTGAATTTGAGGCGGGGTGCGCTGGCGATGCCGCGTCCCATCTGTTTACGTCTAAAGCGAGCGTCGTGCTCAGACTATGCAGGGACACTTAGGTGAGCAACGCAGCTGCGAGCAAGCCAAATGTGGTCAAATGCCGTCATCTTTGGCAGGGACACCTCTTTTTTTAGCCGTCAGACCCGGTTTGGATGGGGCCGATTATCCACAAGCTTTCCGACAGAGCGGATGAGATTGATTTCCTTCCGAATCTGTGGGTAGGACAGGTGTCCGATGGAGGAGGAAACCTACTGTCATTTTCACCTCCAACCGGTGTGGCTTCGCAAGCCTCCCATGCGAAGCCCGAGAACTATCGGCCTGAGATCGACGGACTGCGCGCGATCGCTGTGCTGGCGGTCATTGTCTATCACGCAGATTTAGCATGGCGAGGCACGACGCTTCTGCCCGGAGGCTTTCTCGGCGTCGACGTTTTCTTTGTGATCTCCGGCTTTCTGATTACTTCCATTGTCTTGCGAGAGCTGAGCACGGCGGATCGGTTCAGCTTTACGCGGTTCTATGAGCGCCGCGCGAGAAGAATACTGCCTGCGCTCTTTCTTGTCATGCTGGTGTCTCTGCCGTTTGCATGGTGGCTCATGGCCCCGTCGGCACTGCGCGAGTATTCGGGGTCGGGATTGTCTTCGCTATTCTTCGGTTCGAATTTCTGGTTTTGGCTCGAGAACAGCTATACTGCCGAGATCAGTCAACTCAAACCGTTCCTGCATACGTGGACGTTGTCAGTAGAAGAACAGTTTTACGTCTTCTTCCCAATTTTTCTGATCGTGACCTGGAAACTCTTTAAACGCTGGACCGCCGTATTCGTCGTGGTTTTGGGCTTGGTGTCACTTCAACTCGCAGAATATGGCAGCAATCGATTTTCCGATGCAGCTTTCTATCTTTTGCCAAGCCGCGGGTGGGAATTGCTGGCGGGGGCCATTCTGGCATTTTTCCCGATCGGAAACCGCAGCGGAAACCGTTTGGTGTCGTCCGCAGTCGGGTTTGCGCCTACGCTGGGTTTTTTCATGATCATCGTGTCGATGGTGACCTTTCAAGACACGATGCGACATCCATCCTACGTGACCGCATTTCCGATTGTCGGGACGTTGTTGTTTATCCGGTACGCGACGGAAGCCAGCAGGACCGCCCGATTGCTGAGTACGCCGCTATTTGTCGGTGTGGGACTGATTTCTTACTCGCTGTACCTTTGGCACTTCCCGGTTTTCGTGTTCGCGCGTCTCAGCGAAATTCCCCTGACAATCCCGATGAAACTCGCGTTGGTCGCTTTGTCGGTGGGCTTGGCGGTCTGCACCTATTTCTGGGTTGAAGAACCCTTCAGGCGCAGGTCGATCGTACCTACAGCGTCGTTTACATGGGGCGTAGGTGTAACATTCGTGCTGCTCGTCGGTGTTTTCGGAACGATCTTCACGGGCCGCGCCTTGCCGGTCAAATACGCTGAAACTCAGAATATTGTGGACTTCCAGTACGCTTACCAACCGGTCTTCCGAGAAGGGACTTGCTTTCTTGCGCCGCAAGATATGGCGCCGTTCGTGACGCCCAGCCCTCTATCAAATGTCGGTCCGTTTGACGATTGTGAAACCAAAAACGCTTCGCCAGACAAGCGCACTATCTTCCTGTGGGGAGATAGCCATGCAGCGCATTTGTTTGCCGGTTACGACGCGGAGTATGCGGATCGTTATAACATTGTTCAACGCACAGCCTCAGCGTGTGCACCGGTGCTCGGGAGGCAGGTAAATGCGCGTCCAGGATGCCGGGAAATCAATGACCATGTATTTCAGGAAATTATTGAATCCAAGCCAGACCGGGTGGTCCTCGCCGCCTACTGGTGGCTGGGCAGCAGCGAGTCGATGCGTGCAACATTGGATGCTCTCAAGACCAATGGCATTGCCTCCATTGAAATCGTAGGTCCGGTTCCGCGGTGGGAGACTTCCATGCCAGTCCTGCTCAGCCAAAGGGTTTCTGCCGGAAAGCCAGTTCCAGTCTATCTTTCAGACGGGCTTGAACCAGACTTGTTCAAGATCGATGCAGAATGGAAAAAATTTGCCATGGTGGAGGGGTACAAGCATCGGTCTCCACTCATGATATTGTGCCGCAACGAGGCTTGCCTGACTCGGGTTGAGCCCGGACCTGCGGGGATCGTTCAATGGGATACTGCCCATTTTACAAGGTCGGGGTCTGAATACGTGGTCGCCAGATTTGAGGATGACTGAGGCGGCAGGCCGTCGAAAGAGCCAAGAGGAATCTGAACCAGGAAGCATGCGGTGAAATTTGGTGCGAAACCTCAGGAGACATCTTCGCGGTGTTTCGTAGGACACGCTCAAAACCACCGAACGTACTGCATAACCAATTGACGGGTGAGACTCTGGGGCGTTAGTTTTCGCCTAAGGCATGAAACGAGATGTCGCGTCCCGGTAGCCAGATCATCCGGGGTATCGCAAGCAGCCAGAACAGGCTGAGGGGAACCGGACTGATGGTCGACGTGAGTATTGTTTTCCGAGCGCTCAATGAAGAGCGCTGGTTTGATGCCGCGCTGGAGGCCTGCAAGACCCAGAAGCTAGACGGACTCACCTCTGAAATTGTGCTCGTTGACAGTGGTTCTACAGATTCGACCCTTGCCATTGCCGAGCGGCATGACTGCATAATCCGTCATATCGGTAAATCGGAATTCACCTTTGGCCGGTCGCTGAACTGGGGGTGTGAGGCGGCGTCAGGCAAGTATCTTGTGTTCATTTCGGCGCACTGCATTCCGACACATGATCGCTGGCTGCAGGAACTGGTCCAGCCGCTGGTCGATGGCGTCGTCGAGTATACCTATGGGCGCCAATTGGGCGCCGAGGAGTCCAGGTTCTCCGAGAAACGCCTGTTCGAGAAATATTTTCCGGCGTTCGACCGGATCCCTCAGGAAGGCTTTTTCTGCAATAATGCGAATGCAGCCATTCGCTCAGATGTCTGGGAACGTTACCTGTTTGATGAGGAATGTACCGGTCTTGAGGACATGGTGCTGGCTCGCCAGATCGTCTTGGATGGCGGGAAGATCGGCTATGTGGCATCGGCACCCGTTATCCATATTCATCAAGAGACATTCGGGCAGACCCGGAATCGCTATTATCGCGAAGCGCTGACATTGCGCACGATTATGCCCGAAGTGCACGTGACGCGTCTGGATGCGGTCCGCTATTTCCTAGCGGGCAGCCTGCACGATCTGGGTGCTGCCTGGAAGGCGCGGGCCCTGTTCAAATATCTGCCGGAAATTATCAGTTTCCGCTTCATGCAATACCTTGGGACCTATCGGGGCCACAACGAGCACCGCAGGTTGTCACGCGCCCAAAAGGAAGCCTATTTCTACCCCAAGCCCCCTGAACGGGAAGGCGATCATCCCGAACCGGCAACGCTCGCTTCAGCCGAACAGCGGGTCGCGGCGCCAGCAGAGTAGCGTTGCCAGCGCGCAAAACTGTTTCATACGTAACTTTTTTCGGTAAGCCGGTTCTATCCGCGCCCGAAAGCGCGCATACTTGCTTGGCAGGCGCATGGCCTGCATCCGTGCAACCCGATCCGGACGAATGTGATGACCTCAAGCCTGAATGCGTCTTCGAAGAACCGCTACCACGACGCGCCGCGCGCCGCTGATTTCACGATTGACCAAGCATGGGATACCTACAGCGCGGCAGAGCACGATCGCTGGGATCGGCTATTTCTGCGTCAGCGAGAGTTTGCAAAAGGCCGGGCCTCGGAAGTGGCCCTGAAAGCGATGGCAGAGCTTGAGCTGTCCGCGTCGGGTATTCCGAACATGGCTGAACTGTCGGACAAGCTTGAGAAGATCACGGGCTGGCGCGTCGTGCCTGTGGCGGAATTGGTGCCGGATGAGATTTTCTTTGACCATCT
>CENL01027366.1_pt1 | contig 33153 bp, 32 predicted proteins | sample 530221 | NCBI WGS metagenome assembly CENL01 (sample SAMEA2619791, study PRJEB7988) | marine metagenome | isolation source: saline water (ENVO:00002010), including
TTCGGGCAGCCGGATGCCAGGCGAGTGCTCGAGGTTATTCAGTCAGGCCAGGAGAGCGAGCCAACTGTTTCACCTCACTGGACCCGCACATGCCAAAAGAACGCAGAGCTGTGGGAAGCCAGGTCAAGTCGCAAAAGACAGGTGGTGAAGGAGGTGGTTGCCCAGCCCGACGTTCCAGTTTTAGCGCCGGAATCAATGGAGACTTTGCTGGAGCAGAACGTACCAAGCCGGCAGATCGCCAGGATGAAAAACGTCGATCAGCAGACCGTCATCGACTACGCCAGAGAGCTGGGAATGATCGTGGACGGTCAGCAGCCGACGCCGGCCATGACGCCAGACCAGCACTTGAGCAGAGTCAGAAACGCTGAGATCGACAAGCGTGAGGAAGCCAAGAGCTATGCAGCTGGAGCGAAAGCAAACGCTGAAAGTGGCACGCCCAATTCGCATTATGCGCTAAACAATTACCGCGAGCAGGTTCGGCAGATGACCTTGGACGGCTGCACAAAGCAACAAATTGTTCAGGGGCTCATCACGCAGCATCCCGAAAGGGCAAAGCCTGGCAGCGTAGCCCAGATCATGGCAGCGGTTGAGCGTGAGGCAGCAGCTACCAAGTAGGAGCGAAAAGTGGCGAAGAAAAAGGCAGCGAAAAAGCCGACGGGCAAAAACAGACGCAGACAGAAAGACGTGTCAACGATCGCAGCTGTGCGCGACTGCAAAGCCCTGGATATGCACCTGGAGGGATACACAACTCGCCAGATCGCGGAAAGACTCGATATGAATGACCGAACGGTTTACAAAGCCATCGACCGAGGCAGAGAAGCCTGGAAGATGGAAAGAGTCGAGCTGCACCAGGATTTGGTTGAAACTGTGTTGATGACGCAGCGACGAATCTTGTCGCTTGCGTTCCAGGCTTACGCTGACAGTAAATCGCCAGACAATTTGCCAGGGGATCCCCGGTTCCTGGCATTGGCAGAAAAAGCCAATACCAGCATCGGCAACATTGTTGCAGCTCACCGCGACGATGGCGGTAAAGTGGATCCCCTGGCGAGGTCTGGACTCATTGAGGTGATTGTCCATACCAGGGGTGAAGTCGATGCCTTGCAGCAGATGAACTACAAAGAGCTCGAGCAGATAGCGGTACAGCCAGTAACGCTGGAGGCAGGAAGTTGATTGCAGCAAGCCCAGGGGAATCGACGCCGGTGCTGCCGATCAGCCAGGTGCAAGCAGATTTTTTGGCGAGCGATTCGCAGATCACGGCAATGGTTTGCGGTCGCGGTGGTGGCAAAACTTTCATCGGAAGCTATCGAATCATCACCAGGGCGAAGGACGGCGATCAATGGATGGCTGTATCACCCGACGCGGGGGTTAGCCTGGAAACGACCGTGCCGACGTTCATCGAAAATTGCGAAAAGCTAAATTGCCTGAACCGAACCGTGATGAGCCCCTACCCTAAAATCTGGTGGGAAACGCTTGACGGTGGCGAGGCAGAGATCGTGTTTCGTTCAGCAGAGAAACCGGACAAGCTACGCGGACCGAACAAATCCGGGCTGTGGTTAGATGAAGCCAGCTATCAGCCGATCGACGCGATGAGGATCGCCAGGGCAACGCTCCGACGCGGCGGTCAGATGGGTCCTACAATCTTGACGATGACACCGCGAGGGCGAAGCCACTGGACTTTCGAGCTTTGCTACGAGAGGGCAAAAGGAGCAGAGCCAAACCAGGAAGTGATCCAGGGGATCCCATACGTCGCCAGGCCAAACGTAAAGCTCATCCAGGCGAGCACAGCAGACAACCCATTCCTTCCGCCAGAGTTTTTCGACAGCATGGCGCAGGATTTGTCACCCCTCCTGGCAGCCCAGGAACTGGGCGGTCAGTTCATTGACATTGACGGGCTCATGTTTCGGCGTGAATGGTTCCAGCCAGTGGATCACGCGCCCAGAGAGGCTTTGAGAGTTAGGTACTGGGACAAGGCAGCCAGCACGATCAGCACCAGCTCGTTTACTGCCGGCGTCAGAATCAGCCGATGCCCCAGGGGAATCTTTTACATAGAGGACGTTATTCGAGGCCAATGGTCACCAGCGGACAGAGACACGGTGATATTGCAGACAGCCCAGGCAGACGCTCACGAGTTTGGTGGTGAGGTGCTGATTTACGCGGAGCAGGAAGGTGGCTCAGGCGGCAAGGAAGTGATGCAGCAGATGATAAAAATGCTCGCTGGCTTCCCGGTTTACCGCGACCTGGCAAGTGGATCCGCACAGCGAAATGTTGGTGGAGTCAAATTGCCAGGGCAGGCGAAGATAACCAGAGCCCAGCCCCTGGCAGCCCAGGCCGAAGCTGGAAACGTAAGGATTGTAAAAGGATCCTGGAACAGCGAATTTCTCAGCGAGCTGTCTGCGTTCCCTGAATCTAGCCAGGCTGACCAGGTTGACGCGGCAAGTGCTGGCCTAAATAGACTTGCAGCTCTGACCCAACCAGAGGACGCTGTAGCAGACCGAAAACGCAAAACGGTCGAAACGAATAGCTTTGGGGCAAGTCTACAATCGCTCGGGGGATCCCGGGGAACTCGCCGCAACTTATACAACCGAGTCAGATAATGAGCTCGCTGAACAGGCTCGCCAGGATGGCGCGTGACTTTCTCAGGGGATACAGCAACGCTCGCAGACCGGGGGGGCTTGGCACGGGATCGCGAGGTACACAGGGCAGCTCCTACATTGAGAAGCCGCCGATTGAGCCAGGGCAGGGGCTCAGGCGCGGACTGCAGCGACGGGCAGAGGCAGCTGGATTCGGAAGCAGGTTGCAAGAAATACCATCGGATCGATTAGGCGGACCGCTTCCGCCGATCCAGGGACCACAGCCACCACCACCACCTGGACCAATTCCGCTTCCACCCGAACCACCGGGAGCTGGGAATGTCCCGCCACCTTTCCCGGCAGGCCGCCGCAGTTCCCAGGACGAATGGATCGCTGAATACTTCCGTATGAGGGCTCGCCAGCAGGAGATCGACAGCCAGGAAGAAGAATTTGACGACATCGAAACGCTTGGTCGCAGCTACGACTACGACCGCGACGATTTCAATCTGATCCGCCAGGGCAGCACAGAAGTCAGCTCGAGCAATGTTTTTAGCTATTACTGGCAGCCAGAGAGCAAATACAGCGGGATCCTTTACGTCACTTTCCTGGCTCCAGCTGTGGGCAAAGGCCAGCCCAGGCAAGGACCAGGCCCAACCTACGCCTATTTTGGAGTCACATCCCAGAAGTACAACGCTTTTCGACGCCAAGCAGCTGAGTCAGCCGGCAGTGCCGTTTGGGACCATTTGCGCGTTCGTGGATCGATATTTGGTCACCAGGTGCAGTACCGGCTCATTTCCGTGACTGGAAATTATGTTCCCAGGAAAGCAACAGCCAAAGGATTCAAGACCCGCTACCTAAAGCCAGTTGGCAGGCCGCGACAGGTTAATGCTAGACTTGGGAACGAATCGCTCGAGCAACGTGGTTTTCAGAGATCCACTTTGCCGTCGCAAGATTATGGACAACCGGACCGGGGCGGACCGGACAGAGGATCGCCCAATAGAGGTCAGTAATGGTTGACGAATCAAGTTTGCCGGCAGAGTTTTTGTATAACCGCCCCAAAGATCCAGCAGCCGGAACCAGCGGAGCACCGAACTACAACAGGGAGATCCTTCCGCACGTCAGTAGCGTGAATGGACGATATGGGCTTGTTTCCTATTCGTACCTGAGCGCTGACCAGGCGATTAACGATAGCCGAGCCAATGCGTACAGGATGCGCAACGATTGCGGCATCATGGAAAGCCTGCACGCCAGGCAGCGAGCCGTCGCGCTCCAGAACTGGAGCATTGAGCCGGAGGATTCATCGAGCTTCGAGCAGCAGCAGCTGGTCAAGTGCATGACTGACATCCTGCAGGAAACACCACGGTTCGCGGAAATGCGACGCTGTTTGCTCGAGGCACTTTGGTACGGGCGTTACATGACGCTCGGGACGTTTGAGAATAAACGAATCGGCGGAATTAACCGGATTTGTTGCTCGAAATGGTCACCCAGGAACGGCGATAAACTGAAATTCAGGTTTGACGACGGGACGCTATCGCACGTCGATGGGCAAGTTGGGATCCGCGTCAGTACTGCCTACTCAGCACCCAGGAACTACATGGACCCGAACACCGGGGAAGTGATCCAGAAGATCCAGCCAACCGAGGAGGGGCTGGTTTACTGGCTAGATAAGTGGGAGCGACGCCAGGCAATCGTACACAAACACATGATTGAGGATGCACCATTTTTCGAGCCAAAAATGGCTGGTCGAATTAACGGCGTAGGCATCCGTGACTATATCTACTGGGATTGGTACGCGATGATCGAGTGCCTTCAAAGAGTAGTCGAGTATTTGGACAGGGCAGCGTTTGGCGTCGAAATTTGGCCTTACCAGGCAGGCAGCCCAGCACAAAAAGTCGCGACAGAGAAAGCCGCCGAAGAAGCAATGGGCGGAGGCAGGACAATTATTCTCGCGCCAATCCAGCCAGGAGAGGACCAGGAGCTGTTTGTACCCAGACTGATCGAGCCTGGCTTAGGTGGAATAAATACGACGATCGACATGATTCGCACCTACTGGGGACACAAAATTAAGCGATTTATCCTGGGCCAGGTGCTAAGCAGTGAAGCCGAGGCAACAGGACTGGGCAGTGGGGTAGCAGATGCTCACCTGGCTACCCTGGCAGACATCGTTCAGTACGATTCGGTAAATCTCGAAGAAACGATTACCACCGACTTCCTACGACCTTTGCAGTTGTGGAATTTTCCAGACAGCGCCAACATCCGTTTGCAGTTCCGTATCAGCACGGAGGAGCCGGACAGTGACCGACGGCTCGCGTCGATGAAGATGGCTTGGGATATGGGAATGAAGATTAAAGCCGACGAGGTAGCAGACACCATCGGCGTATCAATGCCCGACGCTGACGACGAGGTGCTGCAGAATCCCGCGTTCATGCAGGCAGGGCAAGCAGCTATGGGGATGCCTGGAGCCGAGGAACCAATGCAGGGTATGCCAGCACCAGGGGAGCCAGCACAGTCACCGATCGACCTGGGACAAGTGATCGAGCAGAACAGCGCTAACGGGGCAGCAATGAGCAGAGCCTTTAAGAACCGAGTGGAGAGCTACCTATGAGTAAGCCAAAAAGTTTTCGCGACGCGGTTGACCAATACGCTTACTGGGACGGTTCCCCGCTTGAGGGCAAGGAGGCAGAGCTAAACAAGCCCGATCCAGCGATGCGAGCTAGAAAGGAAGCATTGAGTCCACAGAGCTCGCCGGCAAGTGAACCGGCAAGTGAGCCGGCAAGTGAACCGGCCAAGCCAGCTCCAAAATTGTCGGCGGCTGAGATGCTAGATCAAGAATACAACAATATGCTTGACGAGCAGGAAGCTGACGAAGCGGAAGCCAGGTGGGAGTCACTGCCGGAGCACCAAAGCAATCTCGATGACGATGCGCTGCATGAAGCGGAAACTCGCAAGTTCAGCGAAGCGGCTACGGCGAAGATACAAGAATTGCAGCAACGCAAAAAAGAGCCAGCAGCCGAGCCGATGCCCCCTGGAGAAGAAACACAGGACACCACCGGCCCTGTTCCACCTATCGAGCCAGAAGCCTGGAAAATTGACGAGTTTACGGATCCACGACACGCAGCTGCCGACTTGCACACAAAGGGCGAGCAGCTCGGGCAGGATAGATTCCTGGAAGTGGCCGGAGTCTACGACGGCAGCCCTCAGCAAATTTCTCAGTTTGCCAAACTGCTTGGGCTCGAATTGTGGGGAGCTATCCAGACACCGGAGCAGCTGACCGGAGCACTTGAATACGCAGGAGCAGAAGCCAGGGAAAGACTCAACGAGATCCTGAGACACAACGGGCTAATGGCTCCAAAGCAGAGCGAGCCCGAGCAAAAGACGTTTTCCGAACAAGCTGGCAAAGCCCTGGGAAACTTTACCGAGGGGCTCAAGGAAGGAACCGGAATCGGATTAGCCAGGAGGGTGCTCGGAGCAGCCGGCAGGCCGATCGGCAAGGCGATCGCTTCCGAAGTCACGCGATCTCGAAACCAGGTAGGCGATAAATACCAGGGCGAGTATCCAGGTTACCAGCCGGCTCAGGTCAACGCGATTCCACCGCCAAAAGCACCTGAACCGGGGCCAATGTTCACAGCAAAGACAAACCACCCCGACGCTGACTTTTGGATCGCCAGACGCGGCAGCTCGAAAACAGTAGGGAAGCCACATCGCGAATTTGCGCCGGAGTCGATCGGGATCACAGTGAACCGCGAACACCTGGATCCTAGCTATGCCTACTACCTAATGGAGCACTTGCATCAGAAGGGACATTGGGCAGAACGAGCGACGGGAACGACAAACCTGGTCAACATCAACAACAAACACATCAAAGAGTTGCAGGGGATGATGCAACCAGCTCCCCAGGAACCAGGGCCGCCAGTTGAAGGACCGATTCCGCCATTGCCAAAGGAAAAGCCGGCAGAGCAATCGTATGGCGAAAAAGAGGTGGAAAACATCAAAGAGTCGTACAGTGCGTTCAACGAGGCGGACCACCCCAGGGACGACAGTGGCAAGTTCAAGGAAGGATCTGCCGGTAACAGTAGCTCGCTAAAGCCTGGCGACAAGATCACAACCAAGCGCAAGATGACCTACGCCAACCCTGGGTACACGCAGAGCGACAAAGAAATGCAGCGTGAAGTTGAAACAGTGGAGCCTGGCAAAAATCCCGATAAGTGCAAGGTGAAATTTGTAGGAAGTAAAACCAAATACACCTACAACAAGAAAACGGGGCTGCTTCGCGCGCTGAACGATCAGATGACAGAGCACCGCATTGTCGAAGAAGAGCAGCAGGGAATCGTCATGCCCACTGACGACGTAAGCAACGACGACGCAAGCGAGGGCGACCAGCTCGGGCTTTTTGGCGAAGGCAAGAAGAAGAAGGTTCCGAAGCAGTACAAGCAGGAAAACCCCCAGGGCAAAGCCAGGGCGAAATCGCTGTTTGATAAAGACGAGGATCCTGACCAGAAAACTCTATTCAGTTCATTCGGCGAGGCTGTTTCCTACTACAGCACAACACGGTGAGGATATGCCAGAGCAGCCCGGAGAAATGCAGCCTAAGCCAGAGCAGCCAGCAGTCGCCGAACAGCCACCTGAACCACGGATTGGTCACACAGCCGGGGATACTTTTACGCTTCCCCGGTACGTCGGCTATGGTGATGGTCGCAAGGTAGAAGGCGAGCACACTTTTACAGTTGGCGATCACGACGGTCACAGCGTAACAGTGAAAAGCGACACCGGTGGCGAGTACACGATGAAACGTGACGCGGTGAAGCACTTTGCCGACGACTTGAATCAGCGTGTGGATGTCCCGGAGCATCCAACCAGCAACGGCATAAATCTCATTCGAGAGGGTAAGGCTCAGTTCCTGGGGAAGGGCGACGACGGTATGGCATTTGATACCGGCGACGGACAGGTCCACAAAGTCACGACAAGCGTACCCTACAACCTGGCTTATTTTCGAGATCATCGCGACGCTATCCGCGACGCCGAGCGACAGGTTTGGTTAAACAACCAGGCTATCGAGCAGGGGCATGATCTGCTGGTTCCCCAGCAATTTATCGAGCACGGGGAAAAGGGGTTTACGATTCTTCCGAAGCTGGACCTGAGCGCTGACCTGACGCGGGAGCAGATCCTGGCGTACCGGGAAAAAATGCAAGCGTTTCACGACGCTGGCTGGGAGGTCAACGACCAGGTGCAGACAGGGGTGGATGCCCAGGGCAATATAAAAATCTTCGACACCGGAAAGTTGGCGAAGCGGGACATGAGCGAAGATCGCTCGTCAATGGACGAAGATCACTGGAACCAATTAGGGCATCCAGGCAAGTTGCTGCGGGAGCACGGACACTACGACGACCAAGCAAACGACCAGCAGCTCAAGATCCACCTGCGCCACCTGGGATGGGCGGAAAAGATGGATCCCGAAAGCCAGGCTATCGTCCTAAACGATATTGCTGAAACCATCGATGACATGATCGCCAACAACCACGACGCGAAAGCCTTTGTGATTGACGACGTGCGGGAGTCGCTCGAGCAGCTGCCACCAAGCGAGGCATCGCAAGCCCTGGCAACGAAGATCGACAGCTGGGAAAGCGACGAAGTAAACAAAGCCCTGGATACCAGGCTGGTAAACGCTCAATTCCAGTTCGGCGAGCTGGTAAACGAATACGAAGGCATCGACGAAGATGACGAGCCGCACCAAGAAAGCCTGGACGCCTACATTACAAACACGGACCTGTTTGAGCAGATGATACCAGGCGTCAGCGACGACGAGCTGGCTGTCCTGGGATTCAAAGCCTATGAGAGCGTCGGATACGATCAGATTAACCTGGCAGGGTTTGAGCTCGACGGCGACGTTATCCACGGCAACGGCGACGAGGAAAGGGTGCTCCGTGGAATCGCCGAAAGACAAGAGGCGATGGGGCTCAACCTCCAGGGCGAACAACTCGAGCCTGGGGAACCAACCTCCGACGGTGGAAGGTACGAGCCAGAGCGTGAGCCAAACATGGACACGTTCATGCGGAACCAGTACCCGAAAGGAGAATCATGGGGTCCGGCTGGCTTTATTATGTCCGACGGCGCGCTCCTGGACATGAGCGCAGGAGGAGGCGATCAACGTGGCGACGACCACCGGAGCATTATCCCAACAGACGAAGCAGCGGAGCGATGGGATTGGGAAATGGACGGGCAGGGCGATTCTGGCGAGGGATCCACCAGCCGATGGGGAAAGCTAGTCCAGACGTTGAACCGGGCTCACGCCATCAGGTTCGACCACAGCGGACTCTTGCACCTGGAGAAATACGCGACGCCAGCCCAGAAGCGGGCAATCTCGCAATACATCAACGAAGTCCAGCCGGATTACCTGAGCATCCGGTACGGCAACGGGAGAAACGAAGCGCTCCAGGAATGGGATGTGGAAAACCCAACCCCTTCCCAGGTGATTAACCAAATCTCAATGGCAGAGCAAAACATGCTCGTCGAGGTAGGGGATTATTTGCAGACGCTTCCCCAGAATGAGTGGCCTACGCAGCACCAAGGGCTCATGGCCCAAGGCGCAGACCTAAGCGATATGGATCCTAATTCCTACCTGGCCGCAATCGATCCGAGCGTATTGTCAGAGCTCGAGGATTATGTTCTCGAGGAAGAAATCGACGACTACGAGGTGTATATTCGGCAAGGCGTAGAGTTTCCTCCTTTGCTTGCGTATGCACCGCGCAAGACGGCTGATTCCGTAGCGCTGGCGATTGCAGCCAGGAACCTGGGCATGTCGTCTGTTCCGGTAATTACTCCTCTGGGATACAAGCCAGAGATTGAAGCGCCCAACACCGACGAGTTTCGAGAGTTTTGGGGAGACAGCGTAGTCGTCAACGCGGACGGCTCGCCCCAGGCTCAGATGCACGGAACGACAGCTGACGATGACATTGTTTCATTCCGCACAATGAGAGGCAGCGACTTCGGATCTCACTTTGGCGACATCAGCCAGAGCGAGCATTTCCTGGAAAGTCGGCGAGCAAATTTACCTGATGGCTGGTACGACAATTCGCGAGTGTATCCAGTTTGGTTGTCGATTCAGAACCCGCTGATGACCGACGACCTGGGACGTTGGGATCCTGACGAAATCACAGCGTTCATGGAAGAAAAGCTAGAGGAAAAGGGAATACCCTGGCCGGCCTTCATCGACGACGACGGCGTACCCGACCCAACAGATTGGAACGACGAGGCAATGGACCTCGTGCCGGAGATCGCAAACGAACACGCCTGGTTCAATAACCACCTGGGAGCCTGGGAAAAATTCAAGCAGCGCAAAAATTGGGAAATGCTGCGAGATGCAATGGAAGAAGCAGGCTACGACGGAATTGCTTATCTCAACCAATACGAAGGCGATGGCGAAAACAACCTGAGTTTCATCGCGCTTCGGCCAGAGCAAATTAAGAGTGCCATCGGCAACAGCGGGAAATTCGATCGGACGGATCCACGGATGCGTTACGGCGTCGAGGACTACGATGCTCCAGAAGGAGGATTTGCGCTAGCTGCTGGCTCAACCCAGAATATGCCAGACCCTGCCTCTGACGAATCAGAGCAACGGATGCGAAAAAAGGAATCGCTCGAAAGTAGCGACATGCCGGCAGTCCATGCGGATCACATGGAGCCCTACGTTCACGTCAAACCGGAGCCAATTCCAAAAGTTGAGCAAAACCAAGATTCGCTGAAATGGTTGCGCGAGAAATTCCAGGAGCTGGATCCCTCAGCAAACGATCCTCTCGGGCAGATGCTCGAATCTGACGACTGGACCCCGGAGCAGCGAAAAAACTGGAACAACAACATGGCCCGAATGGGCTACAACACTCTGAAAAACTACACAGGAAAAGGAGCGACGCAGCTATTTAGGGAAGCAGAGAAACACAACCAGCTGGCATTTCCTGAGCAGCCAAAACAGCCAGACGAATGGGCAGACGACGATTACCTGTACCACGTCGCTTTAGCGGAAAACGCTGAGTCAATCGCCAGCGAAGGATTGAAGCCAAACCAGGGAAGCAACTTTGACGACAACATGCAATTCAACATCCAGGGCAATGTTTTTCTCACTGAAAAATCAGGAATCCGCCGGTGGCAAGAATTGGTTGACCAGGGCGCAGGATCGCGATCAGACAATAGCCTGGCGAATCAACAGCGAAGGGTCGCGGCATTGGAAGCAGACGCCGAGGATTTTGAAAACGATTGGGGTGACGCGATCTGGGACAATAGCGAGCCCTGGGTAACGCAGAGCTGGGAACAAAAGCAAGCAGACCTGGCAGAGGCTATCAGCGAACGCGATCGCTTAAAGGAAATGAGAGACAACTACGAGGACTACACCGCAGAAACCACCAGGGTGTTCCGTGTTCCAAAAAACCGCGTAAAGGACTACGCAGGGATCGATGAAATCGGAACCCAGGACGCAGCTGCGACAGCGTACAAGGTAAACAACTACGTCACGCAGCAAGTCAGATGGGCAAAGGAGCAGGTAGGCGTCGGCGAGCAGCTGATGGGCGAAGCGAAAGACAACCTGAAACGACTTTCGCAAATCAAGAAAAAAATCGGAACTGACAAAAAGGAAGCTGAAAAGCAGCTCACCGAAAGATCGTATGACATTAAATCGCAGTTGTTTAAGCTGCGGAAGCGAGTGTTTGAGAAATCCCCACCGCCCAGGGAGATTCAATACAAAACCTGGACAGAGCGAGATGCCGAGGGAAACTGGATGGTTTTCCTGGACCAGGAAAACCCACAGACGGAAATAACCAGAACTGTTTTTGGCGCACCTCTCGCTACCAAGTGGCTGGAAAACCCTGGATTATTGCGATCCGAGTGGACCAGCCACTTGAATGAAGCACCCGATACGGAATACCAGCCCGACGACGGCAGCCGTATCTACTGGGAAAATTCACCCAGGTACGGAACAGACAGCCATCCAGAAGGTAAATGGTTTGAGGATGACTGGCTTTCAGATGACGAGCGTGAGGCATGGGGTGAGTACGCAGTCAGGGATTGGCGTAGTTGGCGAGATAACAGCGAGATCGTTGCTTATCAGCAGGAACTGTCAGCAGCTGCGTATGAATTTGTGAATTACAACCCATCGCCCTGGATTGGCCGATTGAAGTTCAGCGCAGAAGCAGACCGGCAGTGGCAAAGGTTCCAGGAGATCAAAGATTCTGCTCCCCCGGAGCTAGAGCCCTGGGTGCGACCCCTGGCACAGTTATTGGAGCAGTCGCGAAAGCAGCAATCGGAAATGCACGAACTGAACCAGGCCGACGATGACTGGCAGATGAATCACGGCGAAGCATACGACGAGCACTTAACGACGCTCGCCAGGGGCCAGGTCCGCGATCTGCAGTTGAAGGTCGCAAGCAATCCAAACTACTGGAGATGGGCCAGAGACAATTACGCGGTGGACGATGAGGGACTGCCGCTAATTATATTCCACGGCACGAAAGATGGTGGCTGGTCCGAGTTCGGCAGGTTTGACGTTGGTGAACACATCTACGGATCGACCAGCGTGCTGACAGGAGCGACGTACACTGGAGGCTTTACCGATGACATCACACCGACATTTGCCGTGGACATTAGCGACATTGAGCGAACCCTGCGAACGTCGAAAAAATACAGGCTTAACGAGGTGAGCGACGGGTTTGTGCTAGAGGAAAAACTAGGTAACAAGCCGGTCCTGGAAGCCGAATCGCCCCAGGAAATGATTGTCAAATGGAACGCCTGGATAGCTGAGGGATCCAGGTCGCTAAGGACCAGCGGAGTGTATCCTCTGGTTTACCGCTTGCAGTCGCCAATGATAGTCGAGGGAAATGGAGAAAACTGGAACAGCATGAACATCGTCAATTACGACAAGTCGTTTGAGGAAAACATGCAGTATCCGCCGATCCAGGCTTGGCTGAAAAATCGATCAGATGATTTGTCGCGGTCCAACGCTACCAGCGACAAGGGAATGTTCTACGACGCCTTAATAAGCTACCTGTACGACGACGTAGGCGAATACATCGATGACGGTAAGCCTAGATTTGTTCCGAGACGCGAAAACCTTACGGAACTAGCAGTCGCGTCCGGTGGTCATCCATTAGTAGCTCGCGTGTTACAAAAAAACGCTCGGGAAGCAGTCAAGGTCTTGCAAGAGACAAAGGGAATGGAATTGCAATTCCCGCAAGCGTTAATAATGAAGGTGGCAAAGGTGCTATCACAACCACCTGAGCGCACAGTGGATCCAAACCTGATACTGCAGGACGGACCAGTGGACCCTAATTTGATGAGTAAGGTAGACCATGAAAACAAGATGCAACTTGGCTGGAAAACTTTTCTTGGCGAAGATCGTTTGGCAACAGCATTGCTGATAGAAGCCTTTGACCTGCCTCACGGATCGACCACAAGGGAATTGGCAGATCTGGCAGAGAAAACAGGTCACGATGGCATCGTATTCAAGGACATCACGGATCACGGAGGGCATGGCGGACCACACATAGAATACGACGAAATTGAGCCAGCAGACGTGTACGTCGCTTTCAAGAAAACGCAGGTAAAGTCAGCGCACAATGGCGGCAACTTTTCAGACATTGGCAGCAACGCGGGCAAAATGCTTTACTCGGCAAATCAATAACCTGGGGAAGGATCAGAAAAATGAAACTACCAACTTTTGCGCAGCGTGTTGCTGTTTACCTCGACCAGTACAAGGCAGCAAACCAGGGCGGCAAATTTATAAGCGTCGATCCCGATGGCGACGGCAAGAAGCAAGCCATATTTGTTACCGACTCCGGCAAAGTAAATCCGCAAAGCGATTCACCTGGCTACTGGAAAGACTTTAAGCAGAGCAAAGCAGGAAGCAAAGCAACAGGAAAGAAACAGCACAAGGATTCCCCTGGGCAGCTCGGGACTCACGAGGATCCTTTTACGGGGAAATACGCCAGGAAGCCAGAAACGCAGCAGAGGCTCGACGACAAGCCACCAGCTGAACCACCAGACTGGGTGGATGACGACAAGCCCGTCCAGGACACAAAAAAGAAACGGCTTCCACCAGGATTCAAAAAGGCAGCTGTGGGCGTTCATATCCCGGACGACGCTACCAGTGAGGAAATAGCAGCACTCCACGAAATGGCGGTGGAAATTGTTGCCGAGCGATCTCAGCAAATTCAGGCAGGCCAGGACGCATTGCGACAAGCGTTTGGGGACGGTCCTAGGCTTACTGGCGCTCAGGCCCAGGCTCGCGCAGCTGCTGATGTAGATCAGATACCAGGGTTCGATGAGGCAGTCGCGGAAATTGAATCTTCTGGTGGTTGGAAAAACGATCAATCATCATTGCATGACATCCTGGGATACCTGCCAGGCGGAAAAACGAAATGGGCAGCAGGGGCCGACGGAAAAATCCAGGCGGAGCAGATAGTTTTCGAGGCGCTTAGGATGCCTTTACCAAAAACGCCAAAAGCCAGTGATTCAGAAATTCTATCCGAAGCTGCGCAGCGACTTACCGGCACTGAAAAATTAGACGACCGGGACGCAGGAGAGAGAGACAGGGACGCGCAGTACAACGAGCTAATGCGGCAGGCTAACGTCGCGGCTCAAGATGACGATTGGGATTTGTACGACAGCATCAAAGAGCAGATCGCCGACGAATTTCCAGAAACCGCTAGTGAGACAGCCGACACTTTTTCTGCCACGACATTCCGCGATGCGGTTGCTCGGTACGCCGGGCAGCTCGGGCTATTCGAGGATCCGTTTACGGGGAAGTATTCAAAGAAGCCTGGCAGCCAGGGCCGGCTGTTTGACAGCAGCGGTGGATCCTGGAAAGACCAGCCTCGCAAAAAAAAAGGCGACAAGGGTGGTGGTCAGTGGACCAAGGGCAGTAGCCCGACGACGCCAAAGATGAGCGAAGCCAGGGAGAAATTGCGAGAAAAAAGAGCGCGGGGCCGCGAATACGAGCGATCCAAACAGCAGCGGCGAAAAATCAGCGTAACGATCGACAAATATGGTGGCGAGGAAAGACTTAAAAAAGCGAAGCCCTACGAATTGACGCAGCAAGAGTTCCTGATGCAATCAGCCCTGGAAATTGAAAAGCAGCGGAAATCGCTACTGAACAAAAAAAAACCATCGGAGGCGGAGAAATACCTGCAGAAGTGGAGCAAAGAGCACAGCGACAACGAGCTGCAGGATTGGCATGAATTTGCGATGGAATTTAAGGAACTGGACGGCGCGAGAGAGCTGGTGAAAAAGTTTGGCCGAATCGAAATGGGCCTCGACCAGAACCGGCACGGATTCGGGTACTACGAAATGCAAGAAACCTTCGGATGGTTAGCACATCCTGAAATGCACACGTTGGACCGGGACAGCGCAACCTGGTCAGTCGCTGACTTTATTACTGGCGACTCTTACGCTAAATACAGCTCGAGCGAGCTGCTCAATTCGTTGTTGAGCAAACACAGGGACAAAGTGAGAGCAGCGGTAAAAGCTAGTAAAAACGTGCCGAAAGCTGCCTACGAAATCTACCAGGACGCGCCCTGGCGACCAGACAACCAGGGCAACGTCAGCCGCAAGGCATCCCAGAGCTGCCAGAAAGTAGACAAGATCAAGCAGACCGACTCTTTCCGGCTCGATGCAACAGTTGGAAGAAAATTAAAAACAGCTTCCAAGGAGTTGATCGACAAGCCTCGCAAAGAGCTCCTGGCAAAATACGACAAGATTCAGGGGAAGATTAGCAAAGTCCAGAAAAAGATCGACGATGAGGTCTACAACAAATCACCGAAGCGAAACCCTGACGGATCCATTGACCAGGAGGCTGATAAAGCTCGAGCAGCCCGGTACAGAGAGCTGCGCGCCGAAGTGGATGAGCTGCGAGACAAGCAGGGCGACGCTTTGAAGGACTGGCTCAAAGAGCTGCCAAGCAATCGACTCAGAAAGGAAGGCAGCAAGCCAGCTATCGCAATCACAGGAACGACCTCGTTCAAACAAACCCAGGTCGATTCAGTCGCTAAAGCCTGCCAGTACCTGGAAGAAATTTCTGGCGGAGCACTGCCGGCCATGACGGTGCAGTTGCGGAAAACAAACGAAAGCCGATCGTTCCACCAATCCGGCGACATCCACATGAACAGCGGGCAGATGTACCAGGCAGTGCTCTGTCACGAACTGGGACACGCGATCGATTACCACACGGACCAGGGAAGAAAGACGAAAGCGTTTGAAGCCCAGGCTATTCAAAAGCACAAAACCAAATGGACTGGCGGAGGCTGTGAAGCAGACGAAGTAGGCAGCAAAAACGGATTCATGGATGCCTACACGGGGAAATACTACAACCGGCCTAAATCGAGCGAAGTGCTCACGATGGGGATCCAGAGGCTTATCGAAACACCCATGAAGTTTGCAAGAGCAGCACCGGATCACTTTAACTTTACGATTGCATCACTTAGAGGATTGCTATGAGCAACGCGGACGACGAAGAACAAACCTGGATCATGGCAGCCCTAAATTGCCGCGAGTACACGCTGCTTCTATACAGCGACGGGTACTGGCGAGGCGCTGACAAATTTCACGCCCAGGAAGAGATTGCTAACAGCTTCGCGTGCTGGCAGCACTGGACACCAGACAAGGGCGACGCTGCTATTTGGGCCTGCGAAGAGGTGGTGAAAATCCTCCCCGGCAAGATCACTGCGTTTTTTACCCCGGCTGATATGGGCAACCCGCTGGAGCGCTCAGAAACAATCACCCCGTAATAGCTTGCACACCCCAGCTAAAAAGGTATAGGATTAAATAATCATGGATGCAGCACAGCAGCCAGTGGTGGCGATTCAACCTGGACAACAGGAATCCGAAGAGGATTTTATTGTCCGAGCTCATCATGCGCTTTCTCAGCAAATCCCGGACCCTATCGAGCGAAACAGCGCCGTTTGGAACAGCTGGGACCAGGCAAATGGCAATCGCCTACTTGACCAGGCAAATCGGTACTTCGACAGCGCGAAGTATGCGGCAACGACGCCGCGACCTTTCTTCATGGAGCACGAAAAGGTCAACTACGACGCGAACGGCGACGAAGAAATTACGAACTACAACCTGGCAGAGCTGACCAGGATCATCCGGGAGAACAATCACCGGATCCAGGACACCGACGCATACACCGCGCTGGTGGACAAGCACACGCTTCCGCCTCCTTATCGCGATCCTGATCCACCTCGAAACCTTGGATTCGTCGGTCCGTATCGCCTGGGAATGATGGGCCGAACCAATCCGCGATGGGGCATCTTCGCCAACGAGTGGCAGCGGCGAGACAAAACTGAGCAGCTCCAGGATCGACCAAATAGATCGGTGGAGGTGCTCCAGCTCAAGGCTAACGGGCGTCGCTATATCGACCCTATTGCAGCGCTGTCCGAGGCTCCGAGGTTGCCACTGCCTACGACTGCACAATACGCGGCAGCAGGCGAAAGCAGCGAAGCCGTCACGGTCGAGCGATACGACGCGACCCCGGCGCTAAACGCTGTTTTTCCTGGTGGAATGAACACTTTTAGCAAGAAACCTAAAGCCAAACGCGAACGAAACCAAGGCAGTGATATGTACGGACAAACGGCAGCTGACCCACAGATGATTAAAGAGGTCTTGAACGCGCTGATGAGCACCGAGGAATGGCAAACCATTTCAGACGCGGCTCAGACGATTGGGGAAAACCAGCCAATCAACACCGGTCAGGACGATCTTGGTGATCCAGGGATGATGGATCCAATGGCTGGCGGGATGCCCGAGCCACCGATGGAAGATCCTGGGATGATGGATCCAGGCATGGATCCAGGCATGGACCCAGGAATGGAAGGACAACCACCTCTTGCTGGAATGGATATGGGACCACCAATGGAGGGCGAGGTCATGGAGGAGGAGATGGTCGAGCCGGAAGTCGATCGCAACGTCGCGCCATTGGTAGCAGCTGCAGGCCGCACAGCTCTCACGCAAGGCGCAAAAGCCCTGGGAACAGCCGTTGGGACCGGAGCAGGGAACAAACTTATGAACCGGGGTGGCGGACAGCAGCAGCCAAAGAAGCAGGGGATACTTGCCAAAATTCTTGCAGGCCCGACTGCAGGAAACCAGGCTGCCACACCACGACAACAGTTTGGCGCTGTGCCAGGCTACCATCGATACGATTCCACGAGCGAGGGAAACATGAATCGCGACCAATACCAGGCAATCCAAGCCGAAAACCACCAGATCCGGCAAGAGCTGAACCAGGTGCGAAAGCACAACGACAGCCTCCTGACCGAGCAAGCTGAAATGTACGCGGCAACGCAGCACGAAGTTGTGCAGTTGCGTCAGAACGCGATCGACGCAGAGCGTAAAGAGCGACTGACCAACCTGGCTCACCGTTACGGAGCCGTTGATCTCAAAAAAGAGATGGATCACTGCTTGTATTCCAGCAACGAAAACGCACCTGACAATGAAGCGTTTGATGAGCGAATCACGCTCATTGAGCAGTATGCGGCAGCAACCGCGCCACAGTCCCCGATGATTCCATTGGGATACGACGGCATGGGTGGTGGCGACGTTAAGAACGACCGTTTCGCGGCTCAAGTCGCGGACAAAGCCCTCGAGTTGGTCAATGGCGGAATCAAATCCGGCAAACGATTGAGCTACGCCGAGGCGGTCGAAGAAGCAAAAACACAGCTCACTGCTGAGTAATTTTACCAGTCAATTCAGGGGTAAAGAAACCAATTTTTGAGGTGATAATATGGCTGGCGACGGTCAACAGTTTCAGGCATCAGCAAACATCAATGTTAGCGTGTTCGTGAAAATTAGCGGCGACAACACAGTCGAGACGGCGGCAGCCGGCGACGGTGCGATCGGAATCATGCACGAAAGTGCCTGGGATACGCCGATCCCCAGCGCAAACGACACGATTGCAGTTCCTGCGGGACAGAGCAAGCGAGTCTACCAGGCAACCGAATCCTGCGAGGTGATCGTTGGTGCGGGCGGCCTGACGGCTGACGACGCGGTGAAGCCTGACGCAAACGGTCATGGCGTCGCGTGCGTCCAAGGTGAAGTTTTCAGTGCAATTTGCACTCAAGGCGCACCGGTTGGAGGACGAGCGAAGGTCTTGGTCAGCGCTGGCACGATGGCATAAGCCTCAAGATAAATTTGTGCGGTCCGGGGCGGGACTGTTTTGTGAAGAGAACAACCCCCCCTATTTTTAAGGACTGTACGATATGGCTATCGCATATCCAGGTGGAAACAACACCTTTGTCAAAGACCTGGACGCATCAGGTCGGCTTATTACCGAGTTTTCGCGGAATCCCGACGAGTTCGCCCTGAATAGCTACATCCAGCTGTCAAATGTGAACAAATCTGCCGGCTACTATCTCAAGATCACGCCGGAAGAAGCGGCGCGTGTTTTGAACGCAAACCTGGCTGAATTTGTTTGGCCCGACGGAGCGCCTCGCCCGAGCCGCAACAACGGAACGGAAACCTTTACTTTCGCCGGGTACGAAACTCAGCGATACGATTACGACTTTACGATTGGTCGAAAAGCCAGCGAGCAAGCTGACTGGAACATCATCGAGTCGCACAGTCGCATCAAGGCGCAGCAGGCAATGACTGCTCGCACCCTGAGCGTTCACGGATTGCTCCAGGACAACGGTTCCTGGGCAACCGGCCACTCGATTGACGTGACAACCATTCCCGGCAACACCGGAAACTGGGACCAGTCAACGAGCGCTCGCCAGGACATCAAACGCTCGCTCGCCTATGCGGTCGAAAAAGTGATGTTGGCTACGCTGTCCGTTGTTCGTCGCAAAGACTTGCAGCTGGTGCTGTCACCGGATGCAGCTCACTCCATGAGCGAGAGCCAGGAGATCGTCGAGCACATCAAGAGCTCGCCAGATGCTTACAGCCAGGTGGTTGGCGAAGCCGGCAAGTGGGGAGAGTATCAGCTTCCCGATCGTTTGTACGGCATCGACATCGTAGTCGAGGACGCTGTTCGCGTCTCAAGCCAACGCGGTGCAACGCTCGCAAGCTCGTTCATCTGCGACAACGATGAGGCATATTTGCTGGCTCGCCCTGGCAGCCTGGTTGCCGAGTCTGGCGGACCTTCGTTTAGCACCATTCACCTGTTCCTCGCTGAGGACATGACTGTCTGGACGAACGACAACGAGGACGACCGCCGAACCGAGGGTCACGTTGTTGACGATTTCGACGTTGTTGGCACAGCGCCAGCCAGCGGATTCCGCTTCGAGAACATCCTGAGCTAGAGCAAAGCTATGGCTTACGCAACCGGCGACGACTTAGCGCTGCGGTACGACATCGACTGGGTAGGTGATCTTGCGACTGATAATCGCGAGTCACTTTCCCGTGGCGCTGTGGCTTCGCATCCAGCTGTCCAGGTTGCGCTCGACGGTGCAAGCGGACAAGTCCAGGCTGCACTGATCCAGGGGGGCCAGTATTCCGTCGATGACCTGGCGACCCTAACTGGCGTGAACAAAGCGTACCTGGCAGACCTGGTGTGCGGGCTCGCCATCATCCGGCTGTGGGAACGACGATCAGAAGCCGTGCCAGACAACGCTGAAACGATCCAGGCGAAATGGTGGGGACTGATCGAAAAGCTTGAAAAAGGTGGCAACATCTTTGACCTGCCAGCTCAGATCGACGCAACGATTGTTGACCACACGGGGCCAACAGCTGTGCAGCTCCAAAACAGAAATGACATGACGGTGCGGAATAAACTTTTCCCACCTCCAATAACACGACTACCGAGAGCACAGGGTGGTGGAATATGAGCACACGACTACCTCTAAACACCGACCCGCCTGCAGTTGCTGCGATCCCTGATCCCAACGCTAATGCAAACGCTGATAATCGCGATGCGGTCAACATCCAGGTTGCTGGAGGAAGCAATCTGTATATCGCCGACGGGGCGCCAGCGACGCCAGCTGACGATACTCTTTACTGGTTTGGTGAGCAGATGGATGATACCGCCATCGTCACCCGCGAGTTTTTTAACGACGTGCCAGGTGACTCGAATGGCGGACCGCAAGGACCACCCATAGAAAGGCAAGCGCTTGGCCGAATCGTGCAAATTAGCATTAACCTATCGACGTGGAATCAGACGGTTCGGTACTGGGTGGAGAGACAAAATATGTACTCTGTAAACGGTGCGGTGCAGGACTGGGAAGTCGGCACGCCACTGTTGCAGTATCACCGTTTCAGATTGCTGATCGTGCCGGCCAGGAACAACAAAATGACGCTGGCAGCACCAGCCAACAAAAGCGACGATTGGTTCACTTTCAACTTTCCAACCGTGCTGATGAGCAGCCCTATCGAGTGCGGACAGGGGTCCAAATTCAGTTCACTGTCATTCACCCTGGAAGCTCATCGCGGACCGCAGATTGACTCCAGTACCCGTGGGGTGCTCTGGAATCGCGATGTCACAGGGCTCGACGTAGCTGAGTCAGCCAGGACTGCGGCGATGGCTGCTCAGTTCAACGGGATTGAGGAAGCTCGCGAGCCACTGGGACCAGTTCCAGTCACGGAAGAATAACAAACCTACCGACGCAAAGGATTGCGTCTGTTACGCCGGCAGGCTTGTTACGCTTGTTGCCTCAGAATGAATCGCTCTATCGCCTCCTTGGAGGTGATAATGTTGCCGCCAATTCGCTCGTGCTCGAGAAAATTACCCTTTACGCCCTTGGTACACCAGCGGTAGAGAGTCGATTTATCCGGTTTTTTGCGAGTAATCTTTTCGATCGCCTCTGCTGCTTCTTTTAGGCTCAAACACTGCTCTGCCAGGATTGTTTTCGGCGTTTCGGTGGTGCGCCCCTGGGAGATCGTCGTCGGGAAAGCAGCGTCGATGATGATTATACCTTTTTCGTAATCGAGGCTCCTGACTGTGTTGTACTGAATAAACTCAACCGCATCAAATTTATTCATGTCGTTGTCTCGCATCATCTGCAAAATCATGGCCGGCATCGAGTAGTACACATCATAATATTCGCCGTTGAAATTGATGCCGCAAACGCAATCATCAAAGCCAACGAGCGTCTTGGCTTCATCCCCCATCGCGACCAGGTAATCGTGCATGTGGCTCTCTGAAGTCTTTGGTACAGGAGCGCTGATTGTGCTGGCGTCGTCAATAATATCGTCAGCTGACGAAATTTCGTATTCGTACACAGAGGATCCCCATGAATAGGTGCAACCATTGTCAAAGGCGAGTGCGAGATGACGTAACGGTTTGTGAAAATTGTCGTTGTCGCAACTGCCGTCGCCTCATCATACTGTGCGAATGCCGAACAAAGAAAGTCAAGAAACTAAAGAAAGGCAGCGAGTGATGCGAGAAACATGCGAAAGATGCACTGAAAGGCCGATTCGAGGGGAGAAGTTTTGCAGCAAGCACAAGGAAATTGTGCTGAAAGAAATGGTTGAATCTGGGTATTTGAAGCCTCCCCCGTTTGGTTTTACCGGCACAAACAGGCCGGCGGAAATGCGAGAACTGACGTATGAAACGAAAAACGGGCTCGAGCACGGATAGCCATTGTCACCAGGTAAATAAGTAGGGGCATAAGTAGGGGCATAAGTATTACATTTACCCCCCAAGTGGGTGAGTTTTAGGGGTTTTGGGGGTTTGCTTGTCAGTGCATCGGACGACACCCCTGGGGTGCATCGGACGACACCCCTATTTGGTCAGCCAAATGCCAGCCAAATGACGCCTGGGTGAATTGTTTTTAGAAAAACCTGGGAAAGCCGTTGAATAGCTGTTGCAGAGTGGGAGATCCGTCGATAGGTTTAGTGTTCTGCAGCGTTTACACCAAACGCAACGATCACAACTTAAACAGGATTGCACCCATGAAAGACAAGATTAAGAACATCATCAGCCGCGAATTGACCAACTTCCTGCCTTCAGACTACTCAGATCACGTTTTGATCGAGGAAGTGGTTGTGGTTCCTGTGCTTGGCGATGATTGGTCAGAGATCGTCGTCAGGCCAAACCAGCATGTCAGCGATCTGAGTCGCTTTGAGTTGTCGCTGGAGGACTACCCACAATTTGACGTTGTAAGCGTCACCGTTTCCTAATCTTCACCCCTCCCGTCAGGATTGCACTCATGTCAAAACCATCATTCTTTCTCGTCGCACACCACAGCCTTGATTCCGCGAAGCTGGACGCCATCGCTTTTAAGTTGGCGACAATCTGCGGCTCACCACGATTCAAAATTGAGTCGGAGTGCGGCGTGACCGGTGTGCCGGTTTACACGTTTACCTCTACGCGAAAAAAGCTGTCCGACAAAAACTTTCTAGCCTGCAAAGCATTGATCGACGGTATGCAGTACGGACTAAACCACCTGTAAGCCACCTTTCACTGAACCTCCACTTAGGATTGCACCCATGACCACAAAAACATGCCCTGGTTGCGGCGCCGACGTTGCTCAAAATCAGAACCATTCACTAGGCTGCACATACGCTCACAGCCGGCAAACAAATTCCCCGTGCTCGATAATTTACGTTTCAGCCGGCTACGATGAGCTCATGCGGCACTTCGGCGACGAAAAACTGGCCGATCGCTGCTACCGCGAAACTATCGACGCGACGATCGACGACGAAGGCGATGCCCACATCAATACACGGGGCAAGAAATGCTGGCTCCATTCGTCGCTTTTTGTCGTTGCAGACGAGCTGTTTTAATCACCACCAAATAAGGATTGCGACGATGAAACTTACGAAAGAAGAAGCCCGGAAACTGAATCAAGTGGTCGCTGAGGGGCTGAGGAGAGGCGCGGAATTTATGGGAGTCGCGACCGTATCGGATCTGCAGAAAGCTGCGCAGGAAAACAACCTGGCACACTGGAACATGCTTTTCGACTTGTCTGACCGGTTGCGTTCAGTAGAAACCAATAGCTCCATCGACGACAAATAACTCACCACTACAACCAAGGATTGCGACCATGAAGAAAGCACCAACCGAGTCACAGTTAGGCAGAACAATCAACGAACTAGCGGTCGCGTCAAAACTTGACGAGGCCCTCGGCAAGCCATCTACAGCGATAGACGCACTGGCGAGAGAGACGAGCCTGCTCAAGTTGTTCAAGCGCATGGCTGACGACGAAGTTAAGAGACTCGCTGAATAACTCACCACCACAACCAAGGATTGCGACCATGAAAACGACAACCAGAAAAATCACCAAGCGACAGATCGACGCTTTCACCAAGAAAGTCGAGAAGCGGATCGAGAGAGCTAATGACCTGTGGGATAAGTATCACGAGCTCGACGTTCGATCGACGTACAACCAGGCTCCCTACGCTCGCGTGAGGGACGCGCGACGCAAATTTGATGCTCATATCCGCGAAAGCATCCAGTGGCTTCACGAGGTCGGCGTGTGCGGTCCTGGCGGCATCACTGAGGAAGATTGCAGCGGCGTAATGTTTTTGAACTTCATGGTCCCCAGCAGCCTGCTGATGTTTAGCGATGGCTCCTGGGCGTGACCAGACGTGTCATCTGCGGATGGCAGGGTGGCAGGAGGTGACGCGCAGCTGACGAGCTGACGCGACGATCACGACCTGACCACCCAAGGGGCGCGAGCGTGCGATCTGCACGGCTCATCCGGTATTCGACTCCCGGCGTCCCTTTGCCTGGCTCAATTCTGACCAGGCTCTTTAACCACTTTGAAGGAAATGTGATGAACGAGAAAAACACGAAGCATCTCACTAGCCTGGAACGCGCACAGCTGCAGGTATTTCTTACGGAGCTGCACGAAGAAAAGAAGCTGCCATTAACCAAAACTGACATCTGGACAGTCGTGGCAGCAAAGGGATTCGATTGCTCCTGGGGTGCGATCGGATCCATCCTCGAAGCGCTCGGTATCGACTATACAAGACGAGCGAAGAAAAGCGACGAGAAGCCGAAAAGCTACGGCAAATCGAACCGTGCTGTTGCCTGGGCAGTCGAGCGATTGGCGAGCAACCAGGCAGTTGCAAATCTGGTTCTTGTAAATCACCTGGCTCGAGTCACGGAGGACGAGGCAGCAAAGGGTGAGATCCATGAAATGTTCCGATCGATCCAACGAGCAAATGAGGCGATGATCGAAGTCCTCAAAGATGTGCAAAGCGGTCGAAAAATCGAGAGCGTTGACTGCCACGATTTTCAGCTGGAAGGAGGTGAAGCATGAACCGCAATCAATGGCTTAAAGAGCGACAACAGGGCATTGGCGGATCCGAGATCGCGGCAGTGCTAGGGCTATCAAAGTGGCGAACACCGTGCGACGTTTGGCTAGAAAAAACATCGCCGATCGATGACGGACCACCGAACCTGGCAATGGAACTGGGTAGTTTCCTGGAATCGTTTGTCGTGGAGAAATACCGCGAGGAAACAGGGTATCACGTTGCTACCAGCCTGGAAGCGATTAGCGTCCCAGGAAAGCCCTGGGCTCGCTGCAACCTGGACGGTTTGATAACCCTTCCTTCCGGCGACCAAGGAGTGCTCGAGGTCAAGACAGCCGGCGACTCGCGAGCCTGGGGAGAGCCAGGATCCTCTGACATTCCGCCTGACTACTTTTGCCAGTGTCAGTGGAATATGCGAATTGCCGATGTTCCTTTTGCTGATGTGCCTGTGCTGTTTTTCGATCGTGGTCGAAGGATCGAGATATACCACCTGGAGGCTGATGTCGAGTTCCAGGAGTACATGGAGGAAACGGCTGGCGAGTTTTGGAAAATGGTCGAAAGCCGGCAGATGCCGGATCCGATCAACGGCGACGAAGCCGCACAGTTTTGGCCTATTCACAAGCCCGAAAAAATGGCCGACGCCGACGAGGAAATTGTCCTGGCGATCGAGCAGTTGAAGGCTTTGAAAAAAGAAGAGAAGAAAAATCGGACGGCGATCAAGATGCTGGAAAGCCAGGTAAAGATCGCTATCGAAGATGGAGAAGGAATCGCAGACGGTGACCGGGTACTTGCTACCTGGAAAACAGCTCACAGTATGCGGCTCGATACAGCAGCGTTAAAAGCGGCTCACCCAGAGCTGTGCAGAGAGTTCACTACCACATCCACTAGCAGAAGGCTTTTAGTCAAATGACCAACCAACAACTAATCCAGCAGGAAGAACAGCAGTCACAGTCTCTTTCGATTTCCGAGCAAGCCAGGACGCAAGGAGCGATCCAGGCGTCGCTCACGGTTGCAGCTGCACGGCCGCGAAACGAGCAGCGAGCGATCGCGCAGATACAGACCAGTTGCCAGCGGGTGCGTCTCGCGGAGTCAGCGGTTTACACCTACGCCAAGGGCGGCCAGGACATTACAGGTCCGAGCATTTCCTTGGTTGTCCAGGTAGCGCTCGCCTGGGGAAACCTGGACTGGGGCTACCGAGAGCTGTCCAGGGGACACGGCGAATCGACCGTGGAAGCCTACGCCTGGGACCAGCAAACCAACGCCAGGTACAGCCGGCAGTTCATCGTGCCGCATAGGATTCGAGTTCGCGGCGGCCAACGGCAGCTGCGAGAGGACGAGCTGGCAGACTGGATCGCGAACCAGGCACAGCGTCGAGTCAGGACATGCCTGGAAAACGTGATACCGCGCGACGTGATCGAGGAAGCTGTTGACGAATGTGCGAGGACGCTTAAAGCAAACATCGACCTGGACTCTGAAAAGATTATGCAGATGGTCGAACGATTTGGCGAGCTCGGAGTCACCCAGGAGCAGATTGTCGCGAAGCTGCAGCGATCGGTGGATGCCATCCAGCCAGCCCAGTACCTGGCAATGCGACGAATCTATGTTGCGATCAAGGACGGGCTGCAGACGGTGGAGCAGGCTTTCCCGATGGTTGAAGCTACCAGCGAGCCGAAGCCGAGCCAGGGCGAAAAGCTAATCGCCAAGGCCAAGTCCAAGCCCAAGAGAAAGCCGGCAAAGGCGAAGCCAAAAGCCGAGCCAGTTGCTGACGATGCTGACGTGCTGACACCGGATGAGCAGATCATCGAGAGGTATGGCGAGCGAATCCGAGAAGCTAAGGGACAGGAAGAACTCTCAGTGATCGCAGACCAGATCGCCTACGACGCGAGCATGGGAGCCATCCAGGTCATGCACGGCAACACGCTCCTGGCTCGCGTCCAGCAAAAGATCGACAACATACTGGATCAGCAATGAGCAAAATGCCAAAGAACGACGCGATCCTTTGCCACGCAGACATGCTGCGATGCCCTGGCGTCCCCCTGCGTGAGCTCGCGGCAAAGTATGGCGTCAGCGACACTACCGTTCGTCGCATTGCCAGCGGCTCGCACCCACACATCGCTGAGAAAGGCCCAGCGAGGGCGATGGAGCGTCGCCAGCCGATTGAGCTTACAGATTGCGCAATGATCCTGGGATTGTTCTGGATGGGCCGAAAGATCAGCGACATCCACAAGGACTCAGGTATCGGGCTAACTACGATCCACCGGATCCTGGATGGCGATCATCGCTACAATGATCGACCGATTCGTTAGCAGCGCAAAAAAAAAGGCCGCGATCGGGCGGGTGTCGATCGCGGCCCATCACTAAACCACAAGCATGGAAACATACCACAAATGACCACAAACTCAAAACATCATTGGTTCCCGCTTTACCACGACGCCTGGGTAATTGGAACGCTCGATTTAACATTCCAGCAACAGGGACTGTACCTCCGTTTGCTGCTGATGCAATTCAACGATGGATACGTTGATACAGTAAAGTTTGAAAGGATTTATCCAGCAATGAACGAGCAGGAGCAGGATGATTATCGGCTGGTGATGGAATACTTTTTCGAGCAATACGGTGGAGGAGGCGACGAGTTCAAGAATCTGCGGCTCGAAAAGGTAATGGCCGAGCAGGAAAAAAAGACCGTAAAACGAGGGCAACAAACCAAAAAAGCCAGGGCAGCCAAGAAGAAAAAGCTGCGAACAGGAACAGACAATGTTACAGGGACTGTTACAGAACCTGCTGCAAACAATGTTACAGAACATGTAACAGAAACTGTAACAGAGAGAGAGTTAGAGTTAGAGTTAGAGAGAGAGTTAGAGTTAGAGTTAGAACAAGAGAAAGAGTTATCTGCGCCCACTGTAGCCAGTGGGTTTGCGATCGAAATTGCCGTCCAGAAATGGAACGAAGCAGCTGCGACGCACAAGAATCTGGCGAAGGTCCGAGCTATCACGGACAAGCGACGCCGAGCCTGGAGGACCGCGAGCAAGAAGCCAGGGTTCCTGGCAAACTGGGAAGCTAGTCTGGAAAAGCTACCGGTCCACAATCACGGATCGTTTTCCTGGCAGCCAACTTTCGACTGGACTTTGAACGAAGCAAACATCACTAAACTATGCGAGGGAAACTATGACGCACCACAAGCCAACGACCGGGAAGCTCGAATCACCAAATTCATCAATGGATGAAAAGCGACATCGCCTCGAGTTCGCGAGCATCATCGAGAGCCTCGGAGTGGTTTACGATCGACAAATAACCGACGAAATGCTGGCAGTTTATTTCGAGTGTTTGCGGGATATTCCGATTTGGAGGCTGAAAGCCATAGCAGCCTCTCACGTCGCCTGTAATCGATTCTGGCCTACACCCAGTGAATTGAGAGGGGTGAACCCGTCGGCGGACGCAGTGCGGGCTTGGGACGCCTCAAACGCGGCGTTACACATCCACGGGATGTACAGGCACGTTGATTTTGAGGATCCGGTCGTAAATGCGACGATTCGACACCTGGGTGGCTGGCCTGAATTTTGCACTAGGGATCCGAAAAATGAGACTTGGACCAGGAAGGAATTTATCCAGGTTTACCGGTCGCTGGCTTCGTCTGGATTGACGGCAGAGCAGGCAGCACCTTTGCCAGGGCTCAGTGAAGCGAACCAGGTAGAGCGAGACGGTGGACGTATCACTTCATCGAAGGTGGTGGTGCGAAAAATTGCAGCTCCGAAACTTATAAACTCAGAAGGAGGCGAAGATGTTTGGTCGCATGAAAAAGCACGAATTGCAACGGATTGATTCAGGCTACGCCATGCCTTTGACCGAAGCGATTAGCAAGGCCCAGGAGCTCGGCAAGCTGCTGAGACTCGGGCAGCTTTCAAGAAACGAGCACGACATGCTCCTGGCAGATTTGCGAACCAGGGCAAAACAACGAAAGGGCGAGAAATGAACGCGATCGATCAAATCTTTCTGATGACGATCTGGGCTTTGTGGCTAATCCTGGCTGTGTATGCGGCCAGGTGTGTTTACGCCGATCTTACAAAACCAAGGGGAAAATGATGCACTGGATGGATGTACTACACGAGCCTGGACTGACGGAAACCTACGTTGCATCGGTAAATGGCAACAAAGTTTTTGCCATGCGGCTGTTCATCGCTGAGTTTGCTGCGCCAAGCTGGAATCGGCTCCTGGGTATGCACCACATGGAGCGAATGAAGCTGCGATCACTGATTCACAATATCGTGTGCGAGTCGATTTCAGGGCGAACCCCAAGCCCTTTAGCGATGCAGGAATACGAATCGCTCAACAGGCCGAGTAAAAAAAAGAAGCTCGCGGTTAAAGAGCTGCGAAAAACGCAAGTTCCAGAGCGAAGGCGACTGAACCAGATGCTGAAATGCGGCTACGAACGCGAAAAGATCACCGATCGACCACCCGAGCTAAATGGGCCAATCGCCATCAATTTCCACCACTTTCGCCATCGGAGGATCGATAATGACAATTTATCGGGAAAAGCGATGCTCGATTCCCTGGTAGAGATTGGTTTGCTGCCGGACGACGGTCCAGAGGTGATTTTTTCCGTGACGCACCAACAGCGGCAGGTTCCAAAAGACACAGAGGAAGCGGTTGGTATTGAGCTCCTGGAATTGCCCGAAGCAATCATCAATGACGAATAGCTTGCAGCTGATCGCTGGACTTGCTTACAATTCGGCAAGGCGGCAGGGAGAGGCATCCGTGCCGCCCCTACGTTTTGCCTTTCCTAGCCGCCTTGTTTCTAAGGATAGAAAAATGAAATTCACTATTCCCCTGGTGTTAGCTGCAGCAATCGCAGCTAGTTATTTGGTCGCTCCAGTCGATGCTGGCGATCGTGCTCCAGCAGCTGCTCCCGAGCCGACAGTGCTGTTTAAGCGAACCAGGACCGTCACAGAGACGCCGATTGCCGAATCGCCGGTTTGCCGGGATGGTTCCTGCGGCCCGGTATCGCGTTTGCGTTCCGTTAAGACAACCACAGAGCGTCGATCGCGTAGGGGGGGCGTGCTTTTTAGTCGCTTATTCAAACGCAGGTCGCTCGGATGCTCAGGCTGATAGCTCTTTGCTTTTTCGCCCTGGCAGTTAGCCAGGGAACAAAATTACAGCCAGGGCAGGCTATCGCTGACGGTATTTCCTCGGAGGGTGACACTCAAGCGACACCTGTTCTGGCTGTTATTACGCGCGCCGATCCAATCAGCTACGGGCAGCAAATTGCTCAATCTCGAGCTGATTACATGGCGGCTCGTGGCTACAGGAATCACCCACCCAAGAGTGCTGGGAACTGGCAATCTGTGCCTGGAGCGGGCTTCGAGGGAGTCGGTTGGCGATCGCGGAACACCCCGCACCGATCAGTTGGAACGTGCAGACCATCCGGGCGATCGGGACCACATGACGACAATAGCCGCGTGTTGCTAGGCGACGCAGTAGCGTATTCCAATTACGGTAGCTTCCGGGTACGAATTTGGGGCAAGTGATGATGGAGCGACTTTTAAGTCAGCAAAGGAGAATCGAAATTCGAGCCTACGCCAGAGAACGGTGGAACGCTCGAGCAACTCAGGACGCGCGGACAGCCTCGCTCGTCCAGGAGGACACGTTTCGATTTATTCGCAACAAGAAAGTGACGGGTATTTGGTCAGCGGTGCTGACAGCGATCGCCGTGAGGTTCGCGGCGAGGTTAGTAAATAAATGGCTCGAGGATTTAATCGATGAAAGATGATAGAGGATTTAGGTTCCTGGTCGGTTGCTTCGTGTTATTCGCGGCCTATCAGTTGTGGGCAAACGACGTGTTTGGGTTGTGGAGCTCCGGCGACGACCAGGTAGAGTCGGTGGACATCGTTGGGCTTGCGATCCAAGCGCTGATCTCAGCAGTGGACGGCGTTGGTTACGTTGCTATCCTCCTGGTCAGCGGGCTTTGGCCGGTAGTCGCGGGGGCATTGGAAACTTTGCAAAAAGCGGTGACAAAGAAACCAGGGTTAGACTTGGACGATCCAAAGGTGCAGGAACTCATTGCCAGCATCATCGAAAAACAGAGCGAGTCCGACGATGACAAGTGAAACACAAAAGGCGCTAGTGATCGCGGCGATGCTCGCTGCCCTGTTCTACTTCGCTCGATCCCCAGGCCGGGTGGAGCCACCAGTCGGAAATGATTACCCCGACGCGATGGTGTTAGTCCCACCGACAGGAATGGGTAGCTCCATCCAGCTCGATGCCTGGGCAGAAGCAAACGGCATTGAGCTGCGTCGATACGCCGAGGATGCAGACCTGGGCGACGCCGAGCCCTGGATCCAGGAGCTGTTCCAGGCTACCGATGGCAGTCGGCCAGCTGCAGCTGTTAGCCAGGGTGGAAAGATCACAGTGCTGCCCCTGGATGACGACATCCTTGAACGGCTCAAGGAGTACAAGTGATGGATGAAACACAAGGACTGACCCCAAGCGACTCGCATGGGCTGATCGAACGCGACTATCGCAAGCAGCCGGTTGGCAGCGTGTTTGAAGATCGTCCAGGGTGGACGTTGCCAGGCGAACCAATACCCAGGCAGCAGTGGCCCGAGCTCATCAGTAAGCACAAGATTAGGCGAACGTCGCCTTATGAGCACCATCGGTATCACAAGATCCCAGTGCTCGACCAGGGAACGCTAAAGTATTGCTGGGCCTACTCTGTAGTCGCCGGCGTGATGAACAGGTTGGCTTTCCAGGGCATCGATCCTGTCCCCCACTTATCAGCGACAGCAGTGGCAGCGGTCGGGATGAATTTCCAGAATCGCGGCGGCCATTGTTCCCAGGCTGTAGCAATGATCCAGGAGCAGGGTGGGATCCCAACGATCAATGCGTGGCCGAATCGCTCGATGGATCGAACACTGGAAAACGACGAGAGCGTCGCCAAGGAACGCGATCTGAATCAGCTCTGCACCTTCACGGATTGCGGAAACGACCTGGATATGGCAATCAGCCTTATGCTCTGCGATGAGCCCGCGCCGGTCACTTTTTCGGTTCCGTGGTGGCGGCACGCGATTCTTGGCTTAGAGGTGGTTGATCGCGGAAACGCTCCAGCGGACAGCCTGGACAGGTATGGTATCACCTTCGTAAACAGCTACGGGCCAAGTTGGAAAAAAACAGGCTTCGGGTGTTTCTACGGTCAGAAACTGCAAGCCTGGGAGTATGTCGCCGTTCACGCAGCAGGAGCCAGGAAAGAATGATTGGAAGCTCAGACATTACCCAGGTCAGTATGTTAGTGGCAGCTGTGGCTACACTTGGCACGGTGATCGGAGTGCTATGGAAGCAAATGGTGCAGCATTTCACACGGGTAGATAAAAAACTCGACGACACCCAGGCCGCGCTCGCGGACTGCCAGGAAGATAGGTTGCATATTTGGCAAGCCATTGCGAAACAAGCTGGTTGCCAGGTCGAAGAATTGCGAGGCAGCAAAAAATGACGCAAACACTCATATACGAAAACCTAACAAATCAATCCGGCCAAAGCGTCCAGTCTGATGTTGAAGTTGATGGTGCTGATTTGTTGCTCGCCGCGAGCGACATTACTGGTATCGAATTGAGCATCACATGGGATAACCAATCTAGCTGGCAGGGGTGCGAGTGTTATGTAATTGATCCAGACGGAAGCTATCACTACATTTTCAACAGCGGAAGTCTCCCGTTCGGATCAGGCACTCGAACCGACACCTTGCAAATAAGCAGCGGCAGCTTTCCTTCGAGCGTCGATGGCACATGGGAGTTTTACCTGAGCGATCAGATGTTCGGGACAGTGACGATTGATGAAGTGTCGGTCGAATTTCAAGTTACATCAGCGAACATGCCAGCGACCTATAACGAAATTTCATGGTACGGTGGTGGATGGTATCCCGGCGGCATTGATCTCTCGAACAATGGGAATCACGTCTATCCGTTCAACAATGCGTCGATAGTTGCAGATACAGCATCGGGCGGATCAAACGCATTTTCTTTCTCGTCGGCTTCGAGTCAGCGATGGTCAGATGGTCCGATCGCGGATTACAACAATCAGTCGCAGTGGTCGGTGAGCGCGTGGGTGAAACCAGGGCAGACAACTGCCTCTAAGCAGATGATATTCTGCAATCACGGCTATGTTCGAGGCAATTTTCAGCTGTATCAGGCAGGCGATGAGTTTGGACTGTTCATTGGCTACTTCGATCCGGTTGCATCGTCGGGCGACTCAGAGAAGATCGAGACGACGAACCTGAACATCTCGTCGGGCAGTTGGTACAACATCACAGCAACATTCGACGGAGCCGGGAGTTCCAGCACTCAAACGAATGATTTCGATACCGATTGGGGTGACTGGTCGACGGTGGGTTATGGCGGCGGCACAGGCGCTGATACAACGAGGTCGACGA
>CENL01039437.1_pt1 | contig 33031 bp, 32 predicted proteins | sample 530221 | NCBI WGS metagenome assembly CENL01 (sample SAMEA2619791, study PRJEB7988) | marine metagenome | isolation source: saline water (ENVO:00002010), including
GGCCTCTGGGGGCCAAAGGTTCAAACCCGCAGGCCAAATAGGCCGCTTGCGCCGGTTTGTTTTCGACATGGGTGCCAACCGTCAGTTGCACACAGTCCAGATTGCGCGCGGTTTCTCGCGCCGCCTCGATCAAGGCACGACCAATGCCCATGCCGCGCTGATCCGCGTCGACATAGAGGTGGTGCAAATCCATGGTCCGCAGGCCAAATTGCAGCTGAAGCCCACCGACAAGCGCGGCATAGCCCACGGTTTTACCGTGACTCTCCGCCACCAAAATCCGCGCCCAAGGCGAGGGGGCATAGATCAGGTCAATCAACGAGGCCTCATCAAGGCTCATGCGGTCACCATGATGGCGGGTCAAGGCGTCGATCATCTGCAAGACGCGCGCACAATCGGTCCGTTCCATCGGGCGGATGGACAAGGGCACATGCGTCAGATGCGAGGTCTTGGCGGGGTGGGGTTTGGTCATCACTTGGGTCTCCTGATTACGCGCCACAGGACACCAAAAAAATTAAAGCCGCCCTATGGCGGCCGTGAAATTTACATGACAAATGGCCGCATCCTATGTGGAGCAGCGATAATACGAAGTCATGGCGAACAGATGTGTCATGGAGGGGATTGTGCGAGAGGCGGTGCGGCCTGTCAATCTGAAAACGTGGCATAGGAGACTCGGGGGGCCAAAAGAGGGGCGCTGTGAAAAGAGCGCTTCAATGCGTCGAAATGGATCGAACATCAAGGCCCAATCGCGTGAAAACCCCACCTCAAATCATTCATCGAGGCGGGGTCAGTCAATTTTGGGATGCAGATTTCGGCCATTAGCCGTCGTAATCGACTTCCTCGGTCAATTTCAAAGCCTCGCCGCGCGCATTGGCGATGTCAATCAGGCCAAGGTTGTCGGGCGTCAATTCCCCCCAGCTTGCGACCAGGGCCGAGGGTTCTGTGCCGGGCACAACCGGGTATTCAGAATTGGCCTCCGCATAGATTTCCTGCGCTTCCTTCGAGGTCAAAAACTCAATGAATTGAGTGGCCTCGGCGATGTTCTTTGATGCTTTGGTGAGCGCCACACCGGAGATATTCACATGGGTGCCGCCGCCTTCGACGTCAAACACCGGAAAATCAAGGCGCACCGAGTCAGCCCAGACCTTTTGCTCCGGGTCAGCCAACATTGCGCCCATGTAATAGGTGTTGCCCAGGGAAATGTCGCATTCCCCGGCCCAAATCGCCTTGACCTGTGCGCGGTCATTGCCCTGGGGTTTGCGGGCTAGGTTGTCTTTAAGCCCTTGAAGCCATTGCTTTGTTTCCTCTTCACCATGGTGGGCGAGATAGGCGGAGGTGAGGCCGATCATATAGGTGTGCATCCCCGAACGGGTGCAAATCCGGCCTTTCCATTTCGGGTCCGCGAGGTCTTCGTAGGTGGTCACTTCGCCGGGGGCCACGCGTTCTTTCGAGGCATAGATAATTCGCGCCCGCGTGGTCACGCCCCACCAATTGCCCTCGGGGTCATGGTATGTGGCGGGGATATTTTGTGCCAGTGTCTCGGTCATCAAAGGTTGAGTGACACCCGCATCCACAGCTTCGGAAATCCGTGCAATATCAACGGTTAAGATCACATCGGCGGGGGAGCGATCGCCCTCTGCCTTGAGCCGTTCGACCAAGCCTTTTTCGAGGAAGGCGACGTTGACCTTGATGCCTGTCTCCTCGGTGAAGGCCTCGGTCAGCGGCGCGATCAATTCGGGCTGACGGTAGGAATAGACGTTCACATCGGCGCTTGCTGCCGTGGCGGTGAGTGTCAGGGCAGCGGTCAGGGCGAAGTTGGGTTTAAAAGGCATCAGAATCTCCAAGGCTTCATGTGTGGCTTTTAAACCCGACAAAAACCATCAGGTCAATAGGTGATAAATTTACTCGGAAAATGTAGCCGAGTGATTTCGATCTATCTGGCGGTTTTCTCGGCCGCTTTCACCGCGTCCCAAAGCGCATCCATTTCCTCCAGATCGCTGTCTTGGGGCGTCTTGCCTTTTGCCGCAAGTCCGTCCTCTATAGCATTGAACCGACGGGTGAATTTTGCATTGCAACTGCGCAGGGATTCCTCGGCATCGACGCCCAAATGGCGGCCCAGATTGACCATAACGAACAATAAATCCCCGAATTCCTCGGCCACATCCGCTTGGGTTTTGCTCTCACGCGCTTCGACCAATTCTGCCGCTTCCTCACGGATTTTGTCGATCACATGCGACACATCCGGCCAGTCAAACCCAACGCGGGCCGCGCGTTTTTGCAATTTTTGCGCCCGCATCAAGGCGGGCAATCCCATCGCCACCCCGTCCAGAACCCGCGTTTCGCCGCGCCGCTTACGCTCGGCGGCTTTTTCGCGCTCCCAATCAAGGGTTTGCTGTTCCGGGCTCTTTTGATTGCTCTCATCGCCAAAGACATGCGGATGGCGCGAAATCATCTTGTCCGAGATCGCCTTTGCCACATCGTGAAAGTCAAAAAGCCCTTTGTCCGCCGCGATTTGCGCCTGAAACACCGATTGAAACAGCAAATCCCCCAGCTCGGATTTCAAATCCGCCATGTCGCCGCGCGTGATCGCGTCGTCGACCTCATAGGCTTCTTCGATTGTGTAGGGTGAAATCGTCGCGAAATCCTGTTCAATGTCCCAAGGGCAACCGCCCTTCGGATCACGCAGGCGCTTCATGATTTCCAAAAGCTGTTCGATGCCCTCGGGCACGCTGTGGATCGGGTCGGGAATGGGGTGCTGTGTCATGGTGCCAAGGTGCCGCGCCAAAAGGGGCTTTGCAAGGCCAAAGCCGCTGGCTATAAGGTCTCCATGACCAACATTTGCACCATCATTATTTGCTGCATTATCTGCTAACGAAAGTTACGCGGGGTCGGTCTCTTTTCTCTCAAAAAGTAAGCTGATAAGCCCGCGGGGATGGCCCTGAGGAGCGCTTATGACCGTGATCAAGCTGACCAACACGAAAACCCGCAAAAAAGAGGTTTTCACCCCGATTGATGCCGACAATGTGCGGATGTATGTCTGTGGGCCGACGGTCTATGATCGCGCCCATATTGGCAATGCGCGGCCTGTGATCGTGTTCGATGTGCTCTATCGTCTGCTGCGGCATGTCTACGGCGCGGATCACGTCACCTATGTGCGCAATTTCACCGATGTGGATGACAAGATCAACGCCCGTGCCGAGGCGAGCGGGCGGAGCATTCGCGAGATCACCGATGAAACGACGCAGTGGTATCTCGATGATATGCGCGCAGTTGGGGCACTGGACCCGAACGAGATGCCGCGCGCGACCGAGTATATCCCGCAGATGATCGCGATGATCGAGACGTTGATCGCAAAGGGCCACGCCTATTCGGACGGGGCGGGGCATGTGCTGTTCTCGGTGAACTCCTATGAGAAATACGGCGCTTTGTCGGGCCGGTCTGTCGATGACATGATTGCCGGTGCGCGTGTCGAAGTGGCGGATAACAAACGCGATCCGATGGATTTCGTGCTGTGGAAACCGTCTTCAGACGATCAACCGGGGTGGGATAGCCCGTGGGGGTATGGCCGCCCCGGCTGGCACATCGAATGCTCGGCCATGTCCTATGAGCTTTTGGGCGAGAGTTTTGACATCCACGGCGGCGGCAACGATTTGATGTTCCCGCACCACGAAAACGAGATCGCCCAAAGTTGCTGCGCCCATGGTCATGATCATGACGGCGGGGGCTTTGCCAACTATTGGCTGCACAACGAAATGTTGCAGGTTGAGGGCAAGAAAATGTCCAAGTCTCTGGGCAATTTCTTTACCGTGCGGGACCTGTTGGACGGTCACGACGGAATGGCGAGCGTTCCGGGCGAAGTGATCCGCTTTGTGTTCCTGAGCACGCATTACCGCAAGCCGATGGACTGGACGGCGGAGAAGGCGGAGCAGGCGAAGAAGACTTTGTGGAAATGGCGTTCGTTCTCGAATGGGGTAGTTGCTAGTAAGCCATCGCCTGAAATAGTAAAGGCACTTGCTGATGATCTGAACACACATGACGCGCTTTCCGAGCTTCATAGGCTCGCAAGCAATTTGGATGCCTTCGAAAATGGTGCCGATATGCCACCATTTGATGTTGATGCAGCTTATAGTGAATTCGTTGCCTCGGCGAACCTTCTTGGACTGCTTACGCCGGAACTTGGACGTTGGGCAGAAGAAGCAGTTGATCTTTCAGTTTTCTCAATGTTGCTAGAGGCCTACAGATCTCGTGCAAAAGAAACTAAGGATTTCTCTGAAGTCGATTCTCTTAAATCATCTCTGCTTGCAGCGGGCGTTGAGGTGCGTATGACCAAGGATGGAGTGGAACTTGACGCGGGTCCCAACTTCGATGCTTCAAAGCTTGAGGGGGTCGGCATCCCGCCAGTATTCGACACTTGGAAACAGGGGGGGCTGCTGTGAGTACAACCAAAGACCGCCTCTACCTCTACGACACAACCCTCAGAGACGGCCAACAGACCCAAGGCGTGCAATTTTCCACGCCGGAAAAGCACATGATCGCGGAGGCGCTCGATCATCTGGGCGTCGATTATATCGAGGGCGGCTGGCCCGGTGCCAACCCGACCGACAGCGAATTTTTCGCCGAACCGCCCAAAACCCGCGCCACCTTCACCGCCTTTGGCATGACCAAACGGGCAGGGCGCTCGGCGGAGAATGACGAAGTCCTTGCGGGGGTGTTGAACGCGGGCACCAAGGCCGTCTGTCTGGTCGGCAAGACCCATGACTTTCACGTCACCACGGCGCTCGGCATCACGCTGGACCAGAACATTGACAACATCGCCAAATCCTTTGCCCATGTGGTGAAAGAGGGTCGCGAGGCGCTGTTTGATGCCGAGCATTTCTTTGACGGTTACAAGGCCAATCCCGACTATGCGCTGGCCTGTCTCACCGCCGCCTATGACAATGGCGCGCGCTGGATCGTGCTCTGTGACACCAATGGCGGCACGTTGCCGGGCGAGGTCTATCAGATCACGTTGAAGGTCATCGAATCCGGCATTCCCGGCACCCATTTGGGCATCCACACCCATGATGACACCGGCAATGCGGTGGCCAATTCACTGGCGGCGGTCAACGCCGGGGCGCGTCAGGTGCAGGGCACGTTGAATGGTCTGGGCGAACGCTGTGGCAATGCCAATTTGACCACGCTGATCCCGACATTTCTACTGAAAGAACCGTATAGGTCGACGCTCGACACCGGGGTGTCTGAGGCTGCTTTGGGCGATCTGGTCAAGGTGTCGCGGATGCTTGACGACATCCTCAACCGCGTGCCTTTGCGCAGTTCGCCCTATGTTGGCGCCTCCGCCTTTGCCCATAAAGCGGGCCTTCACGCCTCCGCCATTCTCAAAGACCCAACCACCTATGAACACATCCCGCCGGAGATCGTCGGCAACGCCCGGATCGTGCCGATGTCCAATCAGGCCGGGCAATCCAACCTGCGCTCCCGCTTGGCGGATATGGGATTGGACGTGTCGACAAAGGCCGATCTGGGGCGGATTTTGGACCGGATCAAAGAGCGTGAGGCGGAGGGGTATTCCTATGACACCGCGCAAGCCTCGTTCGAGTTGGAAGCGCGGCGCGAATTGGGCTTGATGCCCGCGTTTTTCGAGGTCGAGCGCTACCGCGCCACGGTCGAACGCCGCAAGGACGCCAAGGGCCGGGTGATCCACCTGTCCGAGGTCACGGTGGTGGTCAATATCGCGGGCGAGCGGCATTTGTCCGTGTCTGAAGGCATCATGGCGGATGGCTCTGATGGTGGCCCGGTCAACGCGCTCTCAAAGGCGCTGGTTAAGGATTTGGGACCTTATTCGGACCTGATTTCCGACATGGAATTGGTTGATTTTAAAGTAAGAATCACCAATGGCGGTACAGAGGCACGGACCCGCGTGATTATTGATCACGAGGACACATTGGGGCGGCGTTGGTCGACGGTCGGCGTGTCGTCCAACATCATAGATGCGTCGTTTGAGGCGCTGTTGGATGCGGTGCTGTGGAAACTGACGCGCGATGGCGCGCAGGCGCTTGGTGCAGAATGAGAGCGAAATAATGTCCATACAAGCCTGTGCTGAGATTGTCCAAAAGGGCGACGAAGACCGGTTTCGCGCCACCATGGCCGCGCCTGTGGCCGCGCGCGAGGTGTTGTTTCCGATCCATGCCTTTTGTCTGGAGGTCGCAAAAGCGCCCTGGGTGACGAAAGAAAGCATGATTGCGGAGATGCGCCTGCAATTTTGGCGCGATGTGTTGACCGAGAAAACCGAAGGCAAAGCCCCGCGCGCCCATGAGGTCGCCGCGCCTTTGGCTGCTGTGTTGGATGCGGCGTCGGCTGAGGCGCTGGACGCCACGGTGACGGCGCGGCAATGGGATATTTACCGCGATCCGCATGAAGACGCGGCGGCGCTGTACCGCTATCTCCACGCCACATACACGATCCCGCTACATGTCGCGGCGCGGCTTTTGGGGGCACCCGATACGGCGTCAAAAGCACTCAACAGTCTGGGCCAAGGCGGGGCTTTGGCGCGCTATTTCATGGCGATCCCGGCACTTGTCGACGCGGGACGGGTGCCTTTGCTAGATGGTCGGCCAGAGGCGGTGGCAACATTGGCGAAAGCCACGTTGGAACAGGCCCGTTGGGGCGCGCAGCAGCTTTCAAACCTTGGCAAATCCGCGCGCGCGCCGATGATCGACGCGGTGATGATGTTGCCAGTCCTGCGGCAAGCGGCGAAAGACCCAAGCGTGGTCTTGGAGGGACGTTTGGGGCAGGGGCCCGCGCGCAAATCCCTGCGCTTGGCAGTTGCGTCTCAGTCGCCGACATGGGGCTTTTTCTAAAGCAATTTTTTCTGAGTGTAGTCCAACACATAGACCCGGATCGCGGAGGCCAGACCACTGTCCACGCCGCGGGTTTCGTCAATTTCGGCGGCCAGCACATTGATCGGTAGATCACGCTCTTTGGCGATGGCGCGAAAGGCACGCCAAAATGCATCTTCGAGCGACACAGAGGTGCGGTGACCGTGCAGCGTCAGCGAGCGTTTGACAGGCCGCGCACTCATCTGTCGTCTTTCTTGTGGGCGTCCAAAAGGGCCTTGGCTTTGGCGGTTTGCGCTTGTTCGAGCGCCTTTTGCGCCTTGCTGCGCCCGAATTTCACCGCATTTTCATCGGCCAATGCACGCCTGTCCGCTCGGGCCTTGGCCTTGCGGAACTGATTGAGATTGGCGACGTTTTTTTCGGTGCTCATGGCGGCAATCTATCCCATGCGCAGGTCATCGCCAAGATCAGATACGAAAGCCCCGTTCAACGCGGTGGAGGAACGGGGCTGGCGTGTTTCGATGGCTGATGACTTACATGCGCTGAAGCGGCACGCGCACACCAATGCTCACGACTTGATTGTCCACGTCGAATTTCAGCGGGGTGACCGGAGACTGTCCACCATTAATCGGGGTGCTGCCACCCTGAGCTGTGCCAAAATTATAGTAGCGATAGCTGGCTTCCAGGATGACGGGCCATTGGCCGGGTTTGGTGACCTGCCAACTGGCGCCAAAGCCCAAGGAGTAGGCCAGGCTGGTGGAACTGTCGCCCTCAAAGCTGCGATCAACCCCGGTCGACAGGCTGTCATTGGTCCGGGTCCACTCTCCGACTTTGTTGTTGGCAAGGCCAAGCCCGACGACGACAAACGGATTGAAGGTGGTGTTTTTGCCGGCGGCCTCAAGCGGCGAATAATAGAGGCTGCCCATCAGAGCGCTGGTGTCCAGCGTGGCCGAGGTGATATCGGCATGAGTGGCGCAATCCGACCCGTCGGAGGCCGAGGCGCAGGGGCCGCTGACGCTCATCGATTCGGAAAACGTCATCCCCAGATCGAAGCGATAGCCATTCATCCAGTCAAAGCCCATCGCCACGGTGCCAAAACTGCCATCTTCGCCGCTCAGGTCAAAATTGACTTGTGGGTCAGAGGGATAGCCGTGGGGTTGCCACGATCCGTCATTGATATCCGTGGTGGCCATGCCAAATTCGGCACGCAGATAGGGACCGTAGGTGACACTGGCAAGACCTGCGCCGGGAAGGTTGTCGGGCGCGGCGGTCAGTGGGGCCGTCATGGCGGTGGTCAACGCGACACTCAAAGCGAGCGGTGCAAGGCGGGATAGGTGCGTGATCGGTTTCATAGGTGCTCCATAGACTCTTATCTGTTCATTAAGGGCAATGTCTGTCTTTGGGGAAGGCCCCCAATGGGGGCCTCTGTTTTGTTGTTTGTGATCAGATCGACGGGGTTTAACCGTGACCTGCAAGCACTGCGATGCGAATGGCCTCGGCATTGGCCGCAAGATCGGCGGCATCAGCGGCGCTCATCGGCACACCAAGAATGGTCGTGACGGCGATCACAGTGTCGGTCGAAATCGGGACGGTCTTGTCAGAGGCGACCCCCAAAAGGGCGGCCAAAACCGTATCGACATTGTTTGTGACACCGCTGGAGGCCAATGGGGAGTCCCCTTCGAGATAGGCCTGGAACAAGGCCAGACTTTGCAGCGGGCTGTCGATGATCACGGTGTCATCCCAATTGAGCGACAACTCGGCGATCATGTCGGAGAGGTTGAGATTATAGAACTCAACCGCATCGCTCGACAGTTCCGCAAGCGCCTCTGTCAGCGCACGATCCAACACATGTTCGGGTGAACGGGCCACGTTGAGGCGACCAATTTCAACTTCTGGGATGCCTTCGTTGGCCCAAACCGGCCCACCAGCCCCTGCGTTGGAACTGTCTTGATTGGCGCGCGGGCCTGCACCTTCAGAGTCTTCGCCCGGCCCGCCTTGGCCAGATCCCTGTGCACCGGTGGATTGGCCGCCATGACCTTCTTTCCCGCTGTTGCCGGAATCGCCATCGCCAGAGCCAGCGTGTGGGCCTTTTTGTCCACCGTCTTCCCCGTCTTCGGCCGCATAGGCGGGTGTCACAATATCTACACTCATTACATAGGCCGTGGTACCGACCAAAGCCGCACTCAATGCCAAAATGGACAAAGCACTCATAAGTTTAGATTTTTTGGATGTGGCAAAATATGTCATGTTATCCTCCCCGGAGTCATATGATGTCCAATACAGATGTGGAGCGCTGTCCACTCTTTCTTGCCTTGGACGATATCATCATCATAGATCACTTGCGTAAAACTACCTTGATGCCGATCAATGTAAAACAATGTTGTTTGATAGAGATTTGCATTTTTGCATGCATTGTCTTTTATGCATCACCTATGCATCAGTTGCATAACAGCGGGAAAGAATGCCTGCCTGCTGTGGAATATTGCACAGAATGTTGATTTCGTCAGGGTAAAAGCTCGGTCGATCCGATCGTCCGCCTGTGACGCCGTGGTCCGGCCGGAACAGATGATCGGGCGCAAGGCTGATCCGCTACGCGCGAAACAGCGACTCCCTACGCAGAAACCCCAACAAAATAAAGTGAAGGCGATCTTCGGGTCGCCTTTCGTTTTTGGCGACGGAAGGCGGCTGCGCCGTGCGTATCAGAGGCTCCATGAAACAGGAGAACCACATGAAAACCCTTCTTGCCGCCCCGCTTCTCATCACCCTCGCTCTGCCCGCCACGGCGCAGGGCCGCTTTCCGGTCGAGGACATCGCCAAGGATCTGGGCCTGACCAAGCAAGAGCTGACCCAATGTTTCAAAGCCAACCGTCCCTCGCGCGAAGAGATGAAAGCCGCGAAACAACGCTATAAAGCCGGCGAGGTCGTCGCCCCCGAGGGCGCACGTCCGGAAATGGTCGCCTGCGTGCAGACCCATAACCCGGAGATCACCACTGCGCGATACGAAGAGGTGATGCGCTCCTACGCGCCTCAAAACTAACGGCAAAGCGAAAGCCGCCTGCCGGATGACCCGCGGGACTGTGATCGCGCGTGAGTCCTAAAACCGCGAAATCATCGCGAAATCACCACAAAATCTATGACGGTCTGGCGGCCTATAACGTCGCCAGATTTTCACATCCGCCGCTGCTGCGCCCAGCTTGGGCACGGGGCACCGCTTTCCGCGATGCCCTGCTCGCTGACATTAGCCTTTCGGGCCGATCATCTGTTCCGGGCGCACCACGGCGTCAAAGGTGGCTTCATCGACAAAGCCCAAAGCAATGGCTTCTTCTTTCAATGTGGTGCCGTTTTTATGCGCGGTTTTGGCAACTTTGGTGGCGTTGTCATAGCCGATGGTCGGGGCCAGGGCGGTGACCAGCATCAGGGACTCGTGCAGAAGTTTTTCGATGCGCGGTTCGTTGGCCTCGATACCCACCACCATGTTGTCGGTAAAGGCGGAGGCGCTGTCGCCCAAAAGCTGCATGGATTGCAAGACGTTATAGGACATCATCGGGTTGTAAACGTTCAATTCGAAATGACCTTGCGAGCCCGCAAAACCGACGGCGGCGTCATTGCCCATGACATGGGCGCAGACCATGGTCAGTGCTTCGGCTTGGGTCGGGTTGACCTTGCCCGGCATAATGGACGAGCCCGGTTCGTTTTCCGGCAGGATCAATTCGCCCAAACCACAGCGCGGACCAGAGCCCAAAAGGCGGATGTCATTGGCAATTTTGAACAGCGAGGCGGCGACGGTTTTGAGCGCGCCGGAGAACATCACCATGGCGTCATGGGCGGCCAGCGCTTCGAATTTGTTCGGCGCGGTCACAAACGGCAGGCCAGTGATCTCGGCCATGTTTTTCGCCACGGCTTCGGCCCAGCCCTTTTGGGTGTTGAGACCGGTGCCCACGGCGGTGCCGCCCTGTGCCAATTCGTAGATCGCGGGCAGGCACATCTCAACGCGCTTGATGCCCATGCGGACTTGGTGGGCGTAGCCGGAGAATTCCTGGCCCAAGGTCAGCGGGGTCGCGTCCTGGGTATGGGTGCGGCCGATTTTGATGATGTCTTTAAAGGCGTCGGCTTTGACTTCAAGCGCTTTGGCCAATTTGGTCAGACCCGGCAGCAACACGTCGCGCGCCTGCATGCCGATGCCGACATGCATCGCGGTCGGGAAGGTGTCGTTCGAGGACTGGCCCATGTTGCAATGATCGTTCGGGTGAACCGGCTTTTTCGACCCCATTTCGCCACCGAGCATTTCAATCGCGCGGTTCGAAATCACTTCGTTGGCGTTCATGTTGGACTGGGTCCCGGACCCGGTTTGCCACACCACGAGCGGGAAGTTGTCGTCGAATTTGCCGTCGATCACCTCATTCGCTGCGGCGACAATTGCATCGCCCAACTCTTTGGACAGGTTGCCCTGCGCCATATTTTCCATCGCACAGGCCTTTTTGACCACACCCAGCGCGCGGATGATTGGCACCGGCTGACGTTCCCAACCGATCGGGAAGTTCAGGATCGAGCGCTGGGTTTGCGCGCCCCAATATTTGTCGCTTGGAACTTCGAGCGGGCCAAAGCTATCGGTTTCGGTGCGGGTGGTGGTCACGGGGGTGGACATGGGGGGATCTCCCTTGGTGCAATGCCAAATATTGCCTCGGCTATACGCGCTCAGGGGGGCTCATGCAATGTATACGGACGCATACATCCCCATGGTAGCGCTAAAAGATCGCCGGGTTTGGGAGGTGACACGTCTAAATTGGCTGACGCGTGTATTCAAACACCCGCGCGGGTGGCAGATTGGCCCAGATCGTGCCCTTTTTGCGCGCCGTGATGCCGTGCTGACGCTGCATGTCCGGTTCGATCGGCGAACTGAATGCATAGGTGAATTGGGTAAAGACGCCGCCCGGACGCAGGGAGGCGAAGACTGAGGCGAGGATGCCGTCTTGCAAGGTAGGGCGGTTGAGCAACGGCACGCCGGACAAGACCGCGCCGACATTGGGGGACAGAACGTGATGGATTTCGGTCGCGGAGCGGTTGAGCACCTGAACGCCGGGAAATTTGCTGCGCAGATCGTCGCAAAAACGGGCGTTCAGTTCAAACAGGGTGAGCCGCTCGGGCGCCACGCCGCGTTCCAAAATCGCGCGGGTGAACACGCCGGTGCCCGGCCCGATTTCAACGATAGGCCCGTCAATGTCTTCAAGCCCCGCCGCCATGACCCGCGCCATCGCCGAAGAGGAGGGCGCAATCGCGCGCACATCGTCGGGGTTGCGGATCATCTCTCCAAGGAAAACAGCAAAATCGCGTGGCATGTGGCTCTCCTCTGGCGTGATGCTGAGATAGCAGTGCCCATCGCCGCGTAATCTGACAAGGGGGGAGCCGATCGCGTTACGTAAAATTCACGAAGCTGTTTCGCGGCTGTTAAAAAGGGGCCGCGCGGCCGGTCTATTATTTGCGAAACTTGTCGAGCGAGACGATTTCCGCCTCTTTCGGCCCGTCCGTTGCGGTGCCGGATGTGTCGGCCTCATCTTTGCGCTCGAAACTTTTGACTTCGGCGTCATGGGGGATCTCGTCTCCCTCCATCTCTTCGACATCATAATCCTGGGTCTCAAAGCGCAGACCAAATTCCACCGACGGATCGACAAAGGTGCGGATCGCGTCATAGGGGATGTACAAAGGCTCCGGGCTGTCGCCGAAATTCAATGTGATCGCCACGCCATCGTCGGTAACGTCGAGATTGTCGAACCAATGCTGAATGACGATGGTCATTTCTTCGGGATAGCGATCCGAGAGCCAATCAGCCAATTCCACATCCGGGTGCATGGTGTCAAAGGTGATAAAGAAATGATGGTCCCCCGGAAGGCCGTCTTTGGCCACGCCGTCCAGCACCTTACGGATCAGACCACGCATCGCGTCATGCATGAGGTTCCCGTAGTCGATGGTTTTGGCCATCTGTGCATCCTTTCTGTGTCTCCTGTGGTGCAGCATACGAGATTCTGCGGCTAAGGAAAGAGGTCATCAAAGGACAATATGAAACGCGAGGCCTGTCAGGGCCACGAGGGCCAGCACAGTCATCAATCCGCGCTTGAACGCAAAGAGCAAAACCGCCGCCAGCACCATGAGGGCGAGGGCCTTGAGGTTGAGGCTCTGCAGCATCGGCAGATCGAGGCGCACAGGCCCGGCCTGTACCCGTGTGGTTTGGGCAAAGAGCACATGCAGGGTGAACCACCATGACAGCGAAGCGATGACGCCCACCACGGCGGCGGTGATCGCCTTGAGCGCGCCGGAGAGCCTTGGGCGGGTGCTGATCCAGTCGATGTAAGGGGCACCCGCGAAAATCCAGAGAAAACAAGGCACAAAGGTGACCCAAAGCGTCAAAGACGCGCCGATCACGCCGCCCCAAAGGCCCAAAGGGGTGGCCGCCATATAGCCGACAAACTCGGTGACCAAAATCAGCGGTCCCGGCGTGGTTTCGGCCAGCCCCAGGCCATCAAGCATGGCCTCGGGCGTGAGCCAGCCCTGGTTGTTGACCACCTCTTGGCTCATATAGGCCAAAACCGCATAGGCACCGCCAAAGGTCACCACGGCAAGGCGGGAGAAAAACAAACCGATTGCCAAAAGCCGCTCTTGGCCCGTGGCCCAAAGGCTGAGCAAGGGCGCGGCCCACAGCGCCCCCCAAATGACGAGCGTGCGGGGCAGGTGGTGGGCTTTGGGCGCGGCGTGGATTTGGACCTCTGCGGGGGGAGCGGTGAGCGCGCCGACGAGCGCGGCTGCCAAGACGATCACCGGGAACGGCACGGCAAACACCGCAATCAGCACGAAAGACATCACCGCCAAAGCCCAACGATCCACCCGCCCCAAGGCCTTTTTGCCCAAGCGGAACAGGGCTTGCAGCACGATCAGGGTCACTGTGGCTTTGACGCCTAAAAACAGCGCCTCGGAGAGGGGCAGGTGGCCGAAATGGGCGTAAAGCGCGGCCAAAATCAACATGACCAATGCGCCGGGGAGGACGAAAAACAGCCCCGCAATGACACCGCCGGGCACGCCGCGCAAACGCCAGCCGCAATAGGTGGCAAGCTGCATGGCTTCTGGGCCGGGCAACATCATGCAAAAGGACAGGGCGGAGAGAAATCCGTCCTCGTCCATCCAGCCACGGTTCTCGACCACTTCGCGGTGCATCACCGCGATTTGTGCCGCCGGTCCGCCAAAGGACAACAGGCCAATGCGGGCAAAGGCTTTGAGAAAGTCGGGCAGGGGTGTTTGGGGCAGGGGCGTCATCCGGGCGCTCGCGTTAGTCCGGGCGTCATGTCCGGCACGCCTTTGGTAAACGCCCCTGCGTTTGGGTCAAGAGTTAGATGCTCAATTTGCCAGTGCCAGGCGCACCAAACCGCCGGTTTCGCCCTCAAGCACGCCATGCTCCGCCGAGGTCGGTTTCAACATCGCCTCAACCAAGACCGGCACCGAGGTCCAATAGGGGATGTACCATTCCTGATCGACCTCCAGGATCAACACCTCGTCCTTGGCCGCATCATAGGCCCCGATGACGGAGACATGCGGGCCGTCCCAATCGCCGGTGACGACGCCTTGGTTGAAATAGATCATCATTGCGTCTTCGGCGCTCTGTTCGTTGAGTGTCAACCACTCGCGCACGGTGGCAAGCGTGGCTTCCGAGGCGTCAGTGGGTTTAAAGGCGCTGACCGTATAGCTGTCGAGACCGGCCGCTATGAGCGCCTTTCCGGCATAGGTCTCAAGCTCGGCAAAGGTCACACCATCGCCGCCCTCGGCGGAGATGTCGGACCAATGGGCGTCGCCAACGCGTTCCAACAGGTCAGGCTGGGTCATCACCGTGTCTTCGGCATTGGTGGGCAGGCCGGAAAGCCCGTTGACCGCCCCCGTGATGGCGGCGACCGAGCAGGCGGAGGTGGTGAATTGCATTTTCACATAGGGCGCGAAGGCCCAGTAATCGGGCGCGGGCGTTTGGCGCAGATAGTCCGTGGCCTGCGTGATGGGGGTCGCGTTTGGCCCGAGTTTCGGCAGCGGTGCGTCTTGTGCGCTCAGGGGCAGGGACGCGAGCGTTGCAAGAGCCAGAGGAAGAGCAAGGAATTTGGTCATGGATCACCTATGGAAAGACGCCGGACAGGCGATGATCTACCCCGGATGCGCCTGATAGAGATGGCGCGTTTGAGCATTGCTTTTAGGGTAGACAAAGGGCCCGGCTTGATCACTTTTGATCAAATTTCGCGCAAGGCAAGAAAAATCGTATTCTGGGCTCTGCGCAGCTTCTGAGCAGCTCAGGCTTAGCCTAAAGATTCACCCGCAAGGCAGAGCGCCACTGTGTTGGGCGGAAGGTTGCCCATTTGTTCAAAATAGCTGACAAAATCAAAGTTGTTATAGGCTTCGCAGATTTTGCCATCCTTGGTGCGGATCATCACCTGACCCGAAATGGAGACCGGTTTCATGTCCATCGCGCGTTTTGCGTTGAGGCGCATTCGGACCCACGCCCGATCGCCCTGTTCCATCGAATCAAGAATGTCACAGGACACATCGCGCAGCGCATGAAGGACGGCGGGGACGAGGACGCGAAAATCCTCAAGCTCGGCGGCAAGATCGGTCATCAACCCGGAGGCGGCACCAGAGATGCCGAAATAGTCGTCAATGGCGGATAAATCGCCCTGAACCCAGACCCGTTCATACCATGCTTTCAGCAGTTCAACGCCGTTCATTTTCTCATCCGCCTCTGTCCATGACCTTTAAAAACTATGGGCGCAAACCCTAAAGGATTGGTTTAAATCCAGACGAATTTACAAATTGACCTAACGTCAAGTTTCTTATCCGGCAGAGAGGGGGAAAGTGCAGGTTTCTGTTGCCAGGTACCTGCGAACCCCGCCTTAAGTCGCTAAACCTAAGGACTTAGTTTTCGATTTTTCGCACAGCTTACGCTGCGAGAGCCATCGGAGCTTTGTTGTCATTTGCAACTAGCTTTAGTGTACCGATAACGGTGGTAACTCACCGAAACAAAGCAAACCCCTTTAGACGTCCGTCGATCCTATTTCGTCCCCATGATCCAAATCGCCAAGGCCTCAAATGAAGGTCCAAACCGATGGGTGTATGGTGGAGACGCCGGGTACCGCCCCCGGGTCCGATCCGCGTATTACGAGCGCGTTTATGTCCATAGTCCGGTTGCCCGAACACCTCATACCTAAGCGGTTCCGGGGCCGGGTTCAAGAGGGGCAGAAGAGGGATGGCCTCGATCAAACGCAAAACGCCGCCCCGAAAGGAGCGGCGTTTCTTTTGGGGGGTGCTGAGACCGGCTTAGAACCCGGCTTTGATTTTCTCAAAGGCCTCGGATTGCTTTTCGCGCAACTCAATGGACATCGGCAATTGGGCCAGAATCGGGGCGTCAATCGGCTCAAGGCCAGCATCGATCAAGGTTTGATCGCCCAAAGTGGCAAGGCCTTTAAGGTTCGGCGTGCCGTAACCCGCCTCCATCAAAGGGGCCGCGTTGGCGACATCCAAGAAGCCGTTGATAAAGTCATAGGCCTTGTCTTCCGAGCCGGGAGCGTCTTTGAGGTTCACATAACCGCACAGCCACAGCGACGAGCCTTCGGTGGCTTGGCGTTGAAAGCCGATCGGGAACTCTTCTCCAACCATGGTCGGGTAGGTTTCGTTCCAGGCCCAGGCCACCAACACTTCGCCCGTGGCCAAAAGTTGAGCCAATTCGCCCGGATCGGTCCAATAGGTGCGCAGGTTCGGGTGGACTTCGCGCAGCCAGTCAGAGGCGGCTTCAAATTGCTCATCCGTGGCGTTTTGCCAATTGGTCGTGCCGGTCGCCAGATAGGCGAGTGCATAGGCGTCATCGACGTTGTCTGGCAGGGTCATGCGGCCTTCGTATTTCGGGTTTTTGAACACCTGAAGCGAGGCGACGTCTTCGGCGGGCACCTCATCCATGTTATAGGCGATGGCGGTGGAGCCGAAATCGGACGGGATAAAATAGGACGTCGCCGCCGCCGTATCTGCACCCAACAGATTGCTGTCGAGGTTGGCATAATCGGTGATTTTGGAGGTGTCCCAAGCTTCCAGAATGCCACTTTCGACCCATTTCATCACCGATCCGGCACAGACATGGCTGACGTCGGCCTTAAAGCCGGAGACGAGTTTTTGCAGCGCTTCGTCTTCCTCGCCAAAGAAGGCAAACGACGGCACGTCGCCGTTTTTCTCGATATATTTGGTGTGGAAGTCGGCGTTTTCAAAACCGGAGTAATCAAACACAAGCAGATCTGCGTCTTCCGCAAACCCCGCGCCCGCGAGCGTGGCAAGGGCCGTTGAGGCGCACAGAAGTTTAAAGCTGTTCATTGGGTCGTCTCCCTAAAGTGGACCAATTTCAGTGATCGACGCTATCACGGGTTTTGACTTGTGCAAGGGGGAGAGAGGGCCGGTTTGGGCTTTTTCTATCGCTTTGCTGATAATTTGATCAAATTAGATGCGGGCGCCGGAGTTTTTCTGCGCGTGCAGCGATTCGGTGGCTTCCGCTTGACGCAGCGTTACGGTGCAAAGCGCGTTCAAAAGCTGGTCGATCAGCGCCGCATCGCGGGCCTCAAGAGCATCCGTGATCCGAATGTGCAGCGCCACAATTTCTGCCCTGTCGCGGTTGCGAAAAGTGATCATATTCATCAAGGGCTGCATCCCTTCGACAGCTCCCGCCAAATGCCAGGACAGGACCGGGTTGCTGGCGCCATCGACCAAAGCCCGGTGAAACGCCACATCCGAGGCACAAAACGCTTCGTCTGAGAGGCCAGGTTGTGATTGGCGGGTGATTTCAGCCCGCATTGCGGCCAAATGATCGACGTCACGGTTTTGCGCCGAAAGCGGCGCGCAGCCGCGCTCAAGCGCAAACCGGGCGCGGCAGGCGGTGGCAAAATCCACCTCATTGAGGCTGAGCAGCAGCGTCGCTGTGGTGGCCAATTGGCTGTAGGCCTCGGGATAGGACAGCCGATGGACAAAGGCCCCACCGGACGCGCCGCGTTTGGTGCGGATCAGGCTTTGGGCCGCCAGCCGTTTCAACGCTTCGCGCACGGTTGGGCGCGAGACGCCATAGGTGTCCGACAGCTCCGCCTCAGACGGCAACCGATCATCCGCCACCAAATCCCCGGACAGGATCGCATCGCGAATGGCCTGCGCGATTTGGGCGGAAAGGTCTTTTTCAGCCGTTTTTTGCTGCGATTTTGAATTGTCAGACATTTGTCTTGCGCTCACGATTTAATTGTCTGACATTTATGGGGAGACTCAGCGCCGCGTGCAAGAGCCTCTGGCGCGCCCAGCGGTGCAAAACGGCCATTTCGACAAAACGGGAGAGACATATGTTTAAAGCTCTGGTGATGGAACAAGGCGAGGACGGGCTGGCTACGGCCCAGATCAAACAGATCGACACGGACGCGCTGCCTGAGGGCGATGTGGTGGTCAATGTTGATTATTCCACCCTCAATTACAAAGACGGGCTGTGCCTGTCGCCCAAAGGCGGCGGTTTGGTCCGCAAATATCCGCATGTGCCGGGCATTGATTTCTCTGGCACGGTCGCAAGCTCTGACAGCCCAGATTTCAAACCCGGCGATCCGGTGGTTCTGACCGGCTGGCGCGTTGGCGAGGTGCATTGGGGCGGCTATGCGCAACAGGCGCGGGTCAAATCCGATTGGCTGGTGCCGCTGCCGAAAGATCTGAGCACACGCCAAGCCATGGCGGTCGGCACGGCGGGTTTTACCGCGATGTTGGCGGTGATGGCATTGGAGGACCACGGGTTGAAACCGGGGCAGGGTCCGGTTTTGGTCACAGGGGCGTCGGGCGGTGTCGGCTCGGTTGCCACCGCGATCCTCGCCCATCTCGGCTATGAGGTCGCCGCCGTGACCGGACGCCCCGAGAGCGCGGACTATCTGCGCGATCTGGGCGCGACCCAAATCGTGGCGCGCGAAGAGATCAACGAGGTGGTCAAACGCCCGCTCGAGACCGAGACATGGGCGGGCTGCGTCGATGCCGTCGGCGGCGAGATGTTGGCGCGGGTCTTGGGCCAGATGAAATACGGTGGCTCCGTCGCCGCTGTGGGCCTTGCGGGCGGCGCGGCTTTGCCGACGTCAGTGATGCCGTTTCTGTTGCGTGGCGTGAACCTTTTGGGCATCGACAGTGTGATGCAACCGAAAGAGGCCCGCCTGCGGGCTTGGGCACGGATCGCCACCGATCTGCCGATGGAGAAACTCGAAGAGATGGTCCATCCTGCCCGGCTCGAAGACCTGCCGGAGCTTGGGGCGTCGATCCTCAAAGGCGGGGTCAAAGGTCGGGTTGTGGTCGATCTGAACGGCTGATCGGCGGAGGCCTCAAAACGGTGTCATCCGCATCCGCGCTCGCGGTGTGACCACCAGCAAAAGGATCAGCGCAATCAGCGAACAGGCCATCATCGCCGCCACCATCGGCAGGGGCGTTCCGTCAAAGAACGGCCCTGCGGCGGCGGTCATGATCCCGCCCGCAACCATCTGTAACGTGCCGCCCAATGAGGAGGCCAGCCCGGCAATCTCGCCATGATCGTCCAGAGACGCAACCATGGCGGTTGGGATGATCAGGCCGACAAAGGCAAAGGTGGCGACAAGCCCGGCCACCATGACCCAAAACGTGCCAAAGCCGGCAAGCACCAGTGCAAACAGCGCCAGCATCGAGGCGGCATAACCAAACACGCCAAGACTGATGATCTTCAACGCCCCATGTTTGCGCATCAGCCCCGGTGCAATCTGTGACGCGCCAATAAAGCCCATGGCATTGACGGTGAAGGCCAAAGAGAACTGCGCCGGTGTCAGGCCGAAGCTCTCGGTGTAGACAAAAGACGCCGAGGCGATAAAGACGAAAAATGCCGACATCGAAAAGGCGCCAATAAAGGTCAGGCCCAAAAACACCGGATCGTGAAACAGCGTCCGGGCCCCGCGCGCCATCGCGCTCAGACTGACCTTGACGCGCTTGTCTTTCGGCAAGGTTTCGGGCTGCAACAGGGCCGTGATGACAAAGGCCACGATCCCGGCCACCGCCATCGCCGCAAAGATGCCGCGCCACCCGGTCATGAGAATCAAGCCAGAGCCTGCCAGCGGCGCAAACATTGGCGAGACCGAAAACACCAACATCACCAAGGACATCAACCGGGTCGCTTCATAGCCGCGATATTGATCGCGAATGATCGCGCGGGTCACCACCATGAGCGAAGCCGCGCCCGCCCCCTGAATCATCCGGGCGGTGATCAGCGCAGTAATCGTCGGCGCAAGCGTGGCCGCAACAGACCCCGCAATGAACAAAGCCAAGCCGATATAGATCGGCACTTTGCGACCGGCCTGATCGGCCAAGGGGCCATAGATCAACTGCGACAGACCAAAGGCCATGAAATAAAGCGAAATCGTGCCCTGCGTCGTGCCGACACTGGCACGAAGATCCGCCGCAATCGCCGGAAGCGCGGGCAGAAACATGTCGATGGCAAAAGGCCCAACGGCAGAAAGAAGGCCCAAAACAAGGGCGCTTTTGAACAGCGGAGACATGGGGAGACCTTCATTCGGGAGGGCGAGGGTGCTGTGTGAGAGCGGTCGCGGGTCAAAATAGGAGAAACTGGCCTGAGCCACCTGTAAGTTTCGGGCGCTTTGCCCCTCTGGTCAATCTGCGAAACTGTCGGTAAGCCTGTTGAAAAATGTAGAATATGGGACCCGATCATGATGGACTTTGCAACCTTGATGCCCTTCGCGCTGTTGATCGCCGTCATTGGCGCGTTTGCCGGTATCCTGGCCGGGCTTTTGGGCGTCGGCGGCGGCATCGTCTTGGTCCCGGCGTTTTATTATGCCTTCGCGGGCCTCGGCTATGGCTCGCCACAGTTGATGCAAATCTGTCTGGCGACCTCATTGGCCACCATCATTGTCACCTCGATCCGCTCGGTGCTGTCGCATCACAAAAAGGGTGCGGTGGACTGGTCGATCCTGAAAAGTTTCGCCCCCGGCATCGCCATCGGCGCCGTGGTGGGCGTTTTGGTCGCCTCAAGCCTGCGCACCGTCACGCTTCAGATGATTTTTGGCGGTGTCGCCGTGTTCATCGGCCTCTATATGGCCTTTGGCAATGCCGCATGGCGGTTGGGCTCCGAGATGCCCAAAGGCCTCATGCGGGGGGTCATTTCGCCGCTGATCGGGTTCTTGTCGGTGCTGATGGGCATTGGCGGCGGGTCTTTTGGCGTGCCGACAATGACACTTTACGGTGTGCCGATCCACCGCGCAGTTGCCACCGCGGCGGGCTTTGGTGCGATCATTGCCATCCCGTCAGTCATCGGTTTTCTCTTTGTCGATATCCCGGCGGAGGTCACACCGCCTTTCACCATCGGGGCCGTAAACATTGCGGCCTTTCTTGTGGTGATCTCAATGACACTCATCACCGCGCCTTTGGGAGCGAAAATTGCCCATGCGATGGACCCCAAACCGCTCAAGCGGGTGTTTGGTGGTTTCCTGATCCTCGTTGCACTCAATATGCTGCGTAAGGCGATGATGGGGTGAGTATTTTCGCTGTCATGAAGCCCGTCTTCATTGCAGGCCAAATACTCTCCAAAAATCAGGTAATCTGACGTTTCAGTCGCGCGGCCCGGCCGCCACGGCGCGTGGTCGGGGCAGGGGTGCGGTTCGGCAAATCCGCCATGATCTCCTGCCGCGCCTCGGGCGTCAGCCGTGACCAATCGCCGATTTCCTCAATCGAGCGCGCGCAGCCGAGGCACAGCCGTGTCTCGGGATGGATTTGACAGACCTTGGTGCAAGGGCTCTCGATCTCGTCACGGCGCCAAATCTCGTCGCTCATCGCAGCCTCACATATGCCCGAGCCGGTCCAGCGCGCCCTGAAGGATCACGCCAGCGGCGACTTGGTCGATTTTTTCGGCCCGTTTGGCACGCGACATATCGGCTTCCAACATGGCGCGGTCTGCAGCCACGGATGAGAGGCGTTCGTCCCAAAAGGTGATCGGAATCTCGGTCAGCTGCGCCAGATTGCGGGCAAAGGCGCGGGTTTTTTGACAGCGCGGGCCTTCGGAGCCATCCATATTGCGCGGCAGGCCCAAAACGATGCCGCCGACTTCGCGTTCTTTGAACAGGGCCAAAAGCGCCTCGGCGTCCAGGGTGAATTTCTTGCGACGGATCGTGGTCGTTGGTGAGGCGACCGAGCGCAGCCGATCCGAGATCGCAACGCCGATGGTTTTGTCGCCAAAATCCAACCCCGCCAATGGGGCCATGACGGGCAGGGCGGTTTTAAACTCTGCCATATCATCGGTGATCAGCGCGCTCATTCGACAAATCCCGCGCGTTCGGCCCCGCCGCGCACCACGGCCAGTTTGGCCGGGTCGGCACCAAAGATCACCTGCGCCTCGCCCCAGATCGCTTTGGCTCGTTCCGTGTCGCCCAGCATCGCCAGCGAGGAAATCAGCCGCGCCCATTCTTCCGGCGTGCCGCCCTCATTGGCCAGACGGGCAGACAGGCCTTCGACCATGCCGCGGATCATCTCTTGGCGCTCTTGCGGCGTCATGTCGGCGGCGTTTTCCATGTCTTCTGCCGAGGGGCCTTTCAGACCATCGTTGGCGGGCGGCAGGGTGTAGCGGATGCCCGCAGCCTGAGCCACGGCTTCGATTTGCTCGCGAATGAGTGGCAGCCAAGGATCGGTCGGCTCAGAGCGGGTCAACAGCGGTTGCCAGAGGCGAAAGGTCATATCCGGGCGGTCGTTTTGGGCAAACATCAGACCGGAGAAAAACACGGCGATGCCATTGTTTGGATCGCGTTTGAGCGCGTTGGACAGGGCCGTTTCGGCCTCTGGCGAGACAAAGCCACCGGCCGCCAAGATCATCATATTGGCCATTTGCGCATAGTCTTCGGCGGTGGCCTCCGCGCCTTTGATGCGGATCACCTCGCTTTGCGCCAAATAAGCCTCGCGGAAATTGCCGATATTGGCCTCGTTGCGGGCCAACAACATGTGGCCTTCAAGCTCGTCCGGGCGCGATTGCAACGCCGCACGCAATTTGATCACAAGATCAACCAACTGCTGGTCTGCCTGTTGCGCCATCGGTGTGGCCGGGACTTTGGCTTCGGCTTCGTCCTGGCTCATCCGCGTGGCGCGGATTTCGTCGGCCAAGGCAATCCGGTGCGCAAGGGGCAGATCTTCGTATTTCGGTTGCCCGAGGTCGCCATAGAGCCAGACCCCGCCGCCCAAAAGGGCAACGGCCAAAGCGATGGCGCCCCAAAGCGTGCCTTTGGGCGCACCGGCTTTGCCGCCCTGATGCTCTTTATCGGCCTCAAGCATCCGGCGCGACACTTCGGTGCGGGCGCGTTTGGCATCATCAAGCGAGAGCACCCCGCGCGCCAGATCGCGTTCCACCTCTTTGAGCTGGTCGCGGTAGACTTTCATTTCGATCTCGGCGGTCGAGGTGCTTTGCGCCCCCATTCCACGGCCACGGCGCAGCACAAGAGCGATGGGAGCGATAGACAAAAGGGCTATGGCAGTGGCGATGATCCAAAAGGTCATGTCAGGGTCCATGTAAGGCAGATGTGATGCCCAGCTTTACCCGTCCGCTGCCTGTCGTGAAACCCCCAATGACGCAGGTGTGACCGGATGGCTCAGGGGATGTTCTGATCCTGCGGTGGCTGTGACGTAAGATACTGAATAGGTCGCGTCATCACGGGGACATAACAGAAAACCCAAATCCCCGAAATCCGACCTTCTATGCGCCTCTGATCATTGCTTCACAGCGGGTGTTCGCCGGTTTTGCAAATGAGTCTAAACATTCGCCCTTGACCCCGGACCGCTCCCGGCTCAGGTATATGTCCGACAGAAACGCACAACTTCTGAAATGGAGGCCCTACAATGGCATTCGAACTTCCCGATCTTCCTTACGCTCACGACGCTCTGGCCGATCTCGGCATGTCCAAAGAGACGCTTGAGTATCACCATGACATGCACCACAACGCCTATGTGACCACTGGCAACACGCTGGTTGCGGGCACCGAATGGGAAGGCAAATCTGTCGAAGAGATCATCAAAGGCACTTACGATGCCTCTGCTGTGGCCCAATCCGGCATCTTCAACAACGCCTCCCAGCACTGGAACCACAGCCAATTTTGGGACATGATGGGTCCGGGCGAGAAAAAAATGCCGGGCGAGCTTGAAAAAGCCCTGGTTGAGGCATTTGGCTCGGTTGACGAGTTCAAAAAACAATTCTCCGCCGCCGGCGCAGGTCAGTTTGGCTCCGGCTGGGCCTGGCTTGTCAAAGACACTGATGGTGCTCTCAAAGTCACCAAGACCGAAAACGGCGTGAACCCGCTTTGTTTCGGTCAAACCGCTTTGCTCGGCTGTGACGTGTGGGAGCATTCCTACTACATCGACTTTCGCAACAAACGCCCGGTCTACCTGTCGAACTTCCTCGACAAACTGGTCAACTGGGAAAACGTTGCCTCCCGGATGTGATCGGCGCATGTGATCTTTGCGTTCATCATGGATTTGAAAGGACGTCCCTCGGGGCGTCCTTTTGCGTTTGGCGGGTTTGCTTTGGGGCGGTGGACAGGTGCTGCGCAGTTTGTCACATAGGCTCAATATGACGAAGGAGCGCATGACATGACCCCATTGCCAAACGCATGGACCCTTGATCCCGACACGCTGGCCGAGGCCGTGGCGCTGCGCCATGAGTTGCATCGTTTCCCAGAGGTGTCTGGCACCGAATTTGAAACGGCCAAGCGGATCGCGGCGCGCATGGGGGCCTTCGGGGCCGAGGTGGTCGAGGGTTTGGGCGGCACCGGCGTGGCTGCGGTGTTTGGGCCGAAAGATTTGCAGGGCGGGACAACGCTGATGATCCGGGCTGAACTGGATGCTTTGCCAATCTTGGAGGCCGAAGGGCCGGAGTATCGCTCAGAGGTTGAGGGCGTCGGGCATCTGTGTGGTCATGACGGTCATATGGCGATCTTGTTTGCCGTGGCCTCGGCTCTGTCGCGCCACGCTCCGGAAACCCGCGTGGTGTTATTATTTCAACCCGCCGAGGAAACCGGGGCGGGGGCGCGGGCGGTTTTGGACGATCCCAAATTTGCCGCCTTGCAGCCTGATATGACAATTGCTCTGCACAATCTGCCAAAGCTGCCTTTGGGCGCTGTCGCATTGCAAGAGGGCCCGGTGGCCTGTGCCTCCAAAGGGCTGCATGTCGCTTTCACGGGCCAAACCTCCCACGCGGCCCGACCCGAGAATGGCCGCTCTCCGGGGCTGGCTTTGGCGCGGCTGATCCCGGCGCTTGCGGCCCTGTCGCGCGATGTGCCGACAGAAGACCCGCGCTTTCGCCTCGCCACCGTGACCCATGCCCGGCTTGGCGTGCCGTCTTTTGGCATCAGCCCCGGCGAGGCAGAATTACAGGTCACGCTGCGCACATTGCTTAATGCGGAAATGGAGACCCTTGAGGCCGAAGCGCGGGCCTTGATTGAGGCGGAAGGCGCAGAGTTCGCCCCGGTGATCACCGTGCATGACCCGTTCAGCCATTCGGTCAACGCGCCCGCCGCCACAGCGCTTTTAGAGAGTGCCACGCAGGGTCTGCCGCGCGTCAAAGGCGCGATCCCGATGCGCCCGTCCGAGGATTTTGGCCTCTTTGGCACCCAAATCCCCGCCGCCATGCTGTTTTTAGGCTCAGGCGTCGATCAACCGGAATTGCACAACCCGGATTTCGATTTCCCCGATGCTCTGATCCCGATCGGGGCAGAGATTTTCCTCCGTGCGATCCAAGCGTTTTCTGTTCCGCTCTAAATCCTAGCCCCTGTGCGGATTTAGAGCGTTGCCATCGCGCAAAATCCACGCTTTTTGAGGCCCATGACCGACACTCAAAAAGGCCTCGTTGCCCTGATCCTCGCACAGACCCTTTGGGGCCTGTCGCCCCTCTATTACAAAGCGGTGGCGGATGTGCCAGCCTTTGAAGTGCTGGCGCATCGCACGCTTTGGACCTGTGTGTTGTTTGGCGGTTATTTGGCCTATCAGGGCCGTTTGCACGACCTGCTGACCCTGATGCGGGGGCCAAAGCTGCGCTATGTGATCCCGGCCTCGCTTTTGATCTCGGTGAACTGGGGTCTGTTCATCTATGCGATCCAATCCGGGCAGGCGCTTGAGGCCTCGTTTGGCTATTACGTCTTTCCGCTGGTCGCCACGTTGATCGGCATGCTGGCCTTTCGCGAGCGGCTGCGCGGGTTACAAGTTCCGGCTATTCTTTTGGCGGCGCTGGCCGTGCTTGTCTTGGGGATCGGGCTTGGGGCTTTGCCGTGGTTGGCGCTGTCCTTGGCGATCACCTTTGCCAGCTACGGCGCGATCAAGAAATCCCTCGACGCCGGGCCGATCCTGTCGGTGACAGGCGAGGTGGTGCTTTTGGTGCCCATCGCCTTGGCTTATTTGATCGGGGCGGAACTGTTCGGCTGGGGCGGCAGTGTGGCGCAACCGGCGGGGGCGTTTGGCCATTCCCTGTCTGGCAGTCTCCTGTTGATCGCGGCCGGGTTGGCCACCGGCGTGCCCTTGATCTTTTTCGCCACAGCCGCGCGGCGTTTGCCGATGACGGTGGTCGGCATGGGGCAATATTGGAACTCCACGATCCAATTCGGACTGGCCGTTTTGATCTTTGGCGAACCCTTCACCCACTGGCACGCCATCGCCATGCCGCTGATCTGGAGCGCTCTGGCGCTCTATTCGGTGCAAGCGATCCGGGCGGAGTCTGCAGCGCGAAAGCTGCGGCGGGCAGGGTGAGGGGGACGCACTGGCTTTGGCCGATGCGCGGGTTGTTTACTGAACGATGATCTCGGACAGAAGCGCCCGTTCCATGCGCTGGAAAAAGGCGGACAGCTCTTGGTCCATCCCCGCCCAATCCATCTGAGCCGCGTCAAGAGCCGGGGCAGGGTGACCCGCTGCCGCCACCACATCCAGACGATAGCGTGTGGGCGGGTGGGTGCTGTCGATCCGGTGTAGCAACATCATGGCCTCCGCATTGAGGGCATTGGCTTTTTCAGAGATGGGGGCCGCTATGGCGCGGGCCATTTTGTCAAAGACCGCGATGTGTTTTGAGCCATCAAAATAGGTCTGCGTGAGCGCCTCTTCGGCCAAGGGCGAGAGAATGAGCTTTCGCAACAATTCGGTTTTGGCCGCTGTCCCTGCCACCGATGCGGCCGCAAGATCGGCCAAATATTCGGCCCTTTGACTGTCGGCAAACATCAGGGTTTCAAACCCGCGCGACAGGGCCGCAATCGCAGTGCCACACAGAAAGCCAAACACCTGATCGATCAGACCACGGTCTTCAAAATAGAAACGGCTGTTGGTTGCCCCATCTATGAGCATGGGCGGGTGAGAGAGATCCTGCCAGCGCGCCAACGTGCCAAGGGCGGCATAGCTCAGCCGCCCCCGCGCCGGATCATGGTTGATCAAATGCCCGATTTCATGGGCAAGCAGAGCCACGCGTTCAGCGGGCTCAAGCGCCAGCCAAAGCGGCGCGCCGAGGCCCAAGATCCGCTCCGTCTTGCTATATTCGGCCATATAGGCGTTCACTTCAGCAAGGACATGAACGCCGTCGATCCTGGGCGCATTCATCTGTGCACAGATGTCATCAAGCACACCGAACACCTTTGGCGCATCGGGGCGTCGCAGTGTGGCTTTCGTGTTTTTATGCTTTGGCGTGCGCAAATAGTATCCGACAGCCACAAACAGGACGCCCGCGCCAATCGCCACGACACTCTCGTGGTGAACCACGATAAGCACGAGGCCCAAAGCGGCCACGCAAAAGGGGGTGCTGACAATCAACAGCGACAGAAGCATCACAGTCCACCGAAGTTTGCCGGGGCCCATGGGGCGGCCTATGCTGCGGCCCGTGCTGCGATCCTGTGAGACGTCTTTTAAAACGGCGTCCCGAATGGCTTGGCCAAAGCGATGGTTCAATTGGTCACGATAGGTCACGGAAATGCTCAGGTTACCCCGCCTCACTCGGAAATGCGATCTGCTACGGCATCTATTTGATTTGAAGTGGGTTTGTCATTGGAAAATGAGGCGGCCAAATGTTCAAGCCTGCTGCGCGCCGCAGTCATTTTCCTCCTCACCCCACGCATCACGAGCGAAAAAATCGCAGCAGGCTGATGCCCGCATCCGTGAAATCCGCGAGGCGCGCCAGAATGTGTTCCGGTGCGAGGCCGGATGTTTGCCCCTCCGCCATAGAAATTCTTTCAACAAGCCGTATCAGGCGGCGTCGGTGAATGCCAAGCCGCGCTTGGATTGGGTCGGCGATGCACCCGGCGAAGGTGGTCACGAGAGAGGCGGTCATGGCCAATGCCACCCCCGTCAGCACGACGAACCAAATCGGCAAGCTCAGGGGGAAGACCCCGTACCAAAGGCTTCCCAATCCTGATCCAAGTGGGAAATGCGCGACGGCTGAGGCATGCGCGACATATTCCGACACTTTCGGGGTCAGCGAGGTCACACCCGGCGTGGCCGTCCCGAAGAGCAACAGCCCGGCCAAGAGGACAAACAACGATGTTGTGATCTCGGCAACGGCAGAGCGGACGCCGGTATAATCGGTGATCAATGCGCGGCTGTGTGGCGTCAGAGTGGCGCCCTCAAGCAGGTCGGTGGCGATGTCCGCCTCGATCACGCGTGCCACAGAGGTTTTGAGGAAAATCTGCCGCGCCTTCAGCCAAGCCTCCAAACGGCTAAACCCCGCCAGACGTGAGGCGACCGCCGCCAATCCGACCAACAAGAACACCGGCGCAAGGGCCACGTTGATGGGCGCACGCAACAGATCCCACCCGAATGCGACGCGATGTAGCCGGAGGGTCGCGGCCAAGTGGAAGTGGCTGCGCACAAAGGCATCGACCCTCTCCTGTATGGCCTGCGCGGTGTTTTCTATCGGCTGTTGCATCGGGGCCATTCGTTTTGGCGTGTCATCACAGTATCTCCCAGATCGCGCGGGACTGAAAGGGGGAGCAACTGGCAAGGCCGACACCTTTGCGTGTGTGCCGATGACCTGTGTGCAGTGCGCGACCACCGACGTAGGGGCCTTTGGACGCCGCGCACCGAAGGTGCTTTTGTCGCGTTGCTCACGTCCTGCAAGCGCTTTGATCTGAGGCTGCTGTTAGAGCCGCGGTCCGGCCTGCGCAATCCGCTTGGTCTGGGCCTTGCTCCGCGTGGCCCGCCTTATCCCCGAACCGCCCTCAATGCCGCAACCAACTCTTCCACCGTTTCGACCGTTTCAAAATAGCTTGATGTCGACATCGGTGCGAAGCCTTCGGAAATGATGTGCTCAATCAGGCCTTCGAGCGGTTTCCAATAGCCGTCGGTGGACAAAAGAAAGATCGGTTTGTCATGCAGGCCGATTTGTTTCCAGGTCAGCACTTCGAAAAACTCGTCCAAAGAGCCCGCGCCGCCGGGCAGGACGACGATGGCATCCGAGTTCATGAACATGACCTTTTTGCGCTCATGCATGTTTTCGGTGATCACGAAGGTGGTCAAATCGCGTTTGCCGACCTCTTTGGGCAAAAGATGCGTCGGGATCACGCCAAAGGTCAAAGCCCCCGCACTCTGCGCCGCGCGCGCCACGGCCCCCATCAATCCGACATCGCCCGCACCATAAACCAAACGCCAGCCTTCATCGGCCAAAGCGCGGCCAAAGGCGGTGGCGGCGGCTTCATAGTTGGGCGCGCCGCCCGCGCGCGAGCCGCAATAGACACAGACGGAAAAGAGCGAGGTTGTTGAAGAGGCGGCGGTTGTCATGACGCGTACTTTCTAAAGCGTTTCCAGGAACATCTGAGGCAGGTTTGACTGGAAACGCTGTGGGACATGTCAGCCTCGTCAGGGGGGCGCCGAAAGCCAGTGCGGACGGGCTTTGCTTGAAACGCTTTGAAAAAGGAAGTCTTTGACCCTTGTTAGCCCCCTTGCTAGGCTGTCTCAACCCTTGTCAAAAGCAATGTGGTGGTGCTTTGGTCGCGCGGTCATACTGACCGGGCCAAACTCTGCTTGGCGTGTTGGGCGTGGGATATGGGGATGAAGGACACAATGGGCAAAACGCAGGGATGGATGATGCCCGTCGCCGCAGTGGTGGCGATCGGGTTGGTGGCAGGGATCGGGTACACATTATATGTGGCCTATCCCGGCGGCGGTGCGCCGGGCGCGCCAGCGGCGTTGACCTCTGAGATCGGGATCTCTGACGGTGGGACAGGGAGGGAGGCGGCGGACACGGTCGCGCCCGAAAGCCCCGAAAGCCAAGCGCCAACGGACCAAGAGATCGCGCCCGCAGGCATGGTACAGAGCTATCCGGCCTTCGATCTTGTGCGCATTCCTCCCGATGGCTTGGCCACGGTGGCCGGACGCGCCGAGGCGGGGGCTGAGGTGGCAATCTTGGTCGATGGTCAAGAGGTGGCGCGCACATCGGCCAACGGCCGCGGCGAATTTGTCGCCTTGTTCGATCTCGCCGGGAGCGATAGCCCGCGCGAAATGCGCCTGCGCAGCGGGGCGAATGCGGACACACCAGACGGCAGCGAAAACGTGTTGGACAGCGCCGAAAGTGTGATCATTGCACCCTTTGCTGCGGTGCCGGACCTTGATGTCAGCACCGAGAGTGCCGCTGTGGCGGTGGATGGCGTCCCGGCGGAAACGGGCGCGGCACAAAGCGAACCGGGGGATGCGGCCGCAGCCTCCGCCACGGGAGGTGCCGTGGCAACGTCGATTTTGCGGACCGCCGAGGCTGGGGCGACTGGTGAGACTGCTGAACCGGGGGAACAGTCACAGACCGATCCCACACCAGAAAACACGGCAGAAAGCACAGCAGAAAACGCAAGTGTCCCACCAGTTGCCCCCACAGTGATGATCGCGACCGATGAGGGCGTCAAAGTGTTGCAACAGCCGGGCACTGAGGCGGGAGACTTGCGCATTGATGCGGTGACTTACGATCCCGAGGGGCGGGTGTTTGTGTCTGGGCGTGGCGCGCCGGGGCAGAGTGTGCGGCTCTATCTCATGGAGGCGCTCAAGGCCGAGGCTTCGATTGGCGCGGATGGGCAATGGCGGCAGGAACTGAGCCATGTGGCTCCGGGGCGCTACAGGTTGCGCGCCGATCAGGTGGACGCGACAGGGCAGGTCACACAGCGCGCCGAAATCCCGTTCCATCGTGAAGATGTGGCGGTTTTGGCGGGGACGTCCGCGGGGGATGCGGCGGTACCGATTGGGCAGACGAGCGCGCCCCTTGAAGCCCCGCTCTCCAAACCGACCCCAGCCGCAGCTCCAACCCCGGCCCCAACTCCGGCCCCGGCCCCGGCCAAACGCATCATGTCTGTGACCGTTCAGCCCGGCAATACGCTTTGGGGGATTGCCTCGGCAACCTATGGCGATGGGGTGATGTATGTGCGGGTGTTTGATGCCAACAAAAGCCAAATTCGCGATGCTGATTTGATCTATCCGGGGCAGATTTTCGTTTTACCTGAGTGATCCGATCAGGTGTGAGACCGAAGGCACAGCAGGCTGTGCGGCATCGGGGCTTGTGCCCGGCGGTGGTCTGCGCGATTGTGTCGCTCGCTTTGAAACATGCCACCGAAAGGCAGCCCATATGCGCGGCAACCGCCCGATGACCACCACCGAAGGCCCGAAAAATGGATGGGCGGTGATCCGTGCCGTGATCCCGTATTTTTGGCCCAACGCAGGTCCAAAAGCCGAAGTCCGTGCCACCAAAATCCGGGTGATCATCGCCTTGGTGTTTTTGATGGCGGCGAAAGTTGTCACCGTTGGCACGCCTGTGTTGTACAAAGCCGCCGTCGATGCTTTGGCCGGGGACGCCAAATCGGCGGCCTGGATGTTGGGCATGGGGGCGGTTGGGTTGACCGTCGCCTATGGCATGGCGCGGCTGATGTCGAACGGGTTCAACCAGTTGCGCGATGTGGTCTTTGCTCCGGTGGCGCAATCGGCGCTGCGCAAATTGGCGCTTGAGACCTTCAATCACATTCACGCCCTCTCCATGCGCTATCACATTGCCCGCAAAACCGGGGGGCTTAGCCGGATTATTGAGCGTGGCACCAAAGGCGTGGCGTTTTTGCTGCGCTTTCTGGTGTTCAGTATCGGGCCTTTGGCGATTGAACTTGCTATGATTTTGGTGGTCGTCTCCTTTGCCTTTGGTGCCTCCTATATGGCCGTTTTGGCCGGGACGATCCTCGCCTATGTGGTCTTTACCTTTAAGGTCACGGAATGGCGGGTGAAGCTGCGCAAGGAGATGAACGACCAGGATACCGACGCCAATCAAAAGGCGATCGACAGTCTTTTGAACTTTGAAACGGTGAAATATTTCGGCGCCGAACAACGCGAAGCGGCGCGCTATGACAAAGCCATGGAAGCCTATGAAACGGCGGCGGTCAAAACCGCCTATTCGCTGGGGTTTCTCAACTTTGGCCAAAGCTTTTTGATCACAGCGGGGCTTGTGATCGTGATGGTCATGGCCGCGCTTGGGGTTGAAAACGGCACGATGACCGTGGGCGATTTTGTCATGGTCAACGCCTATATGGTGCAGATCACCATGCCGCTGAATTTCCTTGGGACGGTGTACCGTGAAATCCGTCAGGGGCTGGTCGATATGGAGGCGATGTTTGATCTGTTGCATCAACCCGCAGAAATCCTTGACGCGCCCAATGCGCCCGAGCTTCAGGTGGCGGGCGGGGCCGTGGTACTCAAAGAAGTTGAATTTCATTATGACCCGGCCCGTCCGATCCTCAAAGGCGTGGATATTGTCGTGCCCGCCGGGCGCTCTTTGGCCATCGTTGGCCCGTCCGGGTCGGGCAAATCCACCATCGGCCGGTTGCTGTTTCGGTTTTACGAGGTCACCGGCGGATCGTTGCAGATCGACGGTCAGGACATTCGCGATGTGACGCAAAACAGCCTGCACGCCGCCATCGGCGTGGTGCCGCAGGACACGGTGCTGTTCAACGACACGATCCGCTATAACATTGGCTATGGGCGTGATGGGGCGAGCTATGAGGAGATTGTCAAAGCCGCGCAAAAGGCCCGGATTCACGATTTCATCATCGGCCTGCCAGACGGCTACGAGACCCAGGTGGGCGAGCGCGGGTTGAAACTGTCGGGCGGGGAAAAACAGCGGGTGGGAATTGCCCGCACGCTGCTCA
>CENL01052749.1_pt1 | contig 32653 bp, 31 predicted proteins | sample 530221 | NCBI WGS metagenome assembly CENL01 (sample SAMEA2619791, study PRJEB7988) | marine metagenome | isolation source: saline water (ENVO:00002010), including
GGAATTTAAGCGCGAAATCCGAGACGACCGGGGCCAGAACGCCCAGCACAACGATCCCGACCAGACCGCCGAAAAACGACATGACGGTGGTGGTGCCGATGGCTTCACCGGCTTCGCCGCGTTGCGCCATGGGGTAACCGTCCATCGCGGTGGCGATGGCAGAGGGCGCGCCGGGGATGTTCAAGAGGATCGCCGTGCGCGAGCCACCGTACACGCCGCCCATATAGATGCCGATCATCAGCGAAATCGCGGGCAAAACATCCCAGGAGAAGGTGAAGGAAATAAGGATCGACACGGCCATGGTCACAGACAGGCCGGGGATCGCGCCGACGTAAACGCCCGCAAATGTGCCCACGCCGACAAGTACCAACAATTCAGGATGGGTGAAAATCGTCAGAAATGCCATGAACGCGTCCATCATGCACCTCCTTTAAAAAGATTGCGCAACAGCTGAAGGGCCTCAGCCTCGGGAACGATGCCAGCGGGCATCAAGACAGTGAACACGATGCGGAACACCAGATAGATCGCGAGCAGGCTGCCCAGCGAGACGAGCAGGGTGAAACCCCAACTGCGTTTGGAGAGAAGTTTGATCGACGCAATCAGGAAAAGCGCGGATGTTGGCAAAAATCCAAGTGGTTTCAAGAGGACGCCATAGGCGACGAGAAACAGGGCAAGGATAATAACGAGCGGGGGTGTGATGTCTTCCATCACGGTTTCGTCTTCTGTTTTCGACAGTTTCACAGTGCGCCAAAAGACAATCGCCACGCTGATCAGCATCACGGCCGCTGTGGCCATGGGGACAGATCCCGCGCCGGACAGCGCCTCAAACCCGGAGATTCCATAGGCGTTCCACAGCAGGACACCGCTGAAGATCACGAGACATGCAGTAAAGACAAGCTCGCCAGGGCGACGTTTGTCGACGATGCCACCAGGGGTAGCGTCCGATGAGCCGTCCCGCGTCGAGTCATGGTGATGAACGTGATCTTGCATCTCTCCTCCAAGAGTTTGTCTGCTGTGAATTGAAACACCGCCCCTTACCGGAAAGGGCGGTGCCAGTGTTCGGCCAAAGCCGAACGCGTTTTGGACGTCTGGTGCTTATTCGCCGGGACGCGCGATGCCGAACTCTTCCGGCGAAGATTTGGTCATGCCAGCGTCTTGGAGCAACCACGTGGTGCCTTGCTGCCATTTGGTCAGGAAGGCCTCGGCTTCGTCGCCCGAAATGCTCATCAAGGTGAAGCCACGGGTTTCCATCAGGTCGGTAAAGTCCGGATTGGTCGCGGCCACGGCAAAAGCGCCTTCGAGTTTTTTAACGACATCATCGGGTGTGCCTTTTTTGACGAAAACGCCAAAGAAGGGACCCCAGGGCAGATAGGTCGCAAAGCCTTCGTTGGTTGCTGACACCGGAGCAACGCCCGGAAGGTATTCGTTTTCTTCGATATCTACCACGGCGAGGGCTTTGATTTTGCCAGCGCGCACGCTTTCAATTGCAGCCCCCAAAACCGCAGGCATCACGTCGATTGCGCCCCCTTGCAGGGCGGTCAATGCCGGGCCGTCACCATCGTAAGGCACAGAAATCACGTCCAGATCGCCTTCGACCGTTTCGATCATCGCAGTGACAACAGAGGGCACACCGCCCGGACCTGTGGAACCAAGGCGCACTTCACCCGGATGCTCTTTGATATATGCGATCATGCCAGCGTAATCGTCAAACGGCGCATCCGCACCGGCCACAAGAATGGGCGTGCCGCGGGCCAGAATGTTGATCGGGGTAAAGTCGGAGTAATCTTTGTCGCCAAAGCCCATGACTTTATACAACAGCGGGTTTTCAGCCCCCATCAAGATTTTGTAGCCGTCAGCATCCTCGTTTGCGACATGGTTCAATGCGATGGCGCCAACACCGCCGGTCATGTTTTGCAACACGATTGTGCCATCCAGGATCTCTTCGGCATGCGGCGTCACGGCACGCATCACAGTGTCTGTCGATCCACCGGCGCCCCATTGGATGATCCCTTGGATTTCCTTGGCTGGGTACTCCTGTGCCACGGCGGCAGCCGACATAAGGCTCAGTGCGGAGACTGCGCCGATCAAGAAACGTTTCATAGATGTCCTCCCATCAATGTTGTGCAGAGCCTTTGGTTCTTGGCCCGCCTGTGCATAACAGATATGCAAATTGTGAATAACGTCAAATACCGAAACTTTAATATTATTAACCTAGTGTTATTTTATCATCTGCCACCGCACAGTTTTGCGCGCAAAAGCGATGCCATTTTAGGAGCTTAACGGCTCAGTCGCTGCAAGCACCAGTTCTTTGCGAAACTGCGTTATCGCGTATTCGGCAAAGCTGGATAAGACGCGCCCCTGTTTTTTGACCACATAGCTGCGGATGCAGCTGGCCTCTTTCAGCGGACGACGCACGATCCCGGGCATGTACACTTCGGCAACGGAAAAGCGGTCGATCAACGCAACGCCAAGACCATGGCGCACGAGGCTGACAACGGTTTGGGCAAAACGACCACGCATACTGTGTTGCATGTCTATGCCGTGATCCAGAAACGGTTTGACCAGCAAAGCGCCATAGGGATCATCGGGATCGACCCCGACAAGAGGTTCATTGACCAGATCGTGGACCGAGATTTCGTCTTTCTCCGCCAAAGGATGCCCCTCTGGCAACACACAGACCAACGTGGTCGCGGCGATCTCTTCGGTTTCGATACCGGGGTTATCGACCTTGGAGCTCATGATCACAAATTCGCCCCGTTCCAACAAAAGGTAGTCGACGGTCTCTTCGATCTTGAGAATGTTCAGGTCGATATACAGATCGGGGAAACGGGAGCGGACATTGCGCAGGGCACGGGCGGCGATGAATTGGGCGACGGAGGGAGCAGAGGCAAAGGCGAGTTGAACGTTTTCGCCTTTTTGCAGGCTCTCAAGAGACAGTTGGAGGTTTTCAACCCCCTTATAAACGGCGCGGATTTGGTCGAACACGGTTTGCGCCTCGACGGAGGGGACAAAAAGCCCGGAGCGGCGTTCAAACAGCCGCAGGTTCAGCGTCTCCTCGGTGTGCTTGATCAACCGGCTGACACCCGGCGCAGACACGCCGAGATACTCCGCCGCGCCCATGATCGTGCCGCGCAACATGACCGCACGAATGACTTCGATTTGTCTCAGGGTGATATCACGCATGGATGGGTCCTCATCGGGCACTGACGCTCGGTTATGAATAACACAATGTTAATGTAGAAATATACATGATACTTGACGTTAATTCATGCAAGTATGAAAAGTCTTTCCAATTTGGAGGAAAATATCATGACTGCTCACGCGACCCCTTCCCAAGAGACCTTTGATCTGATCGTGATCGGGTCTGGTGCGGGCGGGCTGAGTGCCGCCGTGACCGCTGCGCATCTGGGGCGCTCTGTTGTCGTGCTTGAGAAAGAGCCGGTGATGGGAGGGACCTCGGCCTGGTCCGGCGGATGGATTTTTGCGCCCCGCAATCCGGTGGCGCAGCGCGCGGGCATCGTCGAGGACATAGACGCGCCGCGTCAGTATATTAAGGCCGTCACGGGCAACTATTACAAAGAGGAAAAGGTCGAGGCCTTTCTCGATGCCGCCCCGAAAATGGTCGCCTTTTTCGAAGACAACACCGCTCTGCAATTTGACGGCGGCTTGGTCATTCCCGACACCTACGGCCATCAGCCGGGTGCGGGCATGGGCGGGCGATCGGTGATTGCCAAACCCTTTGATGCGCGGGCTTTGGGTGCGAGCGTGAACATCCTGCGTAAGCCTCTAAAAGAGACCTCGTTCAAGGGTATGACGATTCAATCCGGTGCCGATCTCAAGGCCTTTATGACCATGACGCGATCAGTCAAATCCTTTGCCTATGTGACCCGCCGCGTATTGCGACATTTCCGCGATCTTGCGTTTCACAAACGGGGCATGGAGCTGCGCAATGGCGCGGCTTTGATTGGACGCTTGATGAAATCGGCCAAGGATGCGGGGGTTGATCTGAGAGTGTCGCAATCCGTTTCTGGTTTGATTTTTGATGGGGGGCGCATCACAGGCGTGCGCCTGAAGGATGGGTCAACGCTGATCGGCAAATGTGGCGTTGTTCTGGCCTGTGGCGGCTATGGTCATGATCTGGCGCGTCGCGCGGAAACCTTTGAACGCAATGACGAAAACCTGACCCTCGCCGTGCCCTCGGCAACGGGCGACGGGCTCCGGCTTGGCGAAGCTGTCGGTGCCGTGATGGATCTCGATCTGGCCAGCGCCACCGCCTATTGTCCGGTGTCGCATGTTGTGTGGCCGGACGGGTCCAAAGGCCCGTTCCCTCATATCATTGATCGCGGCAAACCCGGTGTGATCGGGGTGCTTTCGGACGGCAAACGGTTCTGCAATGAGGGGCTTGGCTATCATGATTATGTGACATCCATGATGGATGCGGTCGACGCCGATGCCCCGGCGCGCTCCTGGCTGGTTTGTGATCATCGTTTCTTGCGGCGTTTCGGACTTGGCGTCGTGCGGCCTGCGCCGGTGCCCTTTGGCTACTGGGTCAAGTCCGGTTACCTCAAAACGGGCAAGACGATTGCGGCGCTGGCCAAGGCCTGTGGTATTGATCCGTCCGGGTTGGAGACAACGGTGGCTGAGTGGAATGAGGGTGCCCGGCGTGGCGAAGACCCGGTCTTTGGGCGCGGCCGCACCGCCTATATGCGGCTTCAGGGCGATCCCGAATATACTCCAAATCCGAACGTCGCCCCGATCGAGCAGGGGCCGTTTTATGCGGTCGAGGTTGTGCCGGGCAGCTTTGGCACCTTTGCGGGCCTGAGCACCGATGGATCGGCGCGTGTGCTGGACGGGCAGGGGCACGTCATCGCGGGTCTTTACGCGGCGGGCACGGACAATGCGAATGTGTTTGGTGGGTTTTATCCGGCGGGTGGGATCAACCTTGGGCCTGCCATGACCTTTGGTTTTGTGGCCGGACGTCATGCCGCCACACAGGAGATTTGATCATGTCCCGTCCCTTGAGTGCCGCCCACCTCACCGCCATCGACCTTGCCCCGCCGCGTTTCATCGAAGCCGCCGCCAAAGCCGGGTTTGATGGTGTCGGACTGCGGCTTTTGCGCGTGACGGACACGTCCCCCGGTTATCCGCTGTCTGACGATCCCGCGATGCTACGCGCCACCAAAACGGCGATGGCCGCCACCGGGATCACCGTTGGTGACATCGAGTTTCTCAAGGTAACGCCTGACACGCGGGTTGCGGACTATGAGTGGTTGTTTGACATGGGGGCGGAGCTTGGGGCGCATCACCTGATCACCGCCCCTTATGACCCTGATCTGTCGCGACTGTCCGACACGCTGTCTGCGCTGGCGGAGGCCGGTAAATCGCGCGGCGTGGCGATCATTCACGAGTTTTTCCCTTGGACCGATGTGCCCGATCTCGACACTGCGTTGCGGGTGGTGGAGGCGGCCGGACCTGAGGTGCATCTCTTGGTCGATAGTTTGCATTTTGATCGCTCGGGGTCCTCGCTTGCCCAGCTTGCTGCGATTTCGCCCGATCGTCTTCCCTTTGCGCATCTGTGTGACGCGCCTGTGGCCGAGCACTATACAACCGATGAGTTGCTGTTCACCGCGCGCGAAGCGCGGCTTGCGCCGGGCGAGGGCCAGATTGATCTACGCGCTTTTGTGGAGGCTTTGCCTGACGATCTGCCATTGTCGCTTGAGGTGCCGATGAGGTCTGCAGAGGGGGCCGAAGCTGTGCTGGCTCATGTGTGCTACATCGCACGGCATTGGCTGGCGCAGTGAATAACATTCATGACACGCCTTCATGACCTCGGACAGGCCGAAGACGGCTGTCAAAGGCGAGATGCGCTTTGAAAAGGTAGGTTGCGCCTATAACAGCCATTTCGAAGTATCCTGCGTACGTCTTCGGGACGGCATCATCAGCCCAGAAGTTCCTTTTGATCTCTCGGCGGGTGGTTGAACGATCTCGATCAAGTGTCATAGAGATCTTTGTCTTGGTGGCCTTCGCCTGAAGCATCTCGCTAAGATTCTACGTTCATCTAGAGTCAATTTTCGGTAGGGTCGTTTTATCATATCCTCCTGATTTACATCGAGGCTTGATCGAGGCTGTGGCCTCAATGGATCCAACATCTGATCGCGAAGCTGTAGACCATTGATAGGAAGTTTCGTTTGAGTTTTTCGCATCTGGTTGTCAGTCTGTGCATGTCCTTCACTCTGCAAAAGAACCGTTCGACAAGGTTCGTTTTGCGTAGACATCTGGATCGTGCGGCAACCAATCCCAACGAGCACTTTGCCGGATGGTGGGCGCGCGCACGGCCCAACCTCAGCGAATGTTCGAGATCCATATGGCCCAACGCCACATGGGTCACAAACCGGGAATAATTATATTGTAAATGCGGCGCGGAAGGCGGCGAGCGCGGCATCTGGATCGTTGGCGGCAAAGGCCTCCATGCCAACAGGTCCACGGTATCCCATCTCGTCGAGCGCCCGCGCAACGCCTGTATAGTTGATTTCGCCCGTGCCCGGCTCGCAGCGGCCCGGATTATCCGCGACTTGCACTTCACCGATCCAGGGCAAGCAAGCGGCGCACCACCGCACCAGATCGCCTTCGCCAATTTGGGTGTGATATAGGTCCAGATTGATCCGCAGTTGGGGGCGATTGACGGTTGAAACCAGCGCCAAAACATCAGCCGTAGACCCGAAAGGGCACCCCGGGTGATCCAGCGGATTCAGGTTTTCCAATGTAAACGTTACGCCTTCTTCCTCGGCCATGTCGCAAACGCGGTGCAGCGTATCAATGGCACGCTGCATCATGCCGGGGGAAAACACTCCATGACGCGGGATCGGAATTCCGCCATCGCCCAGACCGGTGCCATGCAGATTAAGCCGGGCAACCCCAAGCCGTTTGCCAACGTGAGCGGTTTCACGGGCCGAAGCGAGAAGGGTTTGGGCGCCTTCTGCGTCGCTCAAGCGGCCTTGGAGGTAGCCATTCATGATCGTGAAGTTCGCCCCCGTGGCCTCCAACTTGGCGAGATCATGGTCGGGCCAATTCCATAGGCCAACTCCAAATCCCATCTCTTTGAGGCGCGATGCGCGCCATTCAATCGGCTTGTCCTGCCACAGCATTTCAGCGCATGCGGCCAGTGCAAAAGGTTGGGTCATATTCATATCTCCGGGACCACCCAAAGGCGGATTACATAAGGTGTTCAACTTCAGGGGCTGCGATAAAACGCCATTTGCGCAGCGGCCCGGCCATGACGTTCAAGTAATACATCTCGAACCCATGCGGCGCACCGCAAGGATGATGGCCACGCGGCACGCAAACAACGTCGCCATCATGAACCGCCATGGTCTCATTGAGCTGCAAATCGTCTGTATAGACCCGCTGGATTCCAAAACCATTCGCCGGGTTGATCCGGTGGTAATAGGTTTCCTCAAGATAGGTGATATTCGGGAAGTCGTCTTCGTCATGGCGATGCGAGGGATATGACGACCAATTGCCCGCTGGGGTGAAAACCTCGGTCACCAAAAGGCTATCGCAATAATCCTCATTCTCCATTGCGATGTTGTTGATAAATCGGGAATTTGACTCTTCGCCCCGTTGGGTCAGGGTGATGCCATCGGGACCGATCCGTCGCGCCTTGTGCCCGGAGTGACCGGGCGCCCGACAGACCGCAATCGTGCAGTCCGTCGTGGCCTCTGCCTCCCAGTCTTCTCCGTTCGGAACATACAGGCAATGCGGCGGGGTCTTCTCAAAGACATTCATGCGATGGCCAAGCTCACCCCATTCCTGATCCGCAGCGGTAAAGCGTGCCTTCCCCTCAACCATCACGAAGATCACCTCGGTCTTGCCCGTCGCATCCGAAATTTTTTCCCCGGTACGCAATTTGAACAGGTCAAACCCCACATAGCGCCAGCCCGCCGACATGGGTGTGATCTGATGCACTTTTCCGTGCGTTCCAAAGGGACGTTTCAAAAGATCAGACATGTGCGCCTCCGTCGAAAAAACCGGCGTCGCGTGCGAGCCGTTTGAGAGTGGCCAGGCCAAGGGTCTGATAGAGAAGCGGATTGCGCTGGTCGGGGTCCTGTTCAGCCTCAATCACGATCCAACCGTCATAGTTGTTCTCGGCAAGAACCTTCAGAAGCGGAGCAAAATCCACCCCCCCTTCCTGATCGCCTGGCACGGTAAAGACCCCAGCACGCACACCATCCATGAACGACAGCGCGTCCCCCTCGACCTTGTCCCGGATCACGGGGCGGACGTTCTTGGCGTGAAAATGGCGGACGCGGCCGATATGCCTGCGCAACACCACCTCAGGATCGCCGCCACCAAAAACACAGTGACCGGCATCAAACAGAAGCTTCGTCGCAGGCCCCGTGGCCGCCATGAAAGCGTCGATATCCTCAGGCGACTGCACGACAGTGCCCATATGGTGGTGATAGACGAGATCAACCCCTTGATCAGAGCAATATTGCGCAATCTCTTCCACCTTAGCCGCAAACTCGGCCATACCGGCACGATCAAGCACCGGGCGATCCGACAGCGGCCTATCCAGCCCCTGAACCGAATTCGACGTTTCGCATGCAATGCAGACCTTGCAGCCGTTGTGCTTTAGCTTGTCCAAATGCGGCTGGATTGCAGTTTTCTCGTCCTCAATCGAATGCGAAAGCAGGTTGAGCGAGTGCCAGCCCGAGATAAAGGCGAGCCCGTATTCGGCCAAAAGCACACGCAGAGCCTCTGGGTCATCCTGCGGCCAGCGGTGGCCATTCTCGATTCCGTCAAAGCCGATCTGCCGACCCGCCTCGTCCAGGATACGTGCGGTCGGAATATCGGCGCCAAGGGTCTGGTCGTCGTCGTTTGCCCATGCAATGGGATTTGTCCCGAACTGGATCATCGGTTGTCTCTCCTATGGCGGAATGCCCGCCGGGGTGTCAGTTTATCAGCCGTTGGCGGGTCAAGTTTTCAAGGTAATCGGCATAGGCGGCGCGCGATTTTTCCGTTTTGCTCACTGCCGGAACAGCGACATCCCACCAATGCCCCGCAGCGCCGAAGCCCGGACCTTCCTCGGCGGTGGTCTCGATCACGATGACGGTGGGAATGTCGCGACCGCGGGCATGTGAAATCTGGACTTCCAAATCGGCGATGCCCTCGGCCTTGACCGCATAGGCCCCCATCGAGGCCGCATGGGCAACATAATCAATATCGGGCTGGGCCTCGACATTGCAATCGGCATACATGTTGTTGAACGGCGCGCCACCGCAGCCGAGCGTTTGCAGGCGGTTGATACAGCCGTAGCCACGGTTGTCTGTCAAAATCACCGTGAAAGGCACCTTGCGCATCACCGCCGTTGCCAGTTCCGAATTCGCCATCATGTAGGATCCGTCGCCGACAAAACAGATCACGTCGCGTTCGGGTCGGGCCAATTTGAGCCCCATGGCGCCCGCAATTTCGTAGCCCATGCAAGAATAGCCGTATTCCATGTGATAGCCGCCTTGGGATGGTTGCCACAGCAGCTTGAGCGCCCCAGGCATGGTGCCCGCGGCACACATCGCGATGGCGTCTTCCCCCGTCGCGCGCTGAACCGCGCCGATCACCTCGGCATCCAGAGGGCGGCCGTCTTGTGTGGCCTCGCGCGGCAAACAATGGGCCGTGACGGCGGCCAACCACTCCGTCCGACATGCGGCATCGACCGCGGGGGCTCTGTGATTGCCTAGGGCGGCGGAGATCTTTTCCAGTGCCACTTTGGCGTCCGAGACCATCGGGATCGCGCCATGTTTGACCGCGTCATAGGCCGCCACGTTGATCGACACCAACCTGCGACCGGGCTTTTCAAACAACGTCCACGACCCGGTTGTAAAGTCCTGAAACCGTGTCCCCACACCGATGACCAGATCGGCATCTTTCGAAACGGCGTTGGCGGCGGCAGAGCCGTCCACACCGCTCGCGCCAAAATTCATCGGGTGAGCCTGCGCCAACGCCGACTTGCCGGCCTGAGTTTCGACGACAGGGATGTTGTGCGTGCTGGCAAACGCGGCGAGTGTGGCCTCCGCATCGGAATAGATCACGCCTCCGCCGCAGACGATAACCGGATTGGAGGCGGATTTGATCATCGAGACCACTTCGGCGAGTTCGAGACTGTCCGGCTCGGGGCGGCGCACGCGCCAGACTTTGGGGTCAAAGAATTCAACCGGATAGTCGTAGGCCTCGGCTTGCACATCCTGACAGAAGGCAAGGCAGACAGGCCCACAGTTGGCCGGGTCGGTCATCACCGTCAGGGCGCGCGGCAAGCACGTCAAAAGGTGCTCAGGTCGGGTGATCCGGTCGAAATAGCGCACCACCGGCTTGAAGCAATCATTGGCCGAAATGGTGCCATCTTCGAAGCTTTCAACCTGTTGCAAAACCGGATCAGGGCGGCGGTTGGCAAAGACATCGCCGGGTATGAACAACACCGGCAGACGGTTGACATGCGCCAGCGCGGCTGCGGTCACCATGTTGGTGGCACCCGGCCCAATGGAAGAGGTCACCGCCTGTGCGCGGTGGCGTTTCAGCCCCTTGGCATAGGCAATGGCCGCATGTGCCATGGTTTGCTCGTTCTGGCCACGCCATGTTGGGAAACCGTTGCCCGCGTCTTGCAAGGCCTCGCCGAGCCCCGCCACATTGCCGTGGCCGAAAATCCCCCAAATGCCGTCGATAAATCGGTCACCCTCTTTGGTGAGTTGCACGCTCAGCCATTTTACCATGGCCTGCGCGGCGGTCAGTCGGATTGTTCCGCTCATCAGATCACTCCACATTTAGACGAGCATCTGCCCGTGCCTTGTCCCACACCGAACACAGAATCTCATAGCGCATCGCCATCTGTGTCACGGCCTCCGTATCGCTCATCTCGCCCTTCATCCAAGCCCGTGCCGCGTCTCCAAAGATCGTCCGGCCGACGGCAAAACCTTTGACCAGCGGCTGTTTGGCAGCCAACGCAAAGCTCTGCGCAAGATCGGCCTCGGGCGCGTCCAGACCCAGCACAACGATCCCTCGCGTCCGCGGATCATTGCGTTCGATCGCGGTCACCGCGTTTTGCCACGCAGCGTCCGTCTTAAACGGCTCAAGCTTCCACCAATCAGGGTAGACACCCGCATCGTAGAACTGCTGGATCAGGGTCGCGCTTGTGGTGTCGTCCACGGGGGCGACCTTGGAGGGGATCACCTCCAGCAGAAATTCAAGATTGTTGCGGCGCGCCGCCGTGAACAGCCGCTTGACGCGACCTTCCTGCAACGCGCGGGTTTCGGGCGTGTCGTCTGGGTGGCAAAAAACCAAAAGCTTTACCACATTCTCGCGCGCCCATTCTTTGAAACGGCCGAGGTCAAGCCCAAGGTCCTCTTCAAACGCGATCGGGCGCGACCCCGGCAGCTCGGTCGGGCGACCGATCCACAGGCCAGAGCCGGACGCGGCGTGCAGGGCGGACCGTCCAATGCGATTGTCGCATAAGATACCGTACCCGGGCTGACCATTCTGGACCTTGAGCGCCGCCGCGAGGCAAAGCTCTTTGAACAGGCTGCCTTTGTCTTTCGAGTAGCCGTCCATCTCTTCAAGTTGCAGGCGGTGATCAAAGGCAAAGGTGCGTATGGTCGACCAGTCGCCATGCCGATTTGTGGCCCAATGCACCTGTTCCAACTCGGTGTCGTTGCGCAGATCTTTGCGCACAATACCGCGATCAAAGAAAAACTGTAGCTCATCCCAGCTTGGATAGGCCGGGGTACAGCCGTGCCGACTGACCGCAAATGCCCCACAGGCGTTGGCATATTTCAGCGTGGTCGACCAATCTTCACCATCAAGCCAGCCTTTGAGCAGACCCGAAAAGAAACCGTCGCCCGCGCCCAGAACATTAAATACCTCAATCGGAAAGCCTGGCCCGGTCTGGCCATCGTCCAGGCTGTCAGGAATATCACCGTCAAACGCCACCGCACCATCCGCTCCGCGCTTGCACACCAGCGTCGCCTTCGAGACCTTGCGCACGGCACGCAGCGCTTTGATCGTATCGGTCGAGCCGCCCGCGATATGGAATTCTTCCTCGGTCCCGACAATCAGGTCGAAGTAATGCAGCGTCTCCATCAGCTTGGCGGTGACCTCAGCGCTTTCGACGAAGCGGCTTTCACCGTCGCCGTGACCGGCCAGTCCCCAAAGGTTTGGGCGATAGTCGATGTCCAGTGCCGTCTTCAATCCGTACTGACGCGCCAGTTTCAATGCCTTGATGACGGCGGCCTTAGTGCGCGGGTGGCTTAGATGGGTGCCGGTCGCAAGGACCGATCGCGCTGACGCGATGAAAGCCTCGTCGATGTCCTCCTCACACAGCGCCATATCCGCGCAGTTCTCACGGTAGAAGATCAGAGGGAATTGCGTCTCATCGCGGATGCCAAGGATCACCAACGCAGTCAGACGCTCGCCGTCGGTTATGACGCCTTGGGTCGAGACGCCATGACGCTCCAACTCTTCACGGATGAAGCGGCCCATATGCTCGTCACCAACGCGCGTGATCAGGCCAGACTTCAGGCCCAAACGCGCAGTGCCACAAGCGATGTTGGTTGGAGAGCCCCCGATATACTTGTCAAATGACCCCATATCCTCGAGCCGTCCGCCGATTTGAGATCCATATAGGTCTACGCCCGCACGGCCAATCGTGATTACGTCAAGCTTGGTCATATGTCTCTCTCCTTAAGGCGCCACCGGGCGACCGTTCGAGGTCGCCATCGCGTGAATGATTTTCTCGATTTTCAGGCCCTCGGCGAAATCAGGACCGCAGGGCGCATCGCCCGCTATGGCGCGGATCAAGTCGCGGGCCTCGATCACTTTTTGCTCATTGAAACCGAAATTATGGCCCGGGGCAGGACAGAAGGCCGCGTAATCGGGTTGCTCCGGCCCGCTCAGGTGGCGAGTGAAGCCCGCGTCATCTGTTCTGTGGAGCCAAAGTTCGTTCATATTCTCTTGATCGAAGATGATCGTGCCATCGGATCCTTGCACTTCCCATTGCAAGCGACACTTGCGCCCGCGTGCGACCCGAGAGGTCGCAAACACGCCCTGCGCGCCGGAGGCAAAGCGGATCAACGCCAGCGCACTGTCCTCATTTTCAACCGCCTTGGGGCCCTCGGGAGAGTGCCGCAGGGGAATGGCGATCTGGGTCTGGGCGGTCAATTCGGACACATCCCCCATCAGTTGGATCATCACGCTGACCAAGTGGCACCCAAGATCACCAAGCGCCCCAAGACCGCCCGCTTTTTTGGTCATCCGCCATGACCAAGGCAGGTCCGGATCAGCGCTGTAGTCCTCGTCATAGACCCCGCGAAAGGTCAGCGGCGCGCCGATCCCTCCCTCCGCCAGTATTTTGCGCGCCATTTGAAAGGCGGGTGAGCGCAGATAATTATAGCCAAGAAGCGTCACCTGATCGGGATTTCGCGCGGCAAAGGCGGTCATTGCTTCGGCATCTTCCAGCGTCAGTGCCATCGGCTTTTCCAGCCAGACATGCTTGCCGGCCTTCAGCGCGGCCTCTGCCATCGGTCGGTGCAGACTATTGGGCGTTGTGATCGACACCACGTCGACCGCAGGATCGGCAATGGCGGCCCGCCAATCATCGGTGCTTCGCCGAAATCCAAACTGGCGAGCAAAACGGACGGCGGAGTCTTTTGTGACATCACTCAGAATTTCCAGTCGGGGCGGCTCGCCCCCGAACACCGTCGCAACCTGACGCCATGCCAGCGCATGGCACTTTCCCATAAAGCCTGTGCCGATCAGGGCCACACCAAGCGATTTATCCGGCATTTTGTACATTTTACACACAATTTCCTAAAGTGCGCTCGGAAGGTCGTTCCGCGCCTTACTGTCCAAGGACCTGCAAACTCTCCGGGAATGAGCTGCGCGCGCAGCCCATCCCGGGAGGAGTTCAGATGGTACCATCAAGCGATCCTTCGAGTGCGGCCATTTCTTGACCGCCCGCCATGAGGTCTTGAAGCTCTTCGGGAGTGATTTCTCCCCGCTTGGCTGTCCCTAACGTTTTACCTCGATTGAGCACCGTGAACCGGTCGCCAACAGCCAGCGCATGACGCACATTGTGGCTGATAAAGACAACGCCGATGCCCTGTTTGCGCACCCTGTCGATGGTTGCCAGAACATTTGACGTCTGGCGCACACCCAGCGCCGAGGTTGGCTCATCAAGGATCAGAACCTTAGCCCCGAAGTAGACAGCACGCGCGATGGCGACGGTCTGACGTTCACCACCGGACAGTGTGCCGACGGCTTGATCGGGACCGCGCAGGTTGATGCCCATCTGACGCATTGCCTCAATGGTGACCTCATTGGCCTTGGCCACGTCAAACCGTTTCATCAGCCCCCGTCCTGTCGTTGGCTCGCGTCCCATGAAAAAATTTCGCGTCACGCTCATCAATGGGATCATCGCCAGATCTTGGAACACGGTCGCAATCCCGGCCTCCATCGCGTCACGCGGGGTGGCGAAATTCAACGGTTTGCCTTCAAACAGGATTTCGCCCTTTGTCGGTCGGTGTACGCCCGACATTGTTTTGATGAAGGTCGACTTGCCCGCGCCGTTATCACCCAAAAGGCAGTGGCATTCCCCGGGTCGAACATCAAAGCTGACCCCGGCAAGAGCGATGATATTACCGAAATGCTTTTCAATGTTTTTCATTTCGACAATCGGACTGTCGTTTTGTGTGGCGTCGCCATGATGGAACTTGGTGTCTTGAGTCATCTCAGCGCTCTCCCGTCACTCGTTTGCGGATGGCATTGTTGAACATCACGGCGATCAACAACATTCCGCCGAGAAACACCTGAAACCAGTCCTGATCGAAGTTGGTATAGGTCAGCCCGATGACGACCATGCCGAAAATGATCGAGCCAAAGAACGCACCGATGGCCGATCCATACCCGCCAGTCAGCAAACACCCACCAACCACTGCCGCGATAATCGCCTCAAATTCCTTTTGAAATCCGCGCCGTGCGTCTGTGGATCCCGCATCCATCACGGTGATGATGGCCACCAATGCTGCACAACATGCGGTCAGCATGAACAACGAAACCTTGACCTTGTTGACCGGAACACCGGAGTTCGAGGCCGCAGTCCGGTCCCCACCAGCGGCGAAGATCCAGTTTCCGACCGGCATGCGCAAAAGCACATAGGTGGCGATCAGAGCGATAGCGACAAACCAGAGGATTTCGACTGGGATGCCAGGTACTTTTGGCGTGCCATTATTGAAGGTTGCCACAAGGCCCATATCCGCGAGCTTCGCAAACAGCCCCGGAAAGGCGTCCCCGGAAAAGACTGGTGCCAACCAATCGTTTTCGACCGCTTCGCGCACACCGCGCAACTGTGTCGAGCCACCTGTGGCCCATTTCAGCCCGACAAGCGACAAGCCGCGCAGGATGAACAAAAAGGCCAGCGTGACAATGAACGACGGCAAACCCGAGCGAATAACAAGATTTCCGCTCAACGCGCCAACAGCGCCCGCAAAGATAAATGTCAGCGGAATTGCGGCGACCAGCGGCAAGTGCCATGTGACCGCACAGACACCGAAAAACAAACCCGAAAAGGCCACCATAGAGCCAATTGACAGATCGAATTCCCCGCCGATCATCAACAGCGCCGCGCCAATGGCCAGAATGCCCAGTTGGGATGCGGGGGTCATAAAGTTTATGATACCCGACAGGCTGAACATTGATCTGTCAGCGGTAATGGAAAAGAAAATTACAACCAGTATGACGCCCGCGACGGCCCCAAGTTCCGGACGTTTGATCAATTGCGCAAATAACGGTTCGGCCTTGAGCCGTTCGTCCGCAGCGCCTTGGACGGTATCATTCATTCTGACCTCCCTTTTTCAAGTGGAGCGGCACTTTTGTGCCGCTCCGTTCTTGTGCTTGGTGCCACCCGGAGTTAGCGGATGCCTTTAGCCGACAGTTCGATAACCTGAGCAGCCTTGTCAGCCGTAATCAGGTTCGGACCCGAGGGAACATTGCCACCGGGCATCAGGCCAAATTTGGCGTGCAGCGCCATGAAGTTGACGGACAGATAGCCCTGCAAGAACTGCTGCTGGTCGATCGCAAAAGCAGCATCGCCATCGACGATGGACTGCAGGAAGCTGGCCGACAGATCGAACGAAGCAACGTTTACGTCGCGACCAGATGCTTTGGCCGCGGCAACTGCAGGCTCACCCGCGGTCGAGGCGCCGAGGGCCATCACCGTGTCAATAGCGGTATCCGAAGATAGAGCTGCGGCCACCTTGGCTTCGATCTCCGCTGGATCGTTGCTGGTTGGCAAGACGGTCACAGAGCCGCCAAAACCTTCGGCAAAACCGTCGCAGCGCAGGTCAAGCGAGACGTTGCCGACCTCTTGGTTCACACAGATAGCGGTTTTGCCGCCCATCTCAGCCAGCTTTGCGCCAGCAGATTTCCCCGCATCGAACTCGTCCTGACCCACATGAAGAAGGGCACCAAGGCCCTTGGAGACATCCGAGCCGGAGTTGATCGAGATGACCGGAATACCAGCCGAAACGGCGCGCTGGATTGACGGTCCAAGCGCATCTGCGTCGGGAATCGACACGATCAGACCAGCCGGTTCCTGGTTTACGGCAGCGTCGATGAGTTGTGACATGGCGACCATGTCGAATGTTTCCGGCGAGCGATAGTCGACGTTAACGCCGGCGTCCTTGGCCGCTTGTTCGGCACCATTTTTTACAACCGACCAAAACGGATCGTTGGCCTGACCATGGGCGACAACAACGATGTCCTGCGCAAGAACTGGCGTTGCGATCGCAAACGCGCTCGCAGCCAGAGCGGCTTTTACAAATTTTTTCATGGATCTCCTCCCTTAGGTTCCACTGATTATTTGGGGCGAGGCCCCGCGTTCATCCGGCTGTACCGGATTTCGTATCCCCGGCCTTTGTCGGTCGGAGAAATCTGTTTCGAGCGCTCGCTGTTACGCCAAGACTGGCGCAACCTCCTCCAGCAAGACCGCCCGACCCAACTCTAACGACCGATTTGCAGCCTCAGCCATTGCCAAAGCCGTCACGCCATCCTCAAGGGTGACAGGGAACGTCGATTTCGTCTCGACAGCTTCGACAAATGCGATCCATTCCGCCTCGTATGCCGGCATGTAGCGTTCGAGGAAGAAGTAGGTCGGCTTGGCTCCGGTCACGCCCGCCACTGTGGATTTCACCATGGTGTTTTCCAGCATGTTTTGCGCCTGAAGCAGCCCTTCCGAGCCCAGCAGTTCAAGACGTTGATCATAGCCATAAACGGCGCGCCGCGAGTTTTTGATCACGGCAATTTTGCCGTCGGCATATGTCATCGTCACCACGGCGGTATCAACGTCACCCGCAATCCCGATCTCGGGGTCTACGATAGACGAGCCAACGGCAGAAATGCTGACAGGTGCCTCCCCCATAATGAAGTTTGCCATGTCGAAATCATGGATCATCATGTCACGAAACAACCCGCCAGACACTTTGATATAAGAAACTGGTGGCGGGGACGGATCGAACGACGTGATCGACAACAGTTCCGCTTTGCCGACCTCACCGCCAGCCAGCGCGGCTTTTACGGCCGAGAAGTTTGGATCAAAGCGGCGGTTAAAGCCGATCATGACCGGTCGGCCAGACTGTGCGACCGCCGCTTGACACGCGCGGGCCCGCTCAAGGCTGAGATCAACAGGCTTTTCGCACAGCACCGCTTTGCCGGCGGCGGTTGCGCGTTCAATCAAATCCGAATGCGTATCGGTCGATGTCGCAATAAGCACCGCATCAATCGTTGGATCGTCGATGATTTCGTCCGTGGTGCGCACCTCGCAACCAAAGTTCGCTGCGAGCTGTTTTGCGTTTTCGGCAATCATATCCGAAACCGCCACAAGTGTGCTCTTGCGGTGTGCGGTGATGGCTTTTGCGTGCACTGTCGCAATCCGTCCCGCACCGAGAAGTCCAACCTTCAACATGCATCCTCCCTTTCCCGAATCTTGGGTATGTATGGAGTCATAACGGCAACCTGCACGCGCGTGCAAGAATAAATTGCACGCGCGTGCAAACACATTGTCTTTTTCGGCTCCGTCGCGATACACTCGGATGAACGGAGGGCCGAATGAGCCAGATGGAAAACCAGAGGTCGGACGAGACAGTGACCGCAGACGATGTCGCAAAGCTGGCAGGCGTCTCGCGCTGGACGGTTAATCGTGCCTTTAAAAAAGATGCCTCGATCTCGAGAAAAAGTCGGGAAAAAGTAATGGGTGCCGCGCAGACGTTAGGCTATGTGCCCGATCTTCTGGCCTCAAGCCTCGCCTCCGATCGCAGCAATCTTGTCTGTCTGTTGATCGACGATTTTGCCAACCCGCACAAACTTGTCATGTTGGAAAGATTAACCCGAGTTCTGCGCAAGAACGGATTGGACACGCTTCTGGTGAACACCTCCGATGAAGAGGACACCTCTGCTGCACTGCTCAACGCCAGCCAAAGACGCGTAGATGCCGCGGTTCTCATCGGCATACAATTCACGGATCGCAGCCTCGCGACCGCTTTGGGGGCGCGCCGCGTGCGTAAGTTGATCGTCTTCGCACGCAGCTCCGAAAACCCCGATACGATTTCGATCTGCTGTGACGACCGTGCGGCAATGAACGAAATCACGGATTACATCGTAGAGAAAGGCTATCGAAAGCCGCTTTTTCTTGCGGGTCCGCAGTCCACGTCGGCGCATTTGGGGCGCAAGGAGACATTTCTCAAACGCTGGCAGGATGCATTCGGCGCAACGCCGGATTTTGTTTCAGTGGCCCGCTACGATCCGCAGTTGGCTTATGATCAGGTTGTAGGTTATTTTGCGGATCACCCGGCCTTGAACAACGTTGATATCATCGTTTGTGAAAACGATGCACTTGCCGTTGGGGCCGTTGATGCGATCCGCACGAAACTGGGGCTCCGCGTCCCCGAGGATATCGCCGTCATCGGGTTTGATGACATTCCTCAAGCCGATAGCGCGAATTACAAATTGACCACATATCGCCAGCCTCTCTCGGCAATGGCCGAAGGATTGGTCGAAGTCCTGAAAGGGACGTCCGAAAATGAGCATCTCCGCCATTTTCTGGGCAAGCTTGTTGTTCGTGAAAGTGCTTGATGTAGGCCTTGACGGCTTTGTCATGGTGTTCGGCTGGCCTTGTTGCATAGATCGACTGCAGTCTGGAACGCGCCGTCCCCGAGACGGAATTCAGGCGGTGCGTTCGAAAGTGGGCTGACCAAGTCCGGTCATCCGGTGGAGAATCCGGGCGCCAATCTTGGCTTCTGTCTTCTGATTTGCGTAGGAGCGCGCTTTCAGCTTGGTCTCGATGACAGCTTTCCAGTGGCCCATTTGGGTTTCCCCTCGGTTCCGTTGTTTGTAGCGTGAGATCTTCTGTCAAGCCATCCGCCCGTGGACATGATCTGTGCAATAGCCCGGTCGCGTGGCGTCGGATGTAGCGCCGCGCTCGGCCTCAAGGTTGTGTTTTTGGGAGGCAGGAACGCAATCTCGATCAGTCCGCCAAAGCGGTCGACGAGAAGATCACGTGTTAAGCCGCCGCCGTAAGCCCCGTCTGCGAGGAATAGCTCAACTGGGCCGTCGACTTGATCCAACGGGTCCGGAACAGCGTTGGGACGCCGATGCCGTCCATGGTCAGATCCAAGCAGACAATCTCGGCTGACAAGATCACGCCTTGCGTTTGCCGCAGCGACTGCTTGAGGATCAGGCCCAGCGTCAGACACATCTCTATCGCCAGATCAGAATAGTGTGGCTGCCCGCCGCGCGTCGTTATCTTCCGGCCCGTTGATCACCCGGTGCCTTTGTTTCAGGATCTTGTCACAGCGATCAGCGAGGAACGTGTGCGGCATTTATGACATCCTGAACGAAACAAACCGCATCAATATCAGCGCAGGACCGATCCATGCAACACGGCTCTGTGGCGTCTATATGGCGTCGGCCATTGTTTGTACGCTTTCCAAAACGGCATCTTTGTCTCCGCGCAACAAACCCCGAGCTTCATTGCGATCTTTTGCGACACACAGACCGGTTGAAATGGCATCCGCAAGTGCTGCGTTTTGGGCACTGACGGAGACCTGCCGGATGTCCGTTTCCAAAATTCCGCCATGGCGCGGGTCAAGGATGTGGCCGATTTGGCCAGTCGCGCTCAAGCGCGTTCCAAAAGGCGCGGATGTGGCCAAGGCCCGCCCCGTCAAGGCGCGCGTTTTCACTTCGCCCGCGATCGTAACAGGCCAAGCGGCTTGCCCATGCGGTGCGCCCATGGCAATGATTTCCCCGGTATCTATCAGCACATCTTCGATCCCCTCGCGGCGCATCAATACCGCGATGCGGTCGGCGATATACCCCTGTGCAATCCCATTCAGTGTCAATTGCTGATCCGCTGACATACGAATGCCTTCGCTGTCAAATGACACACGATCAAATCCGATCCGTGCCCGTGCGGCGGATATTTCGGTATCATCAGCGGGGCGACCCATACTATAGGCATCGGCCAATACGCGCCAAAGCGGTTGTACGGTCGGGTCAAATCGACCCTCCGTGAGGCGATGCGCGTGGCGGGCGATGGACAGGCATTCCAGGAGTTCAAACGAGGGGGCCTCCAGATGGCCTGCGGCGTTCAGTTGGACGAGCTCCGAATGGCTGCGATACAGGCTAAAAATATCTTCCAGGCGGGAGATTTCTCCAAGCGCACGTTGAGTGATGCCCTTTGCATTCGGATGATCAAGGATGATCCGCGCACGGGCCCCCAATGCGGTGCCCTGCCATTGAAACGCATGCGCGGACGGGGCGATCAGGCAAGACGCGCAAGCCATTGAAATAAAACGGCGACGGGTCATAAATGTCATATCAGTTTGTCCTGTCTTTGGGGGCCAATGCGCGCAATCGGTTGGCAATGTCGGATTGATTTGAGGGTGCCGGCTCTACGGAGGCCGCCGCCAATACATCTTGTGCTGTGATGTCCTCAAACCGGAGCAAAGTACCGCCGTGGCGCTTGGTAAAGGCGACGGCAGCCGCCTTGCTGGAAAAGGGTACGAACTCAGAGGCTTCCATGCCGCCCATTTGATCGGAGCCCACCACATAAATAGCTTGGTCCGCCGCGATCCAAGCGCCCGGTTTGGCCCAACTTGCCGCATCTGCCATATCCTGAACATAGGCGACCTCCACGGCGTGGCTCTGTTCAGGCATGTGCAGATAGGCGATTGTGTCTCTGACCTGAGAGAAAAAGATCGGGGCAAGCAACCCTGCAAGGTGGATTTGTCCCTTGGGACCGTCATGTTCCAGCAGGTCCATCTGACAATAGTACCCCACGGCTTCTGCTGACATCTCAACCGGCTGTGGCAATGCGACGGTTTCTGTCTTGCACGCGCTCAGCGACAGCACCGCTAATGCGATCAAAATACTCCGCGTCATGGTTCGACCCTTTCAAATGCGCCCCGTGCAAGGCCAGCGGCCAGAACCACCCAGACCAGCAGCGATGCCAGTGGCTTCCAGAGCGCAATGGATTGCGCCGCTCCCGCGAGGCCGGACGCCGCGCCAACCGCGTCGGATGCGGCCAAGTTATAAATCCGGAAAGCGTCAGCGGGATTGGCAACCAACAACCATGGGAACACATCTGTGGTGAAACTCCCGCCATCGTCCGCGACAATGGCCGCCAGAAGTCCCAGATCGTAGAGAACAACCGTTACCAACCATACCCCAATGGCAAGCCCGGCGGCAGCCGAAGGGCGACGCGACAGGCCAGAGATCATCTGTCCGAGCGATAAAAACACCGCCCCCAGCAACACCGAGGTCCAGATCAATCGCAGCAGGGCTGGCAGCCCGTCCATTGCGTCCCCACCGCTGAACCAAAAGGCGACCAGCGCTGCTGTGCCATAGCCGAGAGAGACAGCAACGATAATCAGCACCAGTTGCGCAGACAGCTTGCCGACCAGCAATTCGCCCCGGCTGACCGGATAGGCCAGATACAACGGCAGCGTCCCCCGCTCGATCTCTCCGGCGATGGCGTCGAATGAGATGACCAACGCCATCAACGGCACCAAATAAACCGACAAAGACGTCAGGCTGGCAACGGTGACGGACAAGCGATCGGCCCCCACCGCGCCAGTTGGGGCCGCTCCGGCAATGGCCAAAACCAGAGAAAACAACACCATCAAGACAACCGCGATGCTGAGCCAGCGATTGCGCAGGGCAATGGCAAATTCAATTTGGAAGGTGGAAAGCACGCGCAACAACATCACGCAGCGCTCCTGCTGATTTGAACATAGATGTCGTCAAGACTTGGCGGCAGAATATCGAAATCCTGTATCATATCGCCCAAGGCCGCGATCCGGGCCAGAATACCCAGCTTGTCGGCCTGCATGCAGTCCACTATCAAGATCTCGCCCGCGTGTCGCGCCTCTGGAAAGACGCTGGCGATCTGCGGTGAACATCCTTGTCGGGGGTGTATATGTACAGTCAAAGGCAGGTCTGCGCCGCTGCGCAGCTTGCTGAGCGATCCGTCGGCGACCTTGCGACCCTTGGACAAGATCGCGATGCGGTCGGTGCGGACCTCCACCTCGGACAGCGCATGGGACGACATCAATATTGCCGTACCGCGCGAGGCCAATTCATCGAGCAAGGCATAAAATTCCCGGCGCGACACGGGATCAAGCCCCGTTGTCGGTTCGTCCAGCACCATCAGCGCGGGACTGCCGATTAACGCCTGCGCGAGGCCAACACGTTGTCGCATGCCTTTTGAATATGTCCCGATCCGCCGCCGGGCTGCATCAGCCAGCCCGACCTTGGCTAGCAATCCGTCCGCTTCTTGTGCCGAACGGCCGCGCAGCCGCAGAAAGTGGTGGATTTGTTCACGCCCTGTCAGCGCGGGATGAAAGGCGATGTTTTCTGGCAGATAAGCGGTCAGATCACGCGCATTGCGCGACCCCGGTGCGTAGCCCGCGATCGTGAGGGTGCCAGAGGACGGCGGCAGCAGGCCCAACACCATTTTCATCAACGTCGATTTGCCTGCGCCATTGTGGCCCAGCAAGGCCACGCGTTCGCCCGGCGCGATGGATAAATCCACGTTGTCCAATGCGGCCTGGCCGCCGTAGCGCTTAGTCAGGTTGGAAATCTGTAGCATCGTCATGGCTTGCTCCGGTTGCCCAATGTGGTGTCGATTGGGCGAGTAACAATAGGTTCTGTGGTATCGTCAGCTTGGGTGCCACAATCAGCGGGTGACTGTCGATCACGCCCCCGATCGCGGTCGCGGGGAACTGTTCTTGGCTCCAACGGACTAGCTGAACCGCTGGCGACCCGATCAGCAGCTTGGCGGCGGGTTGAGACCACAGGATGTGGTCCATCACATCGTTGGGGCGATAGGTGCTGTCGGCGCGATCATCTCCGTTCAGGTCGAACGACGGATGATCCGACCAGAAATTCCCACGCCCCTCAAAGCTCCATTCGACATCACTTGCGCCAACATATTTGACCTGTATGTGGTTGCCGATAAAAGCATTGCCCGTGACGGTGTTGCGCTCAGACCCGGCAGTGAAATGAATCCCGATATCGCAGCCATTAAAGCTGTTTTCAGCCAGCAGGTTGTTGTGTGAATTATAGACAAAAGCGCATTTTTCCGCGCCGCCGCTTACCTGATTGGCAAAAATATCGGACTTGTTGGTATAGTTCAGCATCACGCCATAATCGCGGTCGTTGATCGAGATATTGTCACGCGCCACGATCCGGTCGGAATACATCATGGCAAACCCAAGATGGTTGCCGATACTGACATTGCCCGAGATTTCGCTGTCATTGGTATACATGTAATGCACAGCAAAGCGCAGGTCTCGAAACAGATTGCCGCGATAGATGTTGTGTTTGGACACGTTGGAAAATATCCCATCACGGCCATAGCGAATGTCGTTGTCTTTGACGATCGATCCCGGTGCATTCCAGACATAGACACCGTTTCCACGATCATTCATACGCGAGAGTTGCAGGCCCTCGATCCGGTTGTCTTGGACCAGCGCATCACGGGCACCATGAATATCGACACCAATCAAATTGCCCTTGAGATCGTTGTTCAACACCTGCGCACCGCGTGCCTTTTGGGTCAGCTTGACCCCGGCATCTCCCGGCTCATGTACGCGGCCTGAATTGATCAGCGTCAGCGATTGAATGGTTACATCGGGGGCGTCAACCGTAACGACAGATCCCACCCCGCCTGCGTCGATGATAGCCCCTGTCGTGCCAGTCAATGTCAGTGGGATTTCAATATGCACCGGGCCCGCATAGTGGCCCGATGCGAGAACGATCTCGTCCCCCGCGCGTGCCGCCCACAACGCGCGCGCTAGCGCACCGTCACCGGGTTGCACATCAATCCGGTCCGCCAAAGCAGGCAAGGCGGCAAAGATCAACACAAAGGCAAGAGGGACGAGACGTGTCATCAGGCTTTCGGCTCCACAAGCATACGGCCGCGCATTTCCATGTGCAGCGCATGGCAGAACCACTGGCAATAGTACCAGTACACGCCGGGTTTTGCGGCGATAAAGGTGACCGACGCGGTCGCCTGCGGCCCGATTTCCATCGCAACGCCGTGATTGCCCAAAGTGAAGCCGTGAGTCAGATCGTCGATGTCATCGAGGTTGGTGACATAGACGGTCACCTCGTCTCCCTCCTTGACGGTAAAGCTCGACAGGCTGAACTCTGGTGCTTGGCTGGACATCCACACCCGAACCTTATTGCCATCGCGGATGACCGTGTCTTGCCAGTCATCAATGTCGATGCCATCGATTTCAGCCTGTGCGCGGGCGTCAGCCCACATTGGATCATGGCGATCCCAAACATCCACCGGGTTGACGATATCACGGCGCACAAGGATCACATCATGCGGTTCCGCAAAGGTTGGCCCGTCATGTACCACCTTCATGTCATCGGTCGAAATGTCGATGATCTGCTCGTTTTCGGGCTTCAACGGGCCAACGTTGATGAACCGGTCCTTGGAGAACTTATTAAGTGAAATCAACCAGTTGCCATCTGCTTCCTTGGTTTCACCCATGGTGGTATGGTTGTGACCGGGTTGATAATGCACATCGACCTTCGAGACGATGGGATCGACATCTGCGCCAGCGTAGGCCTCGACGGCCTTGGCAATGTCCCACTTTACGATCTGGCTGTCGAGGAACAGCGTCGTATAGGCAAACCCTTTGCCATCAAATGCGGTGTGAAGTGGACCCAGACCCAACTCCGGCTCAGCCACCACAGCCGAGCGCGGATCGGCATCTTCCTCGAACAGCGCGTCCAGCTTGGTCACATCCAGCACCGTGCAGGTCGGCGATAGCTTGCCCGCAATCACTACGTGCTTCATGTCTGGTGCCGTGTTGATCCCATGCGGGCTGTTGGGCACCGGAATGTACCGGGTGTATTTCTTGTTTTGGCCTTTACGTCCGTCAATCACCTTGACGCCGTTCAGCTCGATGTAATCACCTGCCGCGATACCTGCTTCGATCTCCGCGAGATTGAACACCACCGCGTGGTCGCGTTCGGCTTCCATCATCTCCGGTAGGGTCATGCCCATTTCCGAGTTATACGAGGTCGAAAAGGCATATTTACCCTGATAGTCGCAATCGGTGTTGTCGAGGTTGCCCGACACCATCACTTGCCACGCGATTTCCATCGTGTCGCCGTCAAGCGCAGTGAAAAAGTTTACATATTTTTCCGGTTCATCCAGTACAGACCCGTCATTCACCATTGGCGTTTCGTCTTCACCATTGGCAAACACATAACCGGTCCGCGGGAATTTCTGTGGACGCAGGCCGTGGATCGCCTTGGCATTGGGGATGTCGACGATCTTGTCGCATTTCATCACATCACAACGTACGCGGGCCACACGGGTGTTGGCCTTGTCGTTCACGAAAATAAAACGGCCATCATAGGTGCCATCGGTGAAGGACATGTGCGGGTGGTGCAAATCGCCGTTGTCGTGGACCTTTTTGCCCTGCGCCGCCAGATATTCCTTGGTCTGGGGCATCATGTCTTGGGTCAGGATCTTGAGGCTTTCGTTGGTCTGGCCCCACCCTGTCGCGGAGCAGCGGTTGAACACGGGCACCCGCATCAATTCGCGCATGGACGGGAAGCCAAGGATACGCAATTCGCCGGTTTGGCCCGAGGACCAGAAGCCATAGTAATCGTCCAACTCACCCGGCACCGGGCTCAGGTGATCGCTGGCCTGTGCCATCGCTGCGCCGGTGCCTGCCGCTGTCGCCGCGACAGCACCACCTGCCAACAAGCCCAGCCTGCCACTCGTGCCGCCCAAAAGTGCAGCACCGGTGGCCGAGGCCCCTATAAACCCGCGCCGACTTAGGCCTTTTTTGTCCACATCAGACATCTTGAAGCTCCTTTCTTGAGTTCTTCACGTTGGGATGATTTGCAATTCGAGCGTCCAAAGCCGCATCAGATGAGCTGGCCTTGGCGCGCCGTTTCATTTTCTTAATGACAACGGGGCATTTTGCTTCGGATTGGTACAACACCTGACAGTGCAGGCAGTTGATGCATTCGTTCGGATTGATTTCACCGGTTGGGTGGATCGCATCGACGGGGCATTCATGGGCACAGGTTTGGCAGGGGTTGCCGCATTCATGATACCGTTTCAGCCAGTCAAACATCCGCAGTCGCGCCGGGATGGCCAGCGCCGCGCCCAGCGGGCACAGATAGCGGCAAAAGAACCGTTCGACGAAAAGTCCCGCGATCAGCAAGGCCGCGACATAGGCGACAAAAGGCCAAGCGCGCATGAATTTCAGAATGATGGCGGTCTTGAACGGTTCAATTTCGGCCAAATGTTCGGCCTGCTCAATGGAGTAGAGCGAGACCCCGAACAGCCCGAGGAAGATCATGTATTTGATCGGCCAGAGGCGTTCGTGCAGCCCCCACGGCAGTTGCACCTGTGGGATGTGCAGCGCGCGGCCAATGCGATTGGTCAATTCTTGCAAAGCGCCGAAGGGGCAAAGCCAGCCGCAATAAGCACCACGTCCCCAGAACAGCAACGCTGTGGCGACGGCAAACCACAAAATGAACGTCAGTGGGTCCAACAGGAACGCCTGCCAGCTAAAATCCGTGACCAACGCGCCGAACAGTGCCATCAGGTTTACGACTGAAAGCTGCGCATTGGCGTACCAGCCCAGAAACACCAGAGTGACAGTCAGGAATGACATCCGGAACCAGAAATAGAACCGCGCCGAGCGTGTCACATATTGCTGGAAAAAGAACACCAGCGTCAGAACCGCCAGCATCGCCAACAATCCCGCAATTTCGATGGTTTTATCTTCCCAAATCCGCTTCCAAAGTGCGGATTGCGCAGCGGCTTCGACCTGTTCTCCTGATGCCGAGGCCGTCGATTGTGTGGGCTGTTCAGATACGGTCTTGCGTTGGTATTGTGATGGCAGCTGATAGCTGAGTTCAAACGTGGTAAAAACCTTTTCGATGGCCGCAACATCGCGGTGCACCAAGAGCTGAATGCGGAACGGCAACGTTGGATCAAAGCCACTGTCGGCTGGGATTTTGAACAGATCGCGTTCGGTAAACTCCGGCGCGTCATCGACCGCAATGAGCCCCATCCGACGGTGACCACGATCGCGAAAACGTACGGTCACGTCGTCTTGGATCAGGACGATCCGGTCAAAGATACCGCCGCGCACATAGCCCGATCCCTTAAAGGAATATAGGCCACGGCCGACAATGACGATGGCGTTTTCACCTGGCTCCAACCAGCCCTGAAGATTGCTGTTTTCCGCGTCGCCCAAAATGGCTTTACCGATGCTGGGCACGCTGACCAGTGCGGCTTGCATGTCGATAAAAGTGGCCTCTGTCGGCTCTGTCAGGGCCCGTTTGGCGGTGCGCGGATCGTTCATCGCGGCAAAAGCGGCGTTGATTTGCCCCACGTCCAGCGACAGACGTCTGACAGTGCCATCGCCTTCCATCTCCATCCAGCTGTCTGGTGCCGTGGCGTCTGGGTCGATCTCAAAACTGTGGTCGGCTGATGTCGTCGCCTGTAACCCACCCAGACCCAACGCCCGGGCCACTTTGAGCCCCGCGCGGATGATACCGTCGTCAATCACCATAACGGTCACGGTCGCGCCCGAAATAATGTTAAGATCATGGGCAGAGCCACGCGCTTGGGCCTCTGCCACAAGATCAATGCCGCGATAATCATGCACCATCGCTTTGATCTTGCTGTCAGGAATGCCGATCAACACGATCGGCTCGGAATGCTTGATCAGTTCGACGCCCAGAACCCGCGCGTCTTGATCGACGGCCACCATCGTATGGATCGGTTTTCCAGAATAGCCCGTGGTTCCGACGAAATCCGAAGTGATGAAAACATATCCGATTTCCGCGCCCTGGCGTAGCAAAGGTGCCACGGGAACATCGTCACGAATCGGACCAAAGGCGTCACTGCCCTCGACAATTTCATTGGGATTTATCTGAGATATATACTGTGAAAGCACAGTCGGCGCTGTTTGCGAGAGCGCGGGATTGGCCGAAAGACTCGCCAGCAGCATCAAGGCCAGCGGAGCCAGTAAGCGAAAGATCGTTAGGTCTCGTGGTGTGGGCAACATATCAGGAAATGACCTTGCTAGGGGGCGCACGCGGCATTTTTATCGCTTGGCGCGAGATCAAGCGGATTGTTTCGGCGGCAAGACCCGCAACCAACTGTGTTTGAACAGATTTGCGGGGGAATGCAGCGGCGCTCGGCAAATCGAAACCGGAGATCAGAGTGCCGTGGGTACAATGGCCGCAGGTGCTCTCCACAGGATCAACTGGGGTGCCATTTTGATCAAGCGTCACCTCGGCCTGACCGTTTTGGCCGCAGATCACCAATGTGGTCTGCCCGACGCGCGCAATTTCATGCGCCACCTGAAAATATCCAGCCGCCGACGTTGCGAGCGCAAGGCACACAGTCATTAGACCACCAAACATAAGGCCGCCAAAGGAAAGAATCAAGGAACGTCTCATGGCGCTAACATTAGGTGCGCCGTGTGACGCCTTATTTGCGCTGGAACAATGTTCGAAGGAAAAGATCCTTGAGCCGAATGCATGGTGTCATCGGGACCTCGGCGCAGGCGACGGCCGATATCCTCCATTGGACCGATACCAGCCCTTGGAGGGTACACCGCAAATTGACCTTCTGAATTCACCCCGTACAACGGCGAGGACGTCTACCGCAAAGGCTTGGCGTAGCCCGTCCATGAAGACGACCCAAGATCTCAAATTCCGATGACGTCCGAAATAACGAGAGCGTTCTCGCGCCCGACAACAGGGCGGGCATGGCGCGGGCGCGGGGGCCGATCTCAAGATACTCCAGCAATTCCTGCACACGGCTTTTACCCGCCAGTTGCAACACCAAAGCCACGGTATCGGTGGCATTCAGGAAGGGCAGCAGGTTGTGGGCCTGAAAGATAAAACCGATCTTGTCGAGCCGCAGACGGCGCAGATCACCACGCAGCCAGCGATTGCCATAAACCTGTTCGCCATCAAGGCTGACCTGCCCAATGGACGGATCAATGATGCAACCGATGATGGTCATGGCTCGTGCCAGGGTTTCCGCAACGGACAGTCAAGCCGCGTAAGCGGCAGTATCAATGGGCCGTTACAACGTTTCCCGTTTAGGTCGCGGCTTTGCGGTGTCGGAGCAATGCGCCAGAAGAGTCTCGAGCAACGCAGAGGCGCTATCAGCCAGCGTGTTCGGATCGATCACTGGATCGCCTCCACCGCATCACGGATCGCACGCATGTTTTCGCCATAGACCTCAGGTTGGGAAACAGACCCGCCACGGAACACGGCCGACCCGGCGACCAGCACATCAGCCCCCGCCTGCACCATCCCCGGTGCGGTCGTCGGGTCCATCCCGCCGTCGATCTCGATATGGATTTCACGGTCGCCGATCATCTCGCGCAGGCGTCGCACCTTGTCGGTCATGTCGATGTATTTCTGACCGCCGAAACCGGGGTTCACCGTCATGACACAGATCAGGTCTGTCAGGTCCAGCAGATGCGCCACCGCCTCGGCCGGCGTGCCGGGGTTGAGTGCCGCACCCGCTTTCATGCCCGCGCCGCGGATCGCCTGAAGCGTGCGGTGGATGTGCGGGCCCGCCTCGACATGGGCGGTCAGGACATCGGCTCCGGCATCCGCGTAGGCGTCGATGTAAGGATCGACCGGCGCAATCATCAAGTGGACGTCCATGACGGTTTTCACATGCGGGCGAAATGCTTTTACCGCCATCGGGCCAAACGTCAGATTGGGCACGAAATGCCCGTCCATGACATCGACATGAACCCAATCGGCACCCTGCGCCTCAATGGCTTGAATTTCCGCCCCGAAATTCGCGAAATCGGCGGACAGGATGGATGGTGCGATCTTGATGGATCGGTGGAATGTCATGACGTGGCCTCCAGTGTTTGGATGATGGGAACGAATTTTTCCGCTGTCAGGGATGCACCGCCGACCAGACCGCCATCGACATCTGCAAGAGCGAAAATCCCGGCAGCTTTGGACGCGTTCGCCGACCCGCCACAGAGGATCGAAAGCGAAGGATCGGATAATCTGGAACGGATGAAGGCGTGGGTCTGTGCAATCTCGCCGATGCCGGGGGTCAGCCCTGTGCCGATCGCCCAGGCGCGTTCGTAGGCGATGATTGTGTTGCCTGCATTGTCACCTTCGGGTAGGGCCCCCGCGATCTGGTCGACAATTGAGAGGTCGGTCGTCAGACCCTTTATCTTCCAGTTGCCAATTGCGTTGCTACGTCGGGTCATTTGTATCCTCGGGTCAGGGAATGTGGGCTGGTGCAGACGCCCCGACCCATCGTTGGTCTGGAGTCAAAGGCTGCCATCGGCGTAGCGACGCGCCATATCGTCCATCGGGATGACCTTGATGCTGGCGGCATTTCCCGCCGTGCCAAAGCGTTCAAACCGGTCGCGGCAGAGCTTTTCCATTTCCGCCATCGCGGGGATCGTGAATTTGCGCGGGTCGAACTCGGTCGGCTTGTCCTTCGCGACCTTGCGGAACTGGCCGGTGATCGCCATGCGGATGTCGGTGTCAATGTTGACCTTGCGCACACCTGACTTGATGCCGCGCTCGATTTCTTCGACCGGCACGCCATAGGTCTGGGGCATCTCGCCGCCGCTTTCGTTGATCAGGTCTTGCAGGTATTGCGGGACCGAGCTTGATCCATGCATGACCAGATGCACGTCGGGGATCTTGGCGTGAATATCCTCGATACGCTGGATTGCCAGCGTCTCGCCAGTTGGCTTGGAACTGAATTTGTAAGCACCGTGGCTGGTGCCGCAGGCAATGGCCAGTGCGTCCACTCTGGTCAGCTTGACAAAGTCGAGCGATTCATCCGGGTCCGTGAGCAATTGCTCCTTGCTCAGCTTGCCCTCCGCGCCGGAACCGTCTTCTTTTGCCGCTTCGCCGGTTTCCAGGCTGCCCAGAACACCCAGTTCGCCTTCGACCGAGGCCCCGACCCAATGCGCCATCCGGGCCACGCGTTCGGTGATGGCAATGTTGTAATCCCAGTCAGCGGGGGTCTTCATGTCTTCCATGAGTGAGCCATCCATCATCACCGAGGTGAACCCGTGGCGGATTGCGGACAGGCAGGTCGCTTCGTTGTTGCCGTGATCCTGGTGCATGCAGATCGGAATATCGGGATACATCTCGGACAATGCCTGGATCATGTGGCGCAGCATGATATCGCCCGCATAGGACCGCGCGCCGCGGCTGGCCTGCATGATGACAGGCGCGTCGCAGGCGGCGGCGGCCTTCATGATCGCCAGACCCTGTTCCATGTTGTTGATGTTGAAGGCGGGAACGCCGTAGCCCTTTTCAGCGGCGTGATCGAGCAGTTGACGAAGTGTAATCAAAGCCATTTTGAATCCTTTCAGGCCGCTTTCGCGGCGTCTTGCAATGCGGCGATACCGGGCAGCGTCTTGCCGCACCCCCCCACATCCATGATTGAAGGTATCGTCATCAGATGAGCGCCCCCATCGCCACTGCCGTATCGGACATTCGGTTGGAGAACCCCCATTCGTTGTCGTACCAGGACAGGATGCGGACCATGCGACCCTCCATCACCTTGGTCTGGTCCATGTGAAAGACCGACGAATGGGGGTCGTGATTGAAATCGGCGGACACGTTGGGATGGTCGGTAAAACCCAGCACGCCCTTCATCGGACCATTGGCAGCGGCGCGGATGGCGGTGTTGACCTCTTCGACCGTGGTATCACGAGCGGCTTCGAAGACCAGATCGACGACCGAGACGTTTGGTGTCGGGACGCGGATCGCCACGCCATCCAGCTTGCCCGCCAGTTCCGGCAGCACAAGCCCCACCGCCTTGGCCGCCCCGGTCGAGGTCGGGATCATCGACAACGCCGCGGCGCGGGCGCGGTAGAGATCGCCGCGCATGTAATCCAGTGTCGGCTGGTCGCCGGTATAGCTGTGGATCGTGGTCATGAAACCCTTGGAGATCCCGATGGCGTCATTCAGGGCTTTGGCGACCGGCGACAGGCAGTTGGTGGTGCAGGACGCGTTGGAAACAACCATGTCAGCAGCCGTCAGCGTTTTGTGA
>CENL01053473.1_pt1 | contig 32228 bp, 29 predicted proteins | sample 530221 | NCBI WGS metagenome assembly CENL01 (sample SAMEA2619791, study PRJEB7988) | marine metagenome | isolation source: saline water (ENVO:00002010), including
CCAACATCGACATCCGCAATATCGATCGACAGGATCTCGTACGCCGTTCCCGCATCGAGACCGCGACCGATCACCGCCTTGGAAATCGCGTCCGGGTTCTCGAGCACGCGTGCGTGCGATTCAGCAGAACCGATGCTCGAAACAATACCCTCGCCAACACGAGCCACGACGGTTTCCTCCGTCGCACCACCCACGAGTCGCGCAAGATTCGTCCGGACCGTCACGCGTGCGCGTGCCTTGAGCTGAATCCCGTCCTTCGCCACAGCGTCGATCGTCGGGCGACCCAGCGACGGGTTCGGACAATCGATCACCTTCGGGTTCACCGAGGTGTTCACCGCGTCGAGGATATCACGACCCGCCAGATCGATCGCTCGCGCAACGCCCCAGTCGAGCTCGATATTCGCGTGCCACGCAGCAATCACCGCGCTCACCACATTCGTCACATTCCCGCCCGCGAGATAATGGCCCTCAAGATCATCCGTCTTGATCGAATCGATCCCCGCCTTCACAAGCTTGATCTTGTTGATCACGATGACCTGAGGATTCACCTTTCGGAACCGCATCCCGATGATCGAGAAGATGCTGACCTTCGCCTTCGAAAGGTACGCCTGGATCCAGAGGTTAAAGTATGTCAAGAGGACCGCGAGCACCCCGAGCACCACGATGAGTGCCACGATCCCGATCACAATGTACACCGCATTCGGCATGTTCTACCCTTTCATTGATCCGCCCCGACAATACCGTCAGCGGACACATCTCATTCTATACGCTCGCTCACGCCGACGCGTCATCACGCATGCAACGGACCTCGATCGTCAAACCCTCAGCACGAACCACCCGCACCCTGCTGCCCCGGTCCACGATGCCACCAATCGCGATCGCGTCCAAGCGCTTGTCTCCGATCTGGACAAGGCCCGACGGCCGCATATCAGTCAGCGCCACGCCCTCAGCACCCTGAAGCCCCTCGCGGGCCCGGCGTGCAAGATCACGAACAACCTGGTCCTGCTCCGCGATTTCCTCGCCGGAGGGGCCAAACAACGCGCGCCCAATCGGTGTGTTTGGCAGGATATTGAGCGCACCAAAGAAAGATATGGGCGCAAGCACCAACGAACCAAGCAGCCCGATCCATCCCCACATCAGGTCGTACCGGAAAAGAAAGATGATCCCCGCCGTCGTGCTCCCCACCGCGAGCAGACTGATGATCCCCGCGCTGGGCACGAACGCCTCAAGGATAAACAGGAGCATCCCCAGCGCGATCAACGAGATCCCGATCAACAGCATCGTCTCCATCACGCCTCTCCCGCGCTCGAACCGTCCGTGTCATCACGACCTACGGGTTCGACCTCGATCCGCATCCGATTCACCTTCACGACCCGAACCCGCTCGCCACGCTCGATCGTCCCAAAAGCAGAATACACATCATGGATCTGGCCGTTGAAATCCGCCTGCCCGATCGGGTAGAGCGGCGTCGTTGTCTCCCCGAGATCACCCACACGCACCGACCCATCATCCGCGACGATCGCGTGCAGCAACGATCGCTCCGGGCCGTTCAGATTCGCAGGCGTGTCATTGAGCAGCAGCTTCTGAAACAAAGGCAGATCCTGCGCCTTGCGGATGAATAGCCACCAGCCCACACCCGCAGTCACCAGAGCAAGTAGAACAACCACCGTGCCGTGCATCAGCTGCTGCTGCGTCTGCGGCGATGACATCGAACCACCCGCACTCACAAAGGTGCCCACCAGTCCACCAAAGACAAGCACAAAGCCGAGCACGCCAAAGACCCCAAACCCGGGGATGATGAAGATCTCAATCGCAATGCACACCAGCCCCGCAACAATCGCGATAATCTCCCACCAGCCATTGAGCCCAAGCAACAGCCCCGGCCCGATCAGGAGCGCGAGCGCGCCGATCGAGACCGCGCCCGCAATGCCGGTCCCCCCCGTAAGCATCTCGATCCCCACCGAGATCAGGAAGATCGCGATCAGCACAAAGCGGACCGGCATGCTCGTCAGAAAACGAACCATCTTCTCAAACACGCTCTCGTTCACACGCACAAGTGTCTCGGCACCGAAAAAAGCCTTGAGCTCCTCATCGTTTCGGATCACGCCCGAGCTGAGACCAAACGCCATCATGTCCTGCGTACGCATCACGATCGCCGACGATCCATCGCTCAGGTACCCCACGAGCCGATACCGACCCTTATCGCTCGGCTGGATGAAGACCCGATCCGTCTCCTCGCCCAGCAGAAGCTCAAGCCCGCTCTCCGGATCCTCGATCCCACGCTGCACATCCCGCAGCGTCTCACTCGCCGGGCGATAGGCGCTCGCGTCATCGATCACATCGTCCGAATCTATTTCTTCCTCATCACCCGCCGGATCGACCACGCGATCCCCCCCAGGATCGACCGGCGAATCTTCACCCCCAGCGGTATCAGCCGGATCAGTGTCCGGATCTTCGTGATCCACATCAGCATCTGACGCCTCGCCTTCCTCTTCGTCCGACGGAACTGGCGATCGATAGGTCTGCGTCCCGCCTGTCACCTGCACCAGCATCGATCGACCACGAATCGGTTCGCCGTCAAACAGCATCCGATACTCACCCTCGTTGATCGCAAACCGCTCGCCCGTCTCGATGTCTTCAACCTGCCACAGCTCAACCCCATCGGTCACGAGCGCCTGCACCAGATACTCGTCGTACCCGTTCCGACGGGCCGAATCCACGACATCCGTCATCAGCGGCGGCAACATCTTCGTCCGCTCATCCGGCGTCAACGCACGCATCGACCCCGGGCCGAGCAATACGATCAACGCGTCACCAAACGAGGACGGATCATCCGTCACGATCTCGCCGCAGGCCAGCGAAATGATCGCCCCGCCCGAGTGCGCCTCCTCATTGACCCAAGCAACCGTATTCGTTATCGAAGAGCCCTTGATCGCCTGAGCGATCTCCAGACACGAGTACAACTCCCCGCCAGGAGAGTTGACCTCAAGCACAAAGGCATCAAACCCACCCCGCTCCGCCTCTTCGATACGGCGCTGCACACTGACCGAGGTAATCGGATCGATGATCCCCTCAACCGTGATCACCGCGATACGGTCCGCCTGCCGCGCGGCGGGGATCGATGTCACCTCGATGGGCGTCACATCCACCGCACGAGTCTCGTCCTGAGCAATCGCGAGCGTGGATACCCACGCCATGACAGCCGCGGACGCCGCAATCAGCCGGACCCACTGACGAAACCGATTCAACCGAGATGGAGTTTGAGCGTTCACGCCCCATTATAAGGGTTCTGGATCGCCCGGGTTCACAAATACGGGATTATGGGCAACCGTTGGTGTAGGCGTCCAGGTACGCGGAAACATCAAAGAAGTCCCATGAACCATCCCCATTGAAGTCCGTCGCTGGATCATTCTCTGCAAACCCAGTGATGAACGCGGAGACATCGAAGAAGTTCAGCATCCCATCATTGTTCAAATCAAGGTTGCACCGATCGCCACACGCACGCAGATCGATGAGCTCGCCATTACCAAACATTCTTCCGTAATACATGCCGTTCGTGAAGGACACGACCTCGCTCATGGTGTTGAGGTACCCGGAAAGCACCGGCCGGTCATGATCCCCAAGCGAATACACTTCGAACTCATCCATAAGATCGACATTCTCTTCTGTCCGATACACATACACCGAGCCCTCAGTCTCGAACAGTCTCGGGCTGCTCTCAGCAACCGAGAGCTGAGGATCGACAAAAGCTGTCTGTGGATCAGTGAAATCGATCACGCGCAGCCCATCCGCCTCAGTGCCCGGGATAAACACAAACCCACCTGTCACCTGCATGTCATGAATGAGGGTGGTGTCAAAGTCCATCGGGACCGATCCCACGAGGGCCGGCTGCGCCAGGTCTGAGAAGTCATACGCACGGATCCCCTCATCCTCGACAGCGATATACATCATGTCGCCCTCGGCAGCGAAGTTCAGGAAGGTCGTACCTTCTTCTGCATCCACCCGGCTCAGCACGACTGGGTTGTACGGGTCAGATACATCAACAATGCCCGCGTTGCCTCTTGCCGTGGTATACACCTTGCCGTCGACTACCCGGAACTCCTCTGACAGAAGGTCATACTCGACCATATCCCCGAAGAAGCTATTCACAGGCGCACGAAGATCCTGTAAGTAGTAGTTCTCGCTACCAAAATGAAACAGATAGTTCCCAATGACGGCTCGTTCTAGAGGACCCCAAATCGTGTCCTCGTAGGCCCCCAAGAAAATAGGGTCCTGCGCATCGAGGTTGCTATACAGCCAATACCCTTCGCTGGTACAAGCCAAGAGGTATTGATCGTTCGCAAACGTTTCAGTCATCATACCATTTGTGGTGAACGCCCCATGTTCGATGAGGGGCGAGTCTTCTCCCGAAACATTGATCGCGATCAGCCCCTCAGCCGAATCCACCGCATACGCGATCCCGGATTCTGCGTCATAAGAGGTCGAGTGCAGCTTGCCGTTCGTGTTGTACGCATAGATATCTGCGAACCCGCCATCATCACGAAAATCAAAGACGCGCAGGCCACGATTCATGTGACTCACAATCACCCGCTCATCATGGATCTCAACCCGATCAGTCGAGCTCGCGGAGTATCTCAGGGAAGGATGACTCAGCGGACGCTCACCAGCAACAAATGGCGCATACGGATCACTCAGATCCAGATTGCAGACCATGTTGATGGTGACCCCGGCAATGGTCGTCGTAATCGCGACAGCACGCCCACCGTCGATCGCAACATCGCCAAAGTCGTAATCCGGAATCGTTCCCATCGCGATCGGCGATGACGGATCAGCGACATCAACAATGACCAGCCCGCCCGTCCGATCAGCCAGCACAGCATGAGATCCCGTGAGGGCAACCCCGCTGGTCCGCCCAGCCGTGTCATACCCACCGACAAGCGATGGGTTCTCGGGAACAGAAACATCAAGAATGCTCAGCCCCGCCTGCCAATCCGCTATGTAAGCAAGCCCTCCCTGAACCTCAATCGCAAAGGCGATACCCGGCGTGCCCCGCGAACCAACCACGGAAGGGTTCGTCGGGTCGCTGATATCGACCACAATCAGCCCAGCAGAATCAGCAGCGACATACGCATAATCACCGGCAATCGAGATCCCACGGCAAGTACCGTTTGTGTCGACCTCGCCCAGCAGATTCATCGAGCTCGGATTGCTTACATCGTAAATGTGAATCCCGCTCGTACCACCCGCTATATAAGCGATCCCGTCACGAACAGCGATGTCATAAGACTCAGCGGGGAGCTCTTCCCGATCGAGTATCCGCTCAAAAATGCATGGGTAATCGCTTCCCAGCGCAACATTTGACACAGTACCGAGTGAAGCCAGAATGCCAGCGGTCGAGATAAGTGCAGCTTTGGAAAGGGCTTGCATAATATATCCTCCTGTATGAAAAATGCAAAGCTTGAACTTGCCCAATATACCATCGCAAGCAACGATGAGCGAGAAAAAGATACAAAATGACCGATAATGTGTCATGCCAACCGTTCAGAGTAGTATTCTGAACTTGAAGATCTGGAATCATCGATTTCGCAAGCAAATCGCGATCCCCGGCTCAGCGGGCACGCGTGCTCAATACCTTTGATGCTCAGAACAGATGAGCAATCAAAGAATCGCGGCGCACGATGCGAAGCGTTTCGCCTCAAACCTGCGCGACGCAAGGTGCACACATCTTGCATCAGGATTCATCTCAACCGAATCGCACCCGGTTCTGAAGCACCCCTCGATCCTCTGAGGCCTGTAGCCCGCGTACGCATGAAGAGATCGACTCCCGTCATGAACAAGAAGCGGAATCAAAGTCGAATCGAGTTCCATCGAGATCGAAATAGGGCGCACCCAGTGCTTTTCAGTGCCCCTGCTCGCTGAATGACAATGTTACGGACAACCCTGGTCGTAGTATGAGATAAGCAGTACCGCATCGAACTGGTTGATTAGCCCATTTCCATCAAGGTCCGCCAGCGGATCTCCACCAAGGTAAGCAACCAGCCACGCTGAGATGTCGAGGAAAGTAATCTGCCCATCTCCATCCAGGTCGCCGTCACACGAAGCGACGCATGTGTTCTCAATATCAAGCACAATCATGCTCGAGCGATCCGCGACATACGCGACTTCACCCTGAACCCGAACCCAGTTCGCCTCGTTCGGCGTGTCGTACGACGATACAAAAACAGGCACCAGCGGATCGCTCATGTCAAAGATCTCAAGCCCGACCCAATCGCGACCAATGTAGAGATAGCCGTCCTGATATGTAACGCTCTCAAAGCGTGCCGGCAGGTCCGTGTATGTCCCCGCCACCTGCATGCTCGTGAGATCACTGATATCGACGATCACCATGTCCGTTTGCAGATCCGCGATGTAGGCAAAGCCGTCCCCGATGGTCACATCCTGCGCATACGCATTCTCATAGCCGACCGAGCCGAGCACAACAGGTGAGGCCGGAACCGAGATGTCCATGGCCATCAATCCTCCCTCTCGATCCGCCACAAACATCCGATCACCATCGATCTCAAGGTGCGACGCATAATCGTTCGTAGAGACCTGCATGAGCAGCATGGGCGTCGCGGGCGTGCTGATATCAAACACGTACAGGCCCTGATCAGCGCCAGCCAGATACGCGATATCGCCAACAACCTCAACGCTCAATCCCTGCCCGATCGTATCGAAAGAACCGAGGAGCATCGGTGCCGATGGATCGCTGACATCCACGAGTTGCAGCCCCTCATCAACATTGGCGATCACCAGCAGATCATCCACCAACTCGGCATCAAAAGCTCGCCCGGATGAAGACCAGGTTCCCAGATAGAACGGCTGCGAAGGATCTTGGATGTCATAGAGGTGCAGCCCATCATTCTCAGGGCTCATCAGCGTCGTGCCGCTCACAGAGAACCGCAGAATGTTGCCACCATCACCGGCGAATGAACTGATCAGACTCGGATCAATGCACACACCCTGATCACCGCCGTTCGACACACCACAGCACGCCCATAGCACAAGGCCACTCGCGACAAGACTCGTTTTCAGACACATACAGATATCTCCCTTTTCTCCGTGAACTTAGACACCCGATTTTAAGGACATCTACACGCGATGAAAAGGAGTTGTATCGAAAATGGGCTATCTTTGTCCGGATTTAAGCGGTTGTCAAACAAAAGGTTCGGTTCTATCACTGCCCAAAGAGCACCCGGTTCTTCAGCACCCCGATCCCCTCGATCTCCACCTCAACCACATCCCCATCCCCAAGCCAAACCTGCGGGTCCCGAGCCATCCCCACACCGCTCGGCGTGCCCGTCAGAATCACCGTGCCCGGCATCAGCGTCGTCCCCTTGCTCAACTCCTCGATCAGCACATCAACCGGGAACATCATCTGGCTCGTCCGTGCCGATTGCATCGTCTCACCGTTCACCCGACACTCGATCTTCAGATCGTGCACATCGAGCCCTGCCGCGCTCAGTTCCCCTGGCGAGACGACCTTCCCGATCGGACAGAATGTATCAAAGCCCTTCCCCCGGCAGAACTGCCCCCCGGATCCCTTCTTCTGCCACCACCGAGCCGATACATCGTTCGCGCACGCGAACCCCAGCACCCATTCCATCGCCTCGTCGCGCGACACATCCCTGCACGCCCACCCATCCGCATGCTCGCCGATGATCACGGCAAGCTCCGCCTCAAAGTCAGTCTGATTCCCCCCGAACCCCGGATCTCGAGCAATGGGGGGGATCACGATGTCCTCCCCATCCCCGATCACACTGGCGATGTTCTTGGTGAAGACCATCGGATGCTCGGGCGCTTCAAGCCCCTGCTCGTGCGCATGAGCCGCATAGTTACGCCCGATGCCGAAGATCTGCGAAATGGTGAACCGTGTTGATCCATCGCTGTGCCGCGTGCGTGCCCGAGCGGGCGTTCCTTTATGCGTCATTCACATAACTCCTGAGTAGCAAGGTGAGAAAACAAAAAACGGGAGAGGGTATGCAAGGGGATTGCAGAGAACATGAAGAGTGATATACTGAAGGCATGGCCCCAATGGGGAGCTATTTGCATAATACTCTAAAATCATGAACGGAGAACCAGTATGGCCATTCATCATCTGCCACGCGTAGCCACCATGACCCTGATTGCCGCCTCAACGCAGTCATTTGCCCAGAACACTTGCCCGAGCAGTAGTTACCTCGGCACACTGACCCCCACCGTATCCGACCCCAGCGCTGAGTTGATATATGAGAACATCGCTATCGATGGCACATCTGCGTATCTGAGTTCAAGCTATTTTGATCAAGGTCAGGGAATCTCCTTCTATACACTCCATGTTATCGACATCGCCGATCCCCAGGCCCCATTCATCATCGCCCAGCCCGTACTCAATGCGCCACCCGCTGCGATAACAGTCACGAATGACATCGCATACATCGCAGATTATCAGGGCCTACGCATCATCGATCTCAGTCAACCTCAACAACCCGATCAACTCGCGCTCTACCCGACGCCGAGTTTCGCCATGGATGTGCAGATCGTAGGAACCAAGGCGTACATCGCTCGCCGAGATGACGGGCTCGAGATCGTCGATATCTCGAATCCCGAGTCGCCTACCCACATCGGTGAGATCGATCTCCCCGGCGATTCGCGCTCGATCGCAGTTGACGGCGACCTTGCGTATGTTGCCGACGAGATCGCACTCCGCGTAATCGATATCAGCAACCCGACAACACCTGCCCTCATGGGGTCCTCGTTCACGGCTGCTGATGCCTGGGACCTCAGCGTAGATGAGACAGGGAATGTGTATCTCGCGGACCGCTACTCTGGGCAATCAGTGACCTCCAGCGTACGGGTGTACGACACGACCAGCCCGGCCACTCCGAATCAAATCGCAACGCTCAGCTACGGCAGCTTCGGGGCGGTGCGCGGGGTCCATGCAATGGGAGACCAGCTCTTCGTCGTCCACGGCAGTTCTGGTCTTCAATCACTGGATATCACAAATCCAGCTTCACCCCAGCCGCTCGGCGAGTATGACCAAGCCCAGTCTGTAAACGCCATGATCGATCACAGCGGACTGCTTTACGCCACGAGCGCTGATGATGGGCTGATCATCATCGACCCATCAATAGATTGCGGGCCATGTCAGGCAGATTTCAACAATGATGGGGTGCTGAACTTCTTCGATGTCTCCGCATTCCTCAGCGGATTCAACGCTCAGGACGCCCAGGCAGATTTGACAGGCGACGGCATCCATAACTTCTTTGATGTATCCGCGTTCCTCAATCTCTTCAATGCTGGCTGCCCATAATCAGGATAGAGAAGAAACCCCGAATCATTGCGCTGTTTGCCAGTGATTCTCGGTGTCGTGAAGTGCCATCAGTAACGCGGGCATGCCTTGCATGCCCGCGTGTTTCAATTGAACTCAGTCCCGAGCAAACTCGATCACCCGCAGACCGCCCTTGCCATCCGCCACATAACCATACCGCCCATGCACCGCGACCTGATACGCATTCTCCGGCGTATCAACACGCTCAATCAGCGATGGGTGCTCCATATCCGACACATCGACGACATACACGCCGTCCTTGTTGCCTGAGATGTACGCCAACGAATCCACCAGCTCGATCCCATACGCGAACGAACCGAGCTCGAGCGTCGAAACCTCCTGAGGACGGCGCGGCAAACGCACATCCCAGATCGTCAGCCCAGCTTCTTTGTCCGCAATCAACGCGTGCTCGCCATCCAAAGCAATGCAGAACGGCTCATGCCCCGTTGCCGTAGCGCTCACCCGCCGAATGAACTTGTCTTTCGACACATTGAGCACCACGAGCCCCTCCTTTCGATTACACACATACGCAAGGTTGTCCTGGACAACGATAAACGGATTCCATTTCTCAAGAACCCGCTTGCTCAACTGCTTCGGGTCTGATGGATCCGAGATATCAAACGAAATGACATCGCCACTCGTACAACTCACAAACACACGATCGCCATCAATCGCGAGCCCCTTCGTCTCTCCGATCTCATCGACATGACCGATGACCTCTGGGGACTCCAGATCACTGATGTTAATGACATACATGCCATCGCCACTCGCCACAAAGGCAAGCCCATCCAGAATCTCGATCTGATGCACCATCGAGTCCAACGCAACTCGACCCAGCGGTTGCGGCTCTTCGCCATTGCGCACATCAAAGATCGCAACACCACCCCGATACCCAACAAACGCGTGATCACCCTCGACCTCAACCGCCATCGTGAACCCAGGCATCTCCACCGAGTTCACAATCCGTGATTCCGCGATCGCCCCCGCCTGCGGCCCAAGCATCATCGATAAACCCGCAACAATCGAACACATCAGCATCACAATCTCCTTCCAAATATGATAAATCGTTCGGCAGTTCTATCGTAACACGATCAGCGTATCGCATCCATGACGAAAAAAAATTTGCGGTATGATGGGCCGTGAATCTCGTCATGATCTGCGCCAATTCGAACCACACGGACCCGCCCCGCGCCAACAATCCCCCGTGCGTTCTCCTCTCTTCTCCCCAGACTCCGACTCCCCAGACACCGTCCCGGGAAAAGTCCTCTACCACGCCGCAACGCCGGTGCGATTCGTCATATTCGCATTCCTCTCATTCCACCCAAACGCCATGCCCTGGCTCACCCGTGCCAACTACGCACGCGAGCTGCGAGCCGCGTTCTTCATGCCATGGGCCATCGCAGCAACCGAAGGCGGCGTCATCGGCTTTATCGTCCGAAAGCTCTACGACGGCATCGTCCCCGACAACACCCTCAACTACGCCGCGGGCGCACTCATCGCCGCGCCCGCTCTCGCCAACATCACATCATTCCTCTGGGCCATCCTCGCACGAGGAAAACGCAAGATCCCCTTCATCACCGCGCTCCAGCTCGGTGTGCTCATCTGCGTCGCACTCATGGCCGTTTCACCAAAGACGCCCCATGGGCTCATCCTCATGGTCACCGCCGCATTCGGGGCGAGGACGCTGCTCGCAGGGATCGTCACAATCCGCGCCACCGTGTGGGGCGTGAACTATCCCGCACAACGCGCCAAAGTCACCGGAAAGTTCCAGACAGTCTCCGTCACCATCACCTCACTCATCGCCATCGGCATCGGCGCCGCCATGCAGGCCAACGAAGACGCGTTCAGAGTCTTCTTCCCAGCAGGCGGCTTCATCGCACTCGCCGGCGTATCCGCATTCGCACGCGTACGCCTCCGCTCAGAACGCGCCATCCTCCGCGAAGAAGAATGCGACGCCAAACGCAACGAGGGATCACGCTTCCGAGCACTCATCCGCGTTCTCATCGACGACAAGAGCTACCGCAACTACCAGATCTGCCAGCTCCTCATCGGCATGGGAAACATGATGTCATGGACCCCCTTCGTCATCATCGCCAAACAACAGTTCAACCTCGACTACCTCCCCGGCATCCTCCTCACCCAGGTCGTCCCCCTCGCCATGATGCCATTCACCATCCCGCTCTGGGCCAAGCTCCTCGACTCAGTCCATGTCATCCAGTTCCGCGCCATCCACTCATGGATCTTCGTCGCCACCATGCTCCTCGCACTCACCGCCGGCCAGACCAACACCCTCTGGCTCCTCTTCGCCGCATCCGTCCTCCGAGGCATCGCCTTCGGCGGCGGCGCCCTCGCATGGAACCTCGGGCACCTCTCCTTCGTCAAGCCCGAAAAATCCCAGGACTACATGGCCGTCCATGTCACCCTCACCGGCTTCCGCGGCCTCACCGCCCCCTTCCTCGGCGTCGCCATCTACAACGCCATCGAATCCCGCTACCCAAACGAGGGCTCATGGTCCTTCGCCATCGCCCTCGTCATCACAACAGTGGGGGCGCTCGGGTTCTACTACCTCTACCGCAAGCTGCGTCTGGTGTAACTGCAGCTTCCGCACATGTGTCTCTACACATTTACCTCCCATGCTACAAAATGCACATAAATCGGCATCAAACGATCAAAGTCTGAGTTGCCGCTTGTGGCGAGCACAGGGTTGATGTACCTTGATGCAAGTTATTCATTGACATCTTCATGATAGTGGGGGGGTACAAATGCAAAGCAATGTCCAGCTGAGTGTCCAATCAGCATACCTCGCATCCATATTCTTGGCGACACCCGTCGCATTCTCGCACCCAGTGGAACAGATTCGGGATAATCCTCTCTCCTTGGCCAGCGCAGACTTACAAAATCCCAGCGGAGATCACCTGCACTATGTGAACGCGTTTGTTCAGGACAACCTCGCGTATGTCAACGCTGGCTACGACGGTGTCTTCATCTACGACATCACTGATCCGGGCAATCAGGAACTGCTTGCCAACTACAATCCCCTGCCACCGGTCGGGAAAGTACTTGTTGCAGATGGGCTTGCCTATGTCATCAGCTTCGATCTCCAGATCATTGATGTCAGCAATCCTGCATCACCAACCCTGCTTGGGACATACGACCGGCAGTCATTCGGCCCCGTTGATCTTGCGCTAGCCGGTGACATCCTTTATGTCGCCACCGGACGGGCCATCGATATCATCGATGTTTCCGACCCCACTTCTATCAGAAGAATCAGAGGGCACAATCTCCCCCAGGGTGCAAGCGCGTTAGCACTCGATGTTCAGGACAACATCATCTATGTCGCTGCCGACGATTTAGGGATCCAGGTCGTGGATGCGCACGACCCACTGAACCCCGTCACCATCGGTTCCTATCTCTTCGGATTCAACCGACCGGCTACCGACATTGTGGTAGACGGCACCATCGCGTATGTCACGGGTATCGACGACACAGTTCCGAACGGTGACTACGGTGTGCACATCTTCGATATGTCCGACCCCGCCGCACCAGCTCCAATCGGGTGGCAGCAAGCACTCAACCGCATCTTCGGGCTCGAGGTCCACAACCACATCGCGTACACACTCCAGTATGTTGAAGGCTTGATCATGTACGAGGTAAGCCAACCCACCGCACCCCGATGGTACGGATCCTACCGTGACGGCCTCGCGACAACCGCGATCACCCTCGATAACGAGACGGCATTCCTCGTCGACCAACATCAGGGTGTTCGCCAACTCGATCCGGACAGTTTGTCCATGTGCCAACAGGACATGAACTCCGATGGTCAACTCAACTCCTTCGATGTTTCGCGGTTCATCAATGCCTTTAACAATCAGCACTACCCCGCAGACTTCAACAACGACGGTAGCTTCAACTTCTACGATGTCTCTGCCTTCCTGATCGCGTACAAGGCCGGCTGCCCCTGATCTCCCGGATCCCCTTCATTCCTGGGCCATGCTATTCTTTATTCCACTTACCATCAGCAGGCAGGTCAGCCCGATTCCTCATCGGAATAAGCCCCCTCTGTGATACAGTCCCATATCACACCCGATGATTCCAGCGATCATCGAACACAACAGAGAGGGTCATCATGAACATCAAAGCCGCACTCAGCGCTTTCTGCGTCACCGGACTCGCCGCGTCCATCACAACCGCAGCACCAGTTCCGGGTCAGTTCACCTATCAGGGCGTTCTTGAAGTCGACGGCCAGCCCGCCCAGACGGATGCTGACTTCATGGTCCGTCTCTACGAAAGCCCATCGCTGATCACCACCGTTTCCCGCAACGCCGTCCCCTTTCATGGACTCTGCGATCTATAACGCCATCGAGAACCGCTACCCCAACGAGGGCTCTTGGTCCTTCGCCATCGCCCTGTGCATCACCATCGCCGGGGCGCTGGGCTTCTACTACCTCTACCTGAACATGCAAAGAAAAAATGCCCCCGAAGGGGCGCTGTGACGCAAGTATGTAGTTCTCGCCTCACTCGCTCACAAGACTCTCCACGACCTCTTCAAAGTCCGTCGTGTCTGTTTCCCCGTCCGCGTTCACTTCGTAGGGCGAGTCAATCCACGCACTCACATCAGACGCGTTTGTCCCGCCCTGAAGCAGCGTGTTCCCGCCGCCCGGAGCTTGAAGCAGCACGCGGAACTGATACCAGTCGTACTGCGTCCCGCTCGACGAGCCAAGGTCGCCCGAAGTCACATTCGAGTCCCACGCGACATCCGGATTCCCCGAAACGTCGCCGCACTTCACCTTGCCCGAGATCGGACGGATACGCCAACGCCCCGCCGCCGTGAACCCGTTCCCGTTAAACACGGTCCCCTTGATCACCGCATCACGATCCGCCGTTAACGCGCTCGTGCCCGTGACAGATGTATCAATCTCAAACAACGACGTCCGATCAACCCAACTCGAAGGCAGCACGTCCGACTTGAACTCGACCCGGAAGTGGGATCCTGCTCCATCCGCAAAAACCGGACCGTAATGGCGGATATTCACCGATGCGATCACATCGTTCTTACCCGTACTCGGGTTGTACGCCGCCGTCACCGCCTCGGTGTGATACGGATCACAATCCCGCGACTCGCCGGCACCCGGCGCCGACGTCCGCTGATGGAAGTTGAACGGCGCGACTCCCACCTGCCCGCCACCAAGCTCGCTGGAAAGCTCAGTGTAGTTCGGTGAAAGCGTAATGCTATCAACAACTACATCGCCGCCCCAAGAACTTCCGTCATCATTCAAGTTCACAACAACTTGGCCGACTAGCCCATCCGGAGGTAGGTTGAGAGCTACCGTTGAATCAACTTCGCCGCCTACACCAACAAATGCATTCTGGGGTAGCCCATTGGTGAGAGATAGATCACCCGAAGCAAAGTCGCCATCCATTATGATCACGCCTGCAGGGGCAACGGTATTAAAATCGATATCTGCAATGGCACTGATGTCCGTGTTCGTGAGATTTACGGCATTTCCAACATCAAAGAACGTAACGGTTCCATTTACTGTCACATCAGCTGGTATGACGGCATTTGAGGGGTTAAGAGAGAAGATGGCTCCATTGATCTGGCAGTCATTCAGATTGCCGTCCACTGATAGGCTGCCAACATAGTCAGAGCCAACAGTAACTGTGGCCACCGAAGCACCATTTGAAGTCGAAATAGAACCAGGGCTGAGAACTAGCTGGTTGGAAGCATTCAGGCCAACGCCTGCAACACCGCCAATAACAATGTTATTGATATCGCCTCCAGATGAAATCGTTCCACCCCAATTTGCATCAACCTCAACTCTGTTTATAGTTCCTGAATTTGTAGTGATAGATCCCAATAGATTCCCGTCTACATTCACAGTATCAATATCAACGCTGTTTACTGCAGTTATGTTTCCAAGGAAGTCCCCGTTGATGCGCACGGTGCCGATCGAGCCGCCGCTCGCAAAAACGCCTGCAGGTCCTAGTCCCAAGTTGGCTGCAAACGGGGCTTCAACACGGACAATATCTCCCGAGCGACTCGATAAAGTCCCTGCAAGTCCAACTCCTGCCTTGATACGAGAAACATTCTCGCAGTTAAGCGGCCCCATATAGTCTCGAACACTTGCCTGAACATGGACGTTTGCGCCACCTTCGCTCACTCCGCCTAGCCAGTCCACCACCGCATGTGACCCCGGATCGGAATACGGGTTCCAATCTACTCCAGGGCGTCCGAGTATGAGGAATATATCTCGCCCAGCGGCGCCGGTGAAGCTGATCTAATTGAGACGGTCAACGGATGGGTCATCTGAGTAAATGCGCCAGTAGCCAGTGTTTGCATTCTGGATCGTAAAGCTAACGGCATCGCCAGAACCATCCGTTTGTACAGTGCCAAATTCCGAGTAGAATCCTTGCAATGAACTTCTAAATTCAATTTTAATATCAGCATTGGCGGTGCCTGCAATTACACTGAGTGCAGCTGCAAAAATAAGGAGTGAGTACTTCATCATGTTCTCATTGTGTTATTGATGATAAAACTCCAAAAACCGTACGATATCATTTGTGTCAACTAAGCCGTCGCAGTTAAGGTCAGCGGACATGGATTGAGACAGGAAACGCTGGATAAAAAATGAGACATCGAAGAATGTCATGCGCCCATCAAGATCAAGGTCGGCGCGGAGTTCCGGATGCGAGCAAATATGAAAACTCGCGATCGTGCTGTCAGGACTTGTAAATCTAAACTCAGCAATATTGTCAAACCTGATAGGATCAAAGATGCCGCTATTGCTTGAATCCTTTATAATACGTCCAGCTTGATTTCCAAACCCATCGATATCCCATTCCTCTGTCCATTCCATAGAGCCGCCGATCGCATCCTGAATGCCCCAAGGCGAAACAACATCTGTAAAAGCGCCCAGCGGGAACAGAAGCGAACTCATACCGATCTCATCATCTGAAAGACCGCGAATCGTGTCTCCTGCCCCCGGGAGCCCTGAAATCGGAAGCTCATCCGAACTGTGCCCGTAATCCCACCATCCCGGTGTCCCGCTCGGATGGTTCGGATCAAAGTGCATCGCCTTCAGATATTCATCAAGACTTGGAATCCAGTACTTCGCATCACAGTTGCGTGTGCTTTGGTCTGTGTAGCTCGAACCAATCTTGCCAAAGGTATCCGTTTCATACACACCCGTGTAGAGTGTCGCAGGATCACTGCTCTTGCCATTGTGCAGCCAGTTGCAATACATGGCTGCTTGTCTCCAGCTCACGCTAATTGGCGATCGGCCGGGCTCCTCGATGCCTGATAGATATACATATCTATTACCGGGGCCTCGATATGTAAAGTCCCGTCGCGCTGCCCAAGTGACATCGTCGAAGAGGAGTTCGTCGAGTTTGTCGCTCATGGTCGAGAACATTTCTGCGAACTCCATCCAGTCCGCGCTGCTAACTTCTGTTCTCGACATCCGAAACGCATAGTCGACCGATCCGCGGCCTTCTAATCGGCCCCAGTGATCTCCCTCGAATGCAGGGTTCATGGTGAATCCGATGAGTTCCCATTGCGTAGAGGTGGGAGGGCGTTCGTCAATATCTCCACCCGCGGCCATCCCACACGCAAGCCCCGCCCAATTCATGCCGCTTATCATGGATATCCGATTCATCTCTTGCTCCCGTCGAAATAGTACGGAAAATGTTAGGGTAAATCAAGTGCGTCGAACAATATCATCCCAACGCTATATTTTCCGATAATATCGGGCATTTGGTTGCGTGAACCTGCATGTATGAGCGATGAAGATGGATGTGAAGGGGCGTCCTCGCAGCCGACGCCGGAAGCGACCTCTCCGCCTTCAACAACGCCATCGAGAACCGTTACGACGGCGAGGGCTCCCGGACACTCGACGCACATTTCGGTCGTAAACAGCCTCTCCGCTCGGAGAGCAAATCTGCATCTTCGCACTCAAAAGTCAGGGGATGCGAGAAGCTTCTACGGCCTTCATCCGAACTTGACCCGGGACGGACTCAGGGCAGGAAAGCCTCCTGATGCGTGAAAAACCCGCACGACTTGGGCAAATACACCCATAAATTCTTGATTCCGGACTCGCATAATCACATTTTTCCGGTAGGATAAGGTCCTCGTGTGAGGGGTATCAGTCGTTGCGTGTGCGCGTCTTGAGCCAGAGGCCCATGTACACAAACGCAAAGCGACATGAACCAGCACTCCGTTCGGAGTGTGATTTTGTACGCTTGCGTCCTTTGAGGCATGGACGACAAGCAATGTGTGTGAATGCCTCAGTGTGTTACAGAGAAAGAGAGAAAAGAGAAATGAACAAGATCGCAATGATCGCAGGTATGGCTGTCGTCGCAACCGGCGCAACAGCAGATGTCCTCCTCGAGATCGACCTCTCGACCGCCAACCAGGTCACCATCAGCGCGACCAGCGGCCTCGCTTCGCAGTCCGCTTCGACCTCGACCTTCACCGGCTTCCTCCTCGCCGACTTCTTCGCAACCCCAGGTGCCGGCTTCGGTGGCGTCCTCGGCGCAGACTCCGGCGACCTCACCACCTTCAACAACCCCTCCGACGGCACGCCCTCCGGATTCGTCGGCTCCTCAAGCGTCGGTCTGAACATCTGGAGCTTCTCCTCAGACAGCACCGTCACCGTTGATGCCGGCGCACAGGCATTCTCCGGTTCCGCAACATGGACACTCGACGCACTCCAGTACGCCGACTTCCTCGATGGTGCAACATCCGGCGACATCTACTTTGGCGCGGACACCGACGACGACATCGGCAATGGCGCAATCCTCATCGGTCAGTACAATGTCGTCCCCGCACCCAGCGCTCTCGCCCTCCTCGGCATGGGCGGCATGGTTGCAACCCGTCGCCGTCGCTAAGACACGACGCACATCACCCTCTTTGGGTGGTATTCTTTCTGAGACTCAAAACCCGCAACGCAGACTCAAAAGAGTCTGCGTTGTTTTTTATTACGCGAACACGAAACGATTCCGTTTCACACGCGATCAAGTTCGTCAACGAAAAGCTTTCTCACTCCATATCGCGAGCGGTGCGCGGTAAACTGCGCTCATAAATCACACCAAGTCACTCACAGTGAGAGGGAACACAATGAAACTGACGAAGCACTTAGCCGCAATCGCGCTTGCCGCAGCAATCGCAATCAACACCGCCTACGCAGAGCCGGTACCAAGCGAGTTCACCTATCAGGGCGTACTCGAAGTCGACGGCGAACCCGTTCAGGCCGACGCCGATTTCATCATCCGCCTATTCGACGGTGCGACACTCGTAACCAGCATCTCGCGACTCGCAACACCCGTGCAAGACGGACAGTTCCTGCTGGAGCTCTCCTTCAGCCCCGCGCTCTTTGACGGTACCGAATACGATCTCGAGTTCCTCGTCCGCTCACCAGCGGGCATCGGCGCATACACCATTCTCGGGTCGCGCCAGCCGCTCAAAACCACGCCCTACGCATACCACGCGAACTCTGCAAACACACTGCTCGCACCCGCCACCATCTCACTCGATGACTTGGCACCAACGCTCACCCTAGAGCAGGACGGCACGGATAATGATTCCAAGGCACTCCGCGCAACACGAGGGCTCGGAACCAGACTCGACTCAGGATTCATCGATCGAGTTGCCGATGTCGAATCAGACAGCACCCCGATCGGTATCCTTGCTGCAGCACAGAACTTCCCGATTGCAGGCATCCTCGATGCAAACTCAAGCGACTTCAACACGGCCGCTGTTCTCGGCGAGATTGAATTCGATGGTCAGAGCGGAGCATACGGCCTGTGGGGACTCAACCTCGCATTCGGCACCGCAGCAAGGCTCGCTACAAGCGAGTTCGGTGGAGACTTCTCCGGCGATCTGAGAACAGACGGCGACATCTCACGATCCTACAGCTTCGGAAGCTACGACCTCGCAGCACCAATCGCATACGGCTACATCAACACCAACGGAACCATCGCCTCAGGAACACCCAACTTCTCCTGTGTCTGGAACTCCACCTCACAGCGCTACGAAATCGAAATCGACAACGAGTCATATTTCTTTAGCAACTATGTCACCGTTGCCACAACCGTTGCCAGCAATGCCAGCATCAGAACCAGCTCCGTCAGCGGCCGGCTCCTCATCTATATCGAGAGCACCATAAACCAAGCCGACCTCCAGGCCGGCTTCCAGTTTGTGACATACAAACCAGGAGGCGCCGCAGCAGTCGCCGGCCAACGCCGCGCACCGCTCATGCCACTCGGGGCCACAGTCACGGACGAAGTCCTCTATCCCAACCCCGGGTACAGCGAGCCGCGGACACCCGTCATCGTCGAGCCGACGACAGAAAACCCACTCAAGTCGATCATCGACTAACGAACCGCTCAACCCAAACACCCAAAGCGCCCCACCCGGGGCGCTTTTTCATACCCACGCACACCACCAAACCCCCGCCAAACCCGCTAAACTACCCTTTCAAAATCACCACACCCTCCCGGGACGGAGCCCAAAGCATGAAAATCCACGAATACCAGGCACGCGACCTCCTCTCCTCCTACGGCATCCCCGTCCCCGCAGGCGAAGTCATCACCTCCGCCGACCAGGCAACCCAGGCCTACAAAACCATCGCCGCATCACAGGAATCAACCCTCGCCGTCGTCAAGGCCCAGGTCTTCGCCGGCGGCCGCGGCAAGGCCGGTTTCGTCAAGCTCGTCAACTCACCCGAGGAAGCCCACGAAGCCGCCAAGTTCATGCTCTCCAACAAGATGGTCTCCGTCCAGACCGGGCCCGAAGGCCTCGATGTCAACAAGGTCCTCATCGCCGCAGGCGTCGACATCGCCGACCGTGAACCCGGCAAGCCTGACGAGTACTACATCGCCATCACCACCGACCGCAACACGCGCCAGAACATGCTCATCGCATCCCGCGAAGGCGGCGTCGAGATCGAAGAAGTCGCCGCAAACACCCCCGACGCGATCGTCAAAACGCCCCTCCACCCAATCCTCGGCCTCCAGCCCTACCAGGCACGCGAAGTCGCATTCAAACTCGGATTCAAGGGCAAGCAGATCAACCAAGCCGTCAAGATCATGCTCGGCCTCGCCAAGCTCTACACCGACAAAGACTGCGCCCTCGCCGAGATCAACCCCCTCATCGTCACACCCGCCACCGAGTCCGACCCCCACGGCAAAGTCATGGCCATCGACGCCAAGTTCAACTTCGACGACAACGCCACCTTCCGCCACAAAGACATCGCCGAGCTCTACGACCCCTCCGAAGACAACCCCGCCGAGGTCCGCGCCTCCAAGATGGGCCTCTCCTACATCGCCCTCGACGGCAACATCGGCTGCCTCGTCAACGGCGCCGGCCTCGCCATGGCCACAATGGACACCATCAAACTCTTCGACGGCGAACCCGCCAACTTCCTCGATGTCGGCGGCTCCGCAACCGAAGAAGCCGTCACCGAGGCATTCCGCATCATCCTGAGTGACGACGCCGTCAACGGCATCCTCGTCAACATCTTCGGCGGCATCATGCGCTGCGACATCATCGCCCAGGGCATCGTCAACGCCGCCAAAGAAATCGGCTTCACCATCCCCCTCGTCGTCCGCCTCGAAGGCACCAATGTCGACGCCGGCCGCAAGATCCTCGAAGAGGCAGCGGGGGACCTGCCGACCCTTCAGGCCGCGACGGATCTGGGGGATGCGGCGCAGAAGGTCGTCGCGGCGGTGGAGAGTTGACTAATGTCTGAATTAACTGCATATGACGTTTTTACACCGAATGAATATCCGTCGTATACATATGTTGAGCGATCAACTCATGATTATGAGAAAAAGTTAATCAAATACTTGAGAATTGGCGGTACAACAGTAGTTGTATCGGGTCCGTCCAAATCAGGCAAAACGATCTTGGCAAGACGAGTAGTTGGCGATTCGAACCTGGTCGTTGTCTCAGCGAGCGGGATTCGGCAAGAATCTGATTTGTGGGATCGTATCTTGGATAAAATCCGTGCGCCGCATCAAGTTACAAAAGCGGCAAGGTCTCAAACAGAGATCGGGATGCAAGGGTCTGTTGCCGGAATGCTTTTTGGAGCAGTGAATACCGTTGCGAGAGTGTCTGTTGCATATCAAAAAAAGTTAGAAAAAGAGTCGGGTGAATTTTATCAGAGGCGTGGTGTGGCACAAGTCGTTGACTTGCTCGCTGGGGAAGAAGTGGTCGTGCTAATAGACGACTTTCATTTCATCGATCGAAAAGTACAAATTGAGATTGCGAAGGCTATTAAGGGTGCTTCTCATGAAGGCGTCAAGTTTATCCTGACGGTTGCGTCGCATAGGTCAGATGATCTCGAGCGAGCAACTAACCAGCTCACAGGGCGAGTTGCAGGTCTAGATATTGAACACTGGAAACATGATGAGCTTATGGAGATCGCTCTTGCCGGTTTTCCACTCTTAAATGCGGCAAATGATATTTTGGTTCCGCATAATTTGGTCTCTGAGGCAGGTGGATCGCCGCAGTTAATGCAGTTGATTTGCCTCAATGCTGCGATTGAGATGGGTTTTGAGGATAAGTCAGAAGAACCCAAGCCTTTGAGCATTGCTGAAGAGGACATCGCAATTATCATGCAAGAGACGACGAGTTTGACTCAGCAGAAGACTGTTGCAGAGATATTGTTACACGGGCCGAAAGCTCGTGGGACTGAGCGTGATGTGTTCAATTTGCGAGACGGCACATCAGGGGATGTTTATTACTGTATTCTGAAGGCTCTTGCGGATGGCGGTGGGAAGTTGTCGTATTCCTACGAAGAACTAAAAGCAAAAATTGGGAATACTGTCATTGGTGTTGCTCCACAGGGTGCAAGTATCACGAATGCTCTTTTTCAAATGGCGACTAGAACTACAGATTCAGACACTGGTGAAAAGGTGGTTGATTGGGACGAAGAGAAGCGGACCTTCACGATCATCGATCCCTACATCTTGTTCTATCTAAAGTGGTCTGGCTTCTTAGACGTTTGACTTGGGGTTTGAGGGTGCTCTGAAAGATCCACCGAGCCGGGGGGGCTTTAACTCAGGCAAAGAAGAAGCCGGGTGCCCTCCTTCCCACTTCTGTGCCGGGTGCCCTGCTTACGCGCAGCTTAAGCAGGATCCCCAAAGACACCACCCCGCCCAAAATCCCAAGAACCCTCCGTGACCACCCTCCTCCTCATCATCATCGCCATCTTCCTCCCGCCCCTCGCCGTCGCCATCAAAGACGGCGTCCGCCTCCAGTTCTGCGTCAACCTCGCCCTCTACCTCTTCGCTATCGCCCTCGCCATCTCCGGCAACCCGCCCTTCACCCTCTTCGTCATCGCCCACGCCATCTGGGTCATCTGCACCACCGAGTGACGCAGTGGGGGACATCGGCCGCGGATGCCCTGCTTTGACCCGAAGGGCAAAGCAGGATCTTCAGTGCGAAGACGGCCACACAGCATCGGGCTAGGTGCTACGCTGTGCCCGGATGAGCAGGAAGAAGAAACGAAAGACACCCGGAGCATCGGACATGATCGAGGTCGCTATCGGCTGCCTCGCATGGGTCCTCGCGATCATCGCGTTCCTGCTGGCCCACTTCGTCTTCGTCGTCTCCGCCCTCAACGCATTCTGGATCGCGATCGCGGTGCTGATCGTCGTCAAGGTCATCGAAGAACTGATCTCACGACGCAACTAGACAGGCCCGGTGCCACGGCTTGACCGTCCCCGGCAACCCGCATCTTCAACCACACACCCCATCCCCTGTATACTCCCCGGACCATGTCATTCTTCAACCCAATCATGTCCGACCCGCAACTCGCGATCCCTAAGCGAGTTCAGACCGACATCGCACGGGCCGTCTCCCAGAAACTGATGGGCCAAGGGTCCAAGCGCTACCTGTTCTTCATGTGTTTCATGCTCACGGGCATCATCCTCATCGGCTCAACCCTCTACCTGCTCAACGCGGGCAACAACGCAAACCTCTACATCATCCTGCTCTGGTCCATCGGCCTGCCAATCGCCGGCGTCATCCAGGCATATATCTACCTCCACTTCGGATACATCCCACAACTCAGACGCGAACTCCATGACCGGGGCTACGACATCTGCCTCAACTGCAGCTATGTCCTCACCAATCTCCCCAGCCACCAAACCGACTGCCCCGAGTGCGGCACACAACGCACCCCAATCACCGCGCACTGACAGACCACCAAATCTCACCTTCTGCTCAGCGCCTCCGCGCGATCTCCGCGCCCTCTGCGTTCAAAATCAAACCACCGAACGCACCCGCACTCAATCCTCCCACAACCCGTGCTGAATCCCCCCAAGGATATAAATCGCAAAGGTCCCCTGACCCGGGATCTCCAACGGAGGATGCGCGATCATCGCACCCTTCGCCTCCGCTTCCTTCACCGCCGCCTCGATGTCATCCACCAGCACATACGGCCGCACCACCGGCGTCTCATGCTCCGCCATCGGCGCACGAACCGAGATCACACCCCCGCCGGCAAGCTTCGCCGTGCGCGCGTTCCCCAACTCAGCCACCAGCTCACCGAAGGTCACGCCGTGCACCGCCTCGTGCGCCGCGCAGGTCGCTTCCATCTCCGGCGTCACGATCTCCAGAAACCGCACCTGCATCGCCTTCTCCTCAATCTTCAATCGCTCCCCATCCCGCGCCCCGCCGATTATCCCCCCATACGCTGCCAGCACACCGGCCCCAAGAACCCCCAAAGCGACCCGGCGTGAAAGCGTTCCGATCCTGCGTGCCATCGTGTACCCCTTTTCGTATATGTTGCGTTACCGTTTCCTACCAACCAAGTGTACCAGACCCCACCCCCCATCAAAACACCCCAAATTCTCCCCTTTCTCCGGACTCCTCCGGGTGCTACCACTCGCCGCCCCGGCGCAGTGGTGCTCTTCCAAATCCCAATCCCCTCTTCTCTGCGCCTCTGCGTAATCTTCGCGCCCTCTCCGTTCAGTCCCCTCTGTTCCCCTCTTCGAGCCCTTCGCGATCTTCGCGTTCAAAAACTTTCCCACTACTGACATGTTCTGTGCGCACGGGTGCCCTGCTTTGACCCGAAGGGCAAAGCAGGTCTTCGGTTGCATGGGGCAACGACTCACCGCACAAAAAACCACCCCGCATCTCCGCATCTGTGCGCAATATCCGGTCACTACCCCACGCCGCACTTGAGCCGCGACAACAACCCAGTACAATTCCACCAACCCCGCATCCAGCGCCCCCATTCATTCGAGCGACCAGCCGAAAGGGGCAATCATGCGCACAGACACACAATCACAATCACCGGTTGGCACAGGCGACTCACCCTTGCGTACTTTCTCCTCCCCCGGGCTTCCGGGGGAGGTGTCTGCGCAGCAGACGGAGGGGGGCTCTCTTCCTCCCCCCCTCACCGAACCCCTACTCGAGGACCTCCTCAACCCCGCCATGTCGCCAATCCTCATCTGCAAAGTACACGCCATCACCCTCGCCCAACTCGACGCACTCACCCAGAGCGACCAATACCGGCGCACCATCGCCCACATCAAAAGCGTCCACGCCGCCCGCCGCGAGGCCATCCACGAGGAACTCCAAACCCAATCCCTCGCCGCACTCCGCGATGTCATCCAAGACACCACCGATCTCAACCCCTCCTCCACCGCGTTTGCTGGGGAGGCGGCCGCCGCAGGCGGTCGGAGAGGGCGTCCCCAACCATCATCCAGCTCCGCCACCGCCCGAGTCCACGCCACCAACGCAAATCTCATCGAAACACGCCGCAAAGCAATCAACACCATCCTCGCCAGCACCAAACCCGATCGTGTACCATCTACATCTCATGATCAAACGAATCTTCAACTCCGCGGCCACCATCCCCCTCGCAAGCATCCTCATCCTGATCGGGCTGGCCTCCGCCCTCGCCGCCTCGACGACCTCCGTCGTCCAGTACTACCACTTCATCAACAGCGGACACCACCTCACCGTCCCGACCGAACCGATCACCCTCGAGGTGCAGCCCAACACGGAATACATCATCCAGCACCGGGTCACCGGGACGCACATCACGGCCAACCGCCCGCTGCAGCAACTCCCCAAGGACCTGCGCGTCGAGGTCATCGACACCGCGACAGAAGAACCCTTGACGATCACATCACGCGATGGCTATATGCGCTCCTCGTTCTTTGGTCTCGCCCAGCGCCGCGACGCCATCGCAGACTTCATGACCTCCGACACCACATCCATCACCGTCTCCGTCCCCGCCCTCGACTCCGAAACAGTCCTCTACATCGGGCCACACTACGAAAACTATGTCGAAGGAATCTTCCCCCTCTACCTGACCTGCATCATCGTCTCGCTCCTGCTCGTCCTCGCCGCCGTCGCCGCCATCATCAATCGGATCATGAAGACCACGCCCGACCTCCAGATCATCCACGAGCAGATATGAGCTCCACCTCTCCCCCCAAAAACAAATAAGCGGGGGAGGCGCGCTCAACCTCCCCCGCTCAATAAAACCAGACCGATTCAGTCCAAGACCCGGAAGTACCCACCCGGCGTCGTATCTACAAGGACTGCCTCGGCCACAGGACCACGCACATGATCGCCGGGCAGCGCCCGCACAACCCGTGCATGATCCAACCCATCTGATTCAAACCCATTCCCAGGCAGCGCACTCGTGCTGGGGATCAGCAACAGCGCGCACCCCAGCGCCATCCCCATCCCACCAACAATGGGCAGATCGCACTTGAGCCGTGTGTACAACCGGATCAGCAGCATCAGCATCACATTCGCCACACTCGCCCCCAGCAACACCAGCACAAACATCCGCACTGCATCACTCCCGCCAAACACGGCCAGCAACACCCCGGTCACCACCAGCCCAAACGCCCCGACCCAGCAGGCCCCGAGCACGCCCATCATCCGCTTCATTTCCCGGTCCATCTCGAACCTCCTTACACAGCCGGTTCTCCGCCCGACTCATAAAAAGCTACCGACGCCACCGAAGACCAACCTGAAACCAGCATGAAAGTCGTTTTAGTGACAACATCGCCGTTTCGCACACGCAGCACCGAAATGCCGATATACTCGCTGAAATGGACGAATCCACCCCACCCAAGCCGGTACGCGTCATCGCCCTGATGAATCAAAAAGGCGGCGTCGGCAAGACGACCACAACCGTCAATCTCGCCGCGGCCATCGCCCAGCAGGGACGCAAGGTCCTCATCATCGACCTCGACCCGCAGGCACACGCGACCCTCCATGTCGGCGTCGAGGATAACGAGTCCCCCGACTCCGCTCCAACCGTCTACGACCTCCTCCTCGACGAAGACATCGACATCACCGACTGCATCCGCACCGTCGACGACAACCTCGAAATCATCCCCGCCGAGACCGACCTCGCAGCCGTCGAAACCGAGCTCTCAGGTCAGGCAGGCCGGAACCAGCGCCTCGCAAACGCCATCGCCCGCTCCAGTTCCGACCACGAGTTCATCCTCCTCGACTGTCCCCCGGCCCTCGGCCTGCTCACCCTCAACGCCCTTGCCGCATCGCAAGAAGTCATCATCCCCATGCAGGCCCACTTCCTGGCCCTCCAAGGCGTGAGCAAACTCCTCGAGACCGTCGGCATCGTCCGTGAGCAGATCAACCCCACCCTCCGCGTCGCGGGCATTGTCCTGTGCATGCACGATTCGCAGACATCGCACTCCAAAGAAGTCGTCTCCGACCTCGAGCAGTTCTTCGAGTCCCAGCGCGACAACGGCACCGCATGGGCCAGCGCCCGGGTCTATCGCCCACCCATCCGGCGCAACATCAAGCTTGCCGAATGTCCCAGCTTCGGGCAGACCATCTTTCAGTACGCCATGTGGGCGCCGGGCGCACTCGACTACAAGAAGCTCGGCGAGACGATCACCGCCGAGTGGGACCGGGCCCTCGCGGTTGCCCGATCGAGCGAGCTGAGTGACGCAGAGATTCGCATCCTCAAGGGCGCCAAGGAATCCATCGAGCATCGCCACCCCGATGAGCAGCACAAAGAGGTTCAGCCTTGATCCGCAACGAGCGTCTGTTCGAGCCCGAATGCCGGGCCCTGTTTGTTTTCTTCACCGTCGCGCTGCTGGTCGCGACGCATTGGCCCGGGCTCTATATCGGCGGCCCGTTCAGCCGGACGGATCTGATCGTTCATGCCGGGGTCTTCTGCGTCTGGACCTGGCTGTTCTACGGTTCGGGATTCATCCTCGGAGGCAGGGTGTGCCCGTGTGGAACACGCCGACTGATCTGGACGGCGGTGATCGGCATGTGCTTCGCGGTTTTCGATGAGACCACCCAGCCGTTGTTTCAGCGCGTCTTCGATCTCTGGGATCTGATCGCGGACATCGTGGGTGTTCTGCTCGCGGTCGGTCTGATCGCCTTGAGCCGGCGGGTTGCTGGCGGGGCGGCTCTGTCGCTGGGCGAATGACGAAAAATTTCGTCAATTTGTGAGAATCGGGGTTGCGTCGCGTCGTGAATTGACGAAGATCTTCGTAGACATGGTCTGCGGAGGTGATTGATGGCGAAGAATAAGCGGTCCAAGAAAGCGGCGGCGAAGAAGCCGACGGATGCGGAGCTGGCGATCCTGGGGGTGATCTGGGATCTGGGGTCGGCGACGGTGCGTGAGGTGCACGGGGTGCTGAGCGCCGAGTCGGAGACCGGGCAGACGACGGTGCTCAAGCACATGCAGATCATGGTGGAGAAGGGGCTGCTAACGAAGGACGCGAGCGTGCGGCCGCAGGTTTATTCAGCAGCGATCCCGCGTGAGAAGACGCAGAAGCAGATGCTGGGTCATGTGATGGATGGAGCGTTCAGCGGTTCGGCGGGGAACCTGGTGCTGCAGGCGCTGAGTATGCGTGAGGCGAGCGCGGAGGAGCTTGCCCAGATCCGCAGCATGCTTGACAAACTTGAGGGGGGCGCATCGTGAACGAGTGGTTGATGATCATCGAGCGGTGCGCGTTTGCGCTTGGGCACGCGGTGGTGCAGTCGTTATGGCAGTGTGCGCTGGTTGGTGCTCTTGCCGCGGCTGGTGCGATGTGTTCTCGTCGTGCGGGTCTGCGTTACGCGGTTTGGTGCGTGGGGCTGCTGGTGTGCGCGGCGTGGTTTGTGCGGACCTTTGCGGTGGGTGTGCGCGTTGAGCGGCCGGTGGAGTTGTTGGGGATCGCCGGTGGAGTGCTCGGGGGCGCGGATGCGGCTGTCCCGGTGTCTGGATTGTCGGATGCTGCGGATGTTGCGTCGGTGGGGTTCTTTGAGATCGTGGCGATGTTGTGGGCGACTGGGTTTGCGTTCGTGAGCGTGCGGTATGTGATGCAGTGGCGGGCGGCGTGGCTTCTTCGGACGCGCGGGCTTGTTGCATCGCGGGCGGAGTGGACGGCGTTGTTTGCAGAGGTGCGCGGCGTGCTTGGTGTGTCGCGCCGGGTGTGCCTGCGGGTGAGCGAGCGTGCGCGGTGCCCGATGGTGGTGGGGGTGGTTGTGCCGGTAGTTGTGGTGCCGGCGAGCGTGCTCACGATGATGAGCCCGCAGCAGGTGCGGATGGTGCTTGCGCACGAGCTGGCGCATGTGCGTCGGTACGACCATGTGGTGAACATGGTGCAGGTGCTGATCGAGACGGTGCTGTTCTATCACCCGGTGGTCTGGTGGATGTCCCGCCAGGCGCGGGTCGAGCGTGAGCACTGCTGCGATGACGCGGCGGTGCGGATGTGTGGGGACGCGGTGGCGTATGCGCGGGCGCTCACGGAGCTTGAAGAGGTTCGGTTGCAGACGCGGGCGGTGCTCGGGCTGCAGGGAGGTTCATTGATGAAGCGGATTATGCGATTGGTTGATGGTTCGGATTCAGGCCGCTCGATTGGGGTCGGGCGAGCGTTGATGGTGTTTGCAGCGGGTGCGTTGATTGCTGGCGCGGGGTATACGCACGCGGCGTTGACCAGGGAGACGCCGCGCGATGATACGGTCGCGGCTATTCGTGCGGGTGTGGAGTCTGGTGAGCTGAGTGTTGAGCAGGCGCGTCGTGCGTACCACGAGGTGGTCTATCCCGGCTCTGATTTTGAGAAGGAGTTGGAGGCCGAGCTTGCCGCGTTCCGGGCTGATCGGGTCGCGGAGGGTGTGAGCGGCGAGGAACTGGAACAGCGTATCGATTGGTTCGTTGGTCGTATCCCTTTCAAGATTGAGGAGCGGTTCCGAGGCCGCGTGCTGGGCATGTCGGATGCTGAGTCAAGCTTGTCTGTTTTTCAGGAAGAGCTTGAGGAGAAGGTTGATGCCGGTGAGCTGAATCGCCGGGACGCGGTCTTGTCCTTTCAATCACAGTTGTCATTCCAGCTCATGAAACTCGCTCAGGAGATGGAGATATCTCAAAGAGCGTTGAGTTTGCAGGTTGATGTCGGAGCGATGACGCAGGAGGAAGCCGACAGACGCTTTTCCGAGATGATCGAATCACATCGTGGGCTGATCGAAATCTTGGCTGCGGAGCGGCGTGCGGGTTGGAAAGAAGAGTATGGCACGCTGACCACTGGATCGGTGCATTCTCCTATTGGGGATATGCACGATGGGGTCCCTGTTCGATTGGTCGAGGTCGATGGCGAGAAGAAGACCTATGAGTTTATTGGGTATCCATGGGAAGATGGAGATGAGGTGGTCGGCTTGTCAGGCAAGGTATACGAGGTTGGCGGCCGCGTATCGACCACGCCGGGGATACCAGTGAAGCGCGAGCAGGATGCTGAGCCCGAGCCGGTCGAGCTTGAGGTCAAAGAGGAGCCCGTGCAGCGGGAGGGCAAGTTGACTCCCATGGACGATGCGTACTGGATCCATCAGGGGATCCGGCCGTTGGAGGCGTATGACGAGTCGTTTGCAGACGATTGTTGAGTTTGATGAGACGCCCGCGGTTGCGGGCGTTTTTTTATGCGCGTTCGAGATCGTTGTACTTGCATAGCTGATTCAACTGGAAGTGGTTGAGATCCTGCTTTGCCCTAGCGGGTCAAAGCAAGGCACCCAGATAGGTTGGTTGTTCTGGGGACCCCCTCCGTTCCGCCAGAGGCGGAACACCTCCCCCGGAAGCCCGGGGGAGGAGAGTGGATGTTTTCATGCGTTTGATGAGCGTATTCGTGTCAGTTCGATCCCAGATTATGCGGAGGGCACGGGTTGTTAGCCTTCTGCTGAGCAACCCGTGGCACCCGGAGTGAGTTTTACTCAGTTCTTTGGGTGTGGTTGAGATCCTGCTTTGCCCTGTCGGGTCAGAGCAGTGTCCGCGGCACGGGAGGGACATGAGCCGCACTGCGCCGCTGCGCGGCGAGTACGGGCACCCGGAGTGGCACTCTCTGTTCCGCCAGAGGCGAGTGGGAAAATTCGTGTGTTTGCGTGGGGGGAATGGTCGATTAGATCAGGGTGAGTGCATCGGAACAGAACTCGAATGAGGCGTCGCTTGGGCGTGATACGCGGACGGTGGCGGGGCTGACGCTGGTTTCGCGTGTGCTGGGGCTGGTGCGGGATCTGGTGACGGTGCGGGTGTTCGGGGATACCTTCGTGGGGTCAGCTTTCGCGGCGGCGTTTGCGGTGCCGAATATGTTCCGGCGGCTGTTTGGGGAGGGGGCGCTGTCGGCGGCGTTTCTGCCGGAGTACACGCGGCTGGCGGACGGGGACCCGGAGAAGGCGGACGCGTTCGCGTCGTTGACGATCGGGTTGCTGGCGCTGGCGACTGGTGTGCTGACGCTGGTGATTGAGTTGGCGCTGCTGGGGGTGGTGCTGGCTTCGGGGGATGATCCGGAGCGGGCGTACTCGCTGAAGCTGGTGATGGTGATGCTGCCGTTTATGCCGCTGATTTGCGTGGCGGCGATCCTGGGCGGGATGCTGCAGAGTCATGGGCGGTTTGGGCCGTGGGCGGCGGCGCCGATCCTGCTGAACCTGTGCATTATTGGTGCGGCGTTGCCGTACTTTGTGGTGGAGGGTGCGGATGCGGCGGCTTGGGCGTACCCGATCGGGATCGCGGCGGTGTGCTCGGCGGTGCTGCAGGTGGGGTGGAGCGTGTGGGCCTTGCGCGGGACGGTGCGATGGACGACGGGGGTGAGTGCGGCGCGGGGCGAGGCGAGGCTGATGCTGGTGCGGATGCTGCCGGTGATCGTGGGGCTGGGGACGCTGCAGCTCAATGCGTTCATGGACACACTGATCGCGATGTATCCCAACTGGGTGGGTGATTCGGTTTTTGGGTATGATTATCCGCTGGATGAGTCTTCGAACGCGGTGCTGTTTTATGCGCAGCGGCTGTACCAGTTCCCGCTGGGGGTGTTCGGGATCGCGGTGGCGACGGCGGCGTTCCCGGCGATGTCGCGGGTTGCGGGTGACGCGGGTGCGTTTGGTGGCATGCTGCGGCGGGGGATGCGGCTGAGTCTGTTTATTGGTGTGCCGGCGAGCGTGGGGCTGCTGGTGGTGGGCGAGGACCTGGTGCGGGTGCTGTACTCGGGGCCGGGCGATGGGTTCAGCGATGAGGGTGTGCGCCGGGCGAGCGCGGTGCTGAGCGGATACGCGGTGGCGGTGTGGGCGTATTCGCTGAATCAGCTGCTGACGCGGGCGTTTTATGCGAAGGGTGATACGCGGACGCCGATGACGATCGCGCTGGGGATGGTGGGGGTGAACCTGGCGCTGAACTTCGCGTTGATCTGGTGGCTGCGTGAGGCGGGGTTGGCGTGGTCGACGGCGGTGTGCGCGATCGGGCAGATGGGGCTGCTGATGCTTGCCGCGCGGCGGAAGATGGGGATCGGGTTCGACGGGATGCGCGGCGCGGTGTTGGCGATCGTGTTGGGGTCAGCGTTGATGGGCGGTTGCGTGTATATGGTGGGGCGGCTTGTTGGGGGTGGTTGGGCCGATGGGGCTGATGGTTCG